>Ga0105248_10009014_pt1 | contig 10971 bp, 15 predicted proteins | sample KBSS34metaG_FD_81524 | JGI IMG/M metagenome (GOLD analysis project Ga0105248, IMG submission 81524) | Switchgrass rhizosphere microbial communities from Kellogg Biological Station, Michigan, USA - KBS S3-4 metaG | ecosystem: Host-associated > Plants > Roots > Rhizosphere > Soil | place...
GCCCGAAGTAGAGAAGATGTTTATGGCCAGCTTCAACGCCACTGTCGACAACGATCGTCTCCTGCTGGCGGACGTGGCGGCTGGCCGTTTTGAAATGCTGACCAACGAGAATATAGACATCGGCGCGCCTACCGTGGCCGGGAAATACCTGGGAGCCGATCTGGCTTACGACAAGCTCCTGGACAAGCTAGCGGAGCATAAGTTCGCCACCGTCTCGGCGGACCTGCGCAGCAACATCATGGATTATTATAAAGACCGCAAACCGCCGGTCGCGCCCGCGACGCCCAAAGTCACCGCCGCCTGGGACAAAGTCATGGAGCAGCGCACGCAGCTCGAGCAGCTCCAGCCGCAGACGGCAGGAACGCAGTGAAGCCCCGTCCCTGGACGATTGTTCCCGTCGCACTTCTGCTTCTGGTAGGGCGCTCCGCGGCGCAATTGCTCCCGCTTGTCGCGGAAGATGCCGCGGTTACCACGGCCCCATCCGACGAACCGTTGCTGACGCCCAAGCTGCTGCTGGGCCGCATCGCTACTGACCAGAAACCGATTTGGATGTTCCCGGTCCAGGTCGCCCAAGGAAAGAACTGGAAACCGACGCTGGCTGTCATTGGGATCACGGCGGGACTAATTGCGCTCGACCCTGTCGACACTCCCTTCTTCCAACGCGCGTCCTACCAGCAGAACGCGGCGGTGCATGGCATCGGCCATGTGCTGAGCGGCACCAGCACCGGTCTCTTCATCGCCGCCGTGCCGGTAACCTTTTACATTGCCGGGCTGATCGATCACGATTCTTACAGCAGCAACACCGCGTTGCTCGCGGGCGAGGCGGTGCTCGACGCAGAGCTGGTCACGATCGCCATCAAAGACATCGGCCGCCGCCTGACTCCCGGTCAAGTGGGGCCGAACGGCGACTTCTCCGATACCTGGTTCCAGAATCCCAAGCGCAGCATAGGCGGTTTCGGCAGTTTTCCCTCGGGCCACACGGTCGCTGCCTTTTCGGTAGCCACGGTGTTTGCGGAGCGTTACCGGTCGCACCACTGGGTCCCCTGGGTCGCCTACGGACTCGCAGGTGTGGTAGGGTTATCGCGATTGAACGTGCAGGCTCATTTTCCGTCCGACATTTTCCTGGGCGCCGCCCTGGGATATTCCATCAGCCACTTTGTTGTGCTGCGCAAGCTGGTCACGCGCGCGCCGTGACAGGAAACCATCATGACCAAGATCGAACTGAAGAAGTTCAAGACCACGCTCGCTGCCCGCGAAAGCGAGCTTGAAGGACTGATCCGCAACCGCGAGGCGGCGGCGATTGAGACCAGCGCCGACGCGCTCGATCAAATCCAGCATGCCGTCGAGCGGGAGCTGGCTCTAGGAACTCTGGCGCGCGAATCCTCCGGTCTGCGCGAGACGCGGGCCGCGCTGCGCCGTATCGCTGATGGCAGCTTCGGGATCTGCATGGATTGCGAAGAAGAAATCAACTTGAAGCGGCTAGCCGCGGTCCCCTGGGCGGCGCGCTGTATTGCGTGCCAGGAACGCGCGGATCGCGAAGGGGCCAGCGCCGAGAACGCCGACGAACCGTCGCAGGCCGAAGCAGCCTAACCTGACCGCAGGCGGTCAAATGACCACCCGTGGTTGAGAAACGGGAGCTGGCTTCCCGTCCTCGCGCTCCCCTCGCAGATCCGATCCAACAGATGCAACGTTCCCGCGATCGGTGCGCCACGTGCCCTACAAAACTCATGAAAAAGGGTGACGCAATGAAACTACTTCTTATAGCGGCCGTAGCAATAACTCCACTATTGGCCAAGGATAACGAGCCCACCAAACGATTGAATGACGCCACCGTGGTGTTCACAGAGATCATGTCGGCTCCCGATAAAGGCATTCCACAGGAACTGATCGAGCACGCCCACTGCATCGTGATCGTTCCCGATCTTAAGACCGCGGGCTTCATCTTGGGCGCGAAATACGGCAAGGGATATCTCTCCTGCCGCAGCAAAGTGGGACCGGGCTGGTCCGCGCCGGCGACGGTTCGCATTGAAGGCGGCAGCGTCGGATTTCAAATCGGAGCATCTTCGACCGATTTGATCATGCTGGTGATGAATGAGCGCGGAGCCGACAAACTGCTCTCGAGCAAGTTCACACTAGGCGCGGAAGGCTCGGTCGCGGCGGGACCCGTGGGTCGCACGGCAACCGCGCAGACCGACGCTCAAATGCACGCCGACATTCTTTCGTGGTCGCGCACCCAGGGACTGTTCGCCGGGGTGGCTCTCGAAGGAGCAACCTTGCGCCAGGATTTGGACGACAACGCCAACATCTACGGCCAACGCCTGGAAAACCGGGCGATCGTCAGCAGCCGCCGACGGATGCCCGCAGCCGCCACGAAACTGGTGACAGTACTGAACCGCTACTCGCCGCGCGAAGAAAAGCGCGGACAGGACTAACTTTATGAAACAATCTTTAGCCGTATTCCTGATGACGTGCGGGATGTTATCCGCACAGACTCCCGCTCAGGAACGACGCGAGAACTCGGACCGCACAGCGGCGGGGCTCACGCCCATCTACCGCATCACCGTGACGGAACGTACTACCAAAGCCATCAGCTACCGCAATCGCAGCGGTGCCACCAAGATCGATTTCGCCGGCACCGCATTGATGCCAGCGGCCCATGCCGAGGCCAAGGTCGAGAGCAAGAAAGGCTACATCGAAATCGAGGTGGAATTCCGCAATCTTCCGGAAGCCACCCAGTTCGGCGCCGAGTATTTGACCTATGTCTTGTGGGCCATTACGCCGGAAGGCCGCACCTCGAATCTGGGCGAAATCCTGCGCAGTGGAACCAGCGGCAAGCTGAACGTAACCACCGAATTGCAATCGTTCGGCTTGGTAGTCACGGCCGAGCCCTACTTCGCCGTGTCGCGTCCCAGCGACGTGGTGGTGATGGAAAACATCGTTCGCCCCGACACAGTCGGCAAAATCGAGCTGATCGACGCCAAGTACGAACTATTGCAGCGCGGTCAATATGAGCATCTGGCAAACGTGCTGGACCTGAAAGTGAACCGCAAGATGCCGCTGGAGCTCTATGAAGCCCGCAACGCGATCCAGATCGCCCGTACCAGCGGCGCGGACCGTTTCGCCACAGAGACCTTTCAAAAAGCCGAAGCCAGTCTGCGCCAGGCCGAACAGGATCGCGCACATAACGCCGGCGCTAAGTCCGTGACCACGGCCGCACGCCACGCCGTGCAGACCGCCGAAGACGCCCGCGCCATCGCCGTGAAGCGTCAGGATGACGATCTGCTGGCCGCCGAACGCCAGGCCGGTGCCGACCGCCAAGCCACGGCCGAGAGTGGACGCGCAGCTGCGGAATCGGAAACCAGCCGCGTCACTCGCGAAGCCGCCGAAGCGCGCCGGAGAGCCGAGAGTGAAGCCGCCCGCCTGAAGCGCGACAACGACGCTCAATCGGCCGACGCTCGCGCTGAGGCCGACCGCTTGCGCCGCGATAACGATGTCCAGCGCTTGGCTGCGCTCAACGAAGCCGATCGCCTCAAACGCGATAACGATGCCCAGCGGGCATCGGCGCTCTCCGAAGCGGACCGCTTGAAACAGGAAAGCGACGCGAAACTGGCCGCCGCGCAGACCGATCTCGATCGTGCCGCGCGCGACCGTGCGCAAGCCGAGGCTGACAAAGCCGAGCTGCGAGCCCGACTCTTGCTGCAATTCAACGCGATTCTGCAAACCCGCGACACCGCCCGCGGCTTGATCGTGAACTTATCGGATGTGCTCTTTGACACCGCCAAGTTCTCGCTACGCCCGGAAGCTCGCGAGAAACTCGCTAAAGTAGCAGGGATCGTCTCCGGACACCCCGGACTGCGCCTGGACGTCGAAGGCCATACCGATAACGTAGGCGGCGACGACTACAATCAAAACCTCTCCGAGCAGCGCGGCTCCTCGGTCCGTGATTACCTGACGCAGCAAGGCATGCAGCAGGGTTCGGTATCGACGCGAGGCTTCGGGAAAACGCAGCCGATCGCCACCAATGACACAGCGGCCGGACGCCAACAGAACCGGCGCGTGGAACTGGTGATCTCGGGCGAGATCATCGGCGTCGAAATCGGCGTACCTCTCGCCTTACGGTAAGTTGCCGTGATTACACCCGGAACCATATTGGTCCAAAAAGGTACGCTCCTCCCACCGGCCTTCCGCCCCGGGAGCGAGTCGTACCCTAACGCTTGGGTACCCGTGAAAAGCGCTCTCGATCCTCACGATCTGGAAAAAGAATTCGCGGCTCTGGGATGGACCTTCCTCTATATGGCCGGAAAGGTCAAAGCGACGGGCTTCGGATTCGACCGGCGAAAAGCAATGGATAAGGCGCTCGCACGCCTCATCGCCGGCGCAATGCGTCAAAAGTGCAACTGCCTGGAGATCGACGAAGTGGCGACGCGCACGTTCTTAGGCGTGTCTGGCGTCAGCGTCTCCGCCCACACCCGTCACATTCAAAAGGGGGTGATATTTTCAGGCAGCGACACCCCGCATCAGCCTGCCCCCCCGGACGCGGCAGCCAGACCGGTCGTGGCCCTGCCATAGCTCTCGCGGAATGCCCGCGCCAAGCTGGCCAGCGGCTCACGCGTTTCCGTTGCGAAATCCACTTCCCCGTGCTCCGTCGGCGCGTGATCCTTTTCAAAAATATAGATCAGGCGCTCGCCAGCCATCGAAAATCGCACCGCGTCGGCGCCCGCATCCTCGGGAAAGTGAGCGCAACGCCCTCGGGCGTAGCCGCAGTTGCACGTTTCCCGCTGAACCGCTTCCGGAGGCTCCCACGCAGTCCCAGCCGTGCACTCCCCCGCCCAGGCATCGCCCAGCGGCAGTCGAGGCGCCGGGTCCCAGCCTCCAGCATCCAGGCGCCGCGACGGTTTGAAATAGGGACAAGCCAAAGCGGTATCCTAACAGATAAGTGACCCCGCGCATCCAACTTCTGGAACAAATTCTCGCCCAGGACCCGTCGAGCAAACTTGCCCGTTACGGTTTGGCGATGGAGTACGTCAACACTGGCGAATGGGCACGGGCGATCCCGGAATTCGAAGCCGTGCTCAAGACCGATCCGGCTTACTCGGCGGCCTATTATCATGGCGGCCAAACACTGGAGAAGATGGGCCGTCTGGACGACGCGCGCGAATTCTACCGCCGCGGCATCGCCGCTACGCGCGACTCGCATGCGCTGGGCGAGCTCGAAGCGGCGCTCAGCATACTAGGGGATTAATTAAAGTCTTGCCCCGCATTTCATATCTCTGCCTGACCTTGTTGGCCGCTGTGCTGCCTACCGTGCAAGCTCAAAGCAAGGCCCAGGCGCAGCCCAAGCCGCCTATCCGCCGCACAACGGGCAACGACACGCAGAACCAACTCGACAGCAATGAAGCTTTGTTCACGGTGCTCGCCGCCATCAACGCCGCCGGCTACGATGACCAGATCGACGCCGCCTCCACCCACGTCTACCGTCACACGCTGCGCACGCAGCTCGCCGCCCGCAACCTCGACAGCGTGTTTCAACTGAAACGCTTCTTCCGCGATCACAAACTGGCGAATCCCAACGCCGAGTTGAGCCGCTATATCTCCTACGCCCTGCTCATCAACGGCCCACCCGATTTCGATTACCGCGATCCCGACATGGTGCGCCCGCCCGACGCCTCCTCAGTCGAAGGCCTGTCGCCGCTGCTGTCCAGCTTCTACCAGGAAGCCAATCTAGCCGAAGCCTGGCAGCGCGCGCAGCCCTTCTATGACCAGTTGATCGAGCAGTATCACGAACCCGTCGCGCGCGCCATCCTGCTGGTGAACGCTTACGCACGTAACACCACTAGCGGTTATCTGGGGCGCCGCTTCCAGATTTACGTGGATCTGCTGGGAGCCCCCAATCAAGTGCAATCGCGCAGCTTCGGTGACGAATCTTTCGTCGTAGTCACGCCCTCGACGGAGCCGCAAATCGACGGCATCCGCCATGCTTATCTGCACTATCTGGTCGATCCCCTGGGACTCAAGTTCTCCGAAGACATCAATAAGAAGCACGCCTTGGGCGATTATGCGCAAGGCGCCGGCGCGCTCGATGACCACTACAAAACCGAATTCGTCGACCTGGCGACCGAGAGCCTGATCAAAGCCATCGAAAGCCGTCTGGACCGTAAACCGGCTGAAGCCGAGCAAGCTATGAAAGAGGGGTTCGTGCTGGCCCCAGCGCTCGCCGAGCAGCTCGCCATCTACGAAAACCAGGAAGCGGCGCTGCGCTTGTACTTCCCTAATTTGTTCGCTGGCCTCGATTTCAAGCGCGAAGAGCAGCGCCTGGCCAATGTGGAATTTGTTTCCTCCAAAACCAACCGGACCGTGCGCCCCGCCCAAACCGTGAAGCCTCCGGAACTAACCGGCGCCGCCAAGACCCTGGCCGAGGGGGACCAAGCTTACACCGACCGCGATCTCGAGCGTGCCAAGCTCACCTACCTGCGCGTGCTAGAGCAGACCACCGAGCAATCCTGGCACGCAAAAGCGTATTATGGTTTAGCGCGGGTGGCTGTGCTGCAGAAGGACCCCGAGACGGGTGATCGCCTGTTCCGTAAGGTTCTCGAACTGGAGCCGGACGCCGAAACCAGATCCTGGAGTTTGCTGTACCTGGCGCGTCTGGCTGATTCGCAGGGTGACCGCGATCAGGCGGTGGAGAATTATAAGGCCGCTCTCGCGGTCCCAGATGCACCGGAGTCCGTTCGTCAAGCGGCCCAAAAGGGCGTCGCTGAAGCCTTCAAAAATGAGGCTTCAAAAAAATAATGAGGAGTAAAGGAATGAAGACGAAGTTTATGATGGTTGGCCTGCTGGCGGCGGGCAGCCTGGTGATGGGACAGAAAGTAAAATCGCCCAAGGAAGCCGAGGCGGTACAGGCGGTGCTCAGCGCCACCACTCCGGATCAAAAGATCGCCGCCGTCGACAATCTCCTTTCCAAGTTTAAGGACACCGAGTTCAAGGCCGTCGTTTTGGAAATGGCGGGGGAAGCCTATCAGCAAAAGGGTGACTCCGCGAACGCGATCGTCTACGGAAATCGCGCCCTCGAAGCCGATCCCAAAAACTTCCAGGCCATGCTGCTGGTTGCCGGCCAGCTCGCGCAGATCACCAAGGAATTCGACCTCGATAAAGACGAAAAAGTGAAGCGCGCGAAGAAACTAGCGGATGATGCCATCGCCACCGTCAACGCGACCGCGAAGCCCAACCCTAACCTCACCGACCAACAGTGGACTGGCATCCAGAAGGATTTAGTAGCCCAGGGCCACGAGACCCTGGGTGTCATCGCCAGTATCGATAAGCATTGGGACGTTTCCATCACGGAGTTTAAGATGGCGATCGACAATGCGGCCAATCCGGAAGTGACTACCATGGTCCGGCTGGCGGCTGCATACAACAACGACAGGAAATACGATGAGGCTACCGCGACGGCGGACCGGGTTCTGACCACTCCGGGCCTTCCCGATAACCTGAAGAAAATCGCTACGGACGAGAAGGCGCGCGCCGCCAAAGGGAAAGCCACAAAGTAATTCACGGCACATTCATGAGCGCGGACCTGGGGATTCTCGAGAAGGCACTAGGTCACAGCTTTCGCGATCGCGAATTACTGGAACGCGCGCTCACGCATAAGTCTAAGGTCTACGAGAAATCGGCGGATGGCCAGACCGCGGCTGATAACGAACAGCTAGAATTCCTGGGCGACTCGATTCTGGGATTTGCCGTGAGTGAATCGTTGGTCCGCCGCTTCCCGTCGTTCCCCGAAGGACGGCTTTCAAAGCTGAAAGCTCACTTGGTAAGCGCCACCCATTTGTACGCGGTGGCGCAGAGCCTGCAACTCGGCGATTATCTGCTGCTGGGCCGCGGTGAAGAGATGAGCGGAGGCCGCGAGAAGAAGGCGTTGCTTTCGGACGCAGTCGAAGCCCTGATCGCCGCGCTCTACCTCGAAGCGGGCCTCGAAGTCACCCGCCGATTTTTGGAGCAGCACGTAATCGGCGCCTTCGATCTCCCCGAAGACGGCGTCGACAGCGCCGTAACCGACCACAAAAGCGCCCTGCAGGAAATGGCGCAGGCTTTGAAGCTGCCGCCTCCGCGTTATGTGATCGTGACCGAAGACGGTCCCGAACACTCCAAGACTTTCACGGTAGAAGTTCGCGTAGGCAAAGACTGGGTGAGCCAAGCCCAGGGACTGTCGAAAAAAAGCGCCGGCCAGAGAGCCGCACAGCAGGTACTCCAGCAACTAACCGAATGGGGCCGTTAGTCGACTGCGCCTCTCCAGGTATTCCCCTTCTCATCCCGCAGGGTGACCACCAACCCACTGGAAATCCCGGTCAGCGTCTTCCCTTTGCCGTCGCGGAAGCGGTAGACGATGGAGTTGTCGGCGATCGATTCCGCCGATCCCAGCCAAATGTTCCCGTACTCGTCCTTCAGCTTGATGAAGTCTCCGTGTCCGTAGCCCGACACCCGTGTCTTCGTCTTTTCTTCCTGAAGGCTAAAGAACCCGCCTGCCTGCCGATTTCTTTTGCGCGTACTGGTGACCATTTGGTACTCCCGAGTACGATTGTGCGCCAAGTACCATGCCGTTGCGATAAGGCGAACGATGTAGGTTGCCCCGTGTGTTTATCCTAGAATTTATGCGCGCCCTCTTGCAGCGAGTCAGCCAGGCACGGGTAACGGTGGACGGCTCCCTGGTGGGCGAGATCGGCGCCGGGTTGCTGATCCTGCTAGGCGTCGCCAAGGCCGATACCCCCGCCAAGGCCGAATTCTTGGTGGACAAAATCCTGAATCTGCGCATCTTTCCCGACGCGGCCGGCAAAATGAACCTCAGCCTGCTCGATACGGGAGGCGGGATGCTAGTGGTTTCGCAGTTCACACTCTACGGCGACTGCCGCAAGGGCCGCCGCCCTAGCTTCGACGCCGCCGCCCCCGCCGAGCAAGCCCGCGCGCTCTACGAATCATTCGTTGTTTTGGCGCGCCGCAGCGGCTTGCGCGTCGAGACGGGAGTGTTCCAGGCCCACATGGATGTCGCGCTAGTCAACGACGGCCCGGTGACCCTGATGCTGGAGACAGAATCCCCTTCCTTGCTACCCTTGTCACAGTGATCCTGGGTTCCGGCGTCGACCTCTGTGAAGTTCCGCGCATCGAAGCCGCCGTCGCGCGTTACGGCCGGCGCTTCCTCGATCGCATTTACACCCCTCGCGAAATCGCTTACGCCGACCGCAAAGCCAACCGCTTCGAGCGCTACGCCGCTCGTTTCGCCGCCAAAGAGGCGGGCATGAAAGCGCTTGGCACCGGCTGGCACGGCGTCGCCTGGCGCGATTTTGAGGTGGTGAATCTCCCGTCCGGCCGCCCAACCTTGAACTTTCATGGCAGGGCTGCGGAAATCGCCGCGAAGCTCGGCGTCAAACACGTGGCGCTCTCCATCACGCACACCAAGGAACAAGCGCTCGCCATGGTGATCCTGGAGAACGAAGAATGACCATCCGCGTGGAGAAGAACGCCGACGGCGCCTACCGGGTCACCGTCGAAGACGGCTCGACCACTCAGCACACGGTAACGGTGACGCCCGATTACTGGCAAAAATTAACCGGCGGCCGAGTCCCGGCGGAAACCTTGATCGAGAAATCGTTTGAATTTCTTCTCGAACGCGAAAACAATACCAGCATTCTGCGCTCCTTCGATCTGCCGGTCATCCAGCGCTATTTCCCGGAGTACGAACGCACCATCATCGGCACGCTCCTCGCGTAATCAATTACTTCGAACCAGATCTCCAAACGTCCGCAGATCGCTCGGGTCAACATCGGACACAGCCCAGTAGCCCATATTATTTTGCAGCCAATGGAGCAGATGATAGCCGCCAAAGTCGCGAAGCTCCGGCTTCAAATCAGCTCCCTGTGACGGCGACACGTACAAGCTGACAATATGCTGTCTTCGCCGGTAGACGATCGCCGCAGCCGGCTGTTGATGAATTACTTCGAGACGCCCTCCGAGGAGAACAAAATCTTCCTTCGTAAGATCCGGAACCGGTGGCGAGAAATTGATCTTGCCCTGAAACCAGGGTTTCACCGTGTGCTGATCGGTGCTAAGCACATCCACTTGGTGCATGGGCTGGAGAGCGCGCAAATGATTGTCGACAATCCCGGCACCGACGGCGTCCGCTCCATTGCCTTTCCGCAGGATAGGAATGGCAACCACCAGCACCGCTACGGCAAGCGCGGCCGCCATCACTGGCGCACTGAGCCAGTTCCAACTCCAAAAACGAAACGGCGATCTGCGTTCTTCCGAAAACTGGGCGGCGATTTTACCTTCCAGCGCGGCTCCCGGCGCATATCCCAGATCCGCCGCTACGATTTCTTTACGCAGACTCTCCAGCGCCGCGTACTGCGCCGCACACGCGCGGCATTCCGCGAGATGCAGATCGATGTTGGCCGAGCCTGCCATGTCGAGCTCGTTATCCAGCCGGGCGTGCAACAGCGGTCCGGCCTCACGGCAAGTCATGCTGAAACCCCCTTTGCTCCGCCCAGTTCCACCAACAGGAGACTTCGCGCCCGCGACAGCCTCGACATCACCGTCCCCATCGGAATGCTCAGCACGGAAGCGATCTCCTTATAGGACAGACCTTCCATTTCGCGCAACACGATTACTTCGCGAAATTCCGGTTCCAGATGCGAGATGGCTTCCCGCACCTGTTCGCGGCGCGTGCTTTCAAGCAACTCGCGCTCCGGATCAGGCGTATGGTCTGCGGGCTCGTGGACTTGGTCCTCCAAGCTCACGGCGGACCGTGATTTATAGCGCCGTAAAAAGTCCAACGCGGTATTCCGGACAATCGACAGCATCCACACCCGCGAGTCGCTCCCGCGGAAGCTTTCTTGCGCTTTGTAGGCCTTCAAGAACGAATCCTGCACGATGTCCTCGGCATCCTGATCGTTGCGCACCAGCCAGCGCGCCAGGCTATAC
>Ga0105248_10009015_pt1 | contig 10970 bp, 10 predicted proteins | sample KBSS34metaG_FD_81524 | JGI IMG/M metagenome (GOLD analysis project Ga0105248, IMG submission 81524) | Switchgrass rhizosphere microbial communities from Kellogg Biological Station, Michigan, USA - KBS S3-4 metaG | ecosystem: Host-associated > Plants > Roots > Rhizosphere > Soil | place...
CCGGCCAGCGCGACGGCCAGGCCGGGCACGAGCGCGAACAGCAGCACGCCGGCAGCCGCCAGGCCCAACGCAACCAGCGGCCAGCGCCGCGCACGAGCGAAATCCCACACCAGCCGCGCCAGCCGTACGATCGCGCCGCCCGCTTCGACATAGGCCTGGACCTGCGCCTCGAACTTGTCGCCGCCGCTGAGCGCGCCGCGCACCACGTCGATCGCCTTCTTGTCGGCCGGCTTGGGGCGCTTGCCGTGCACGACATAGGTGGTGCCGCCCTCGCCGTCCGGCTCGCGCTTGAGCAGTTCCTGCGCAGTCGCGAACGCGGCATCGCTCGCGGCGAGCTGGCGCTTGTCCTGCTCGGCTCGCACCTTCTCGGCGGCGACTTCGACCTGCTTCTCGAGATCGGCGACCTCCGCCTCGTGCGCGCGCAGCGGCGCGGCGTCGCTCGAACTGCGCTGCTTCACTTTCTCGACGAGCTCGGCATATCGCCGCCGGCCGCGCGGAGCGTCGTCGAGCGGTACCCCGCCGGCGGCCAACTGGTCGAATATCTCCGAGGTGAGCGACGCCCAGAGGTTCTGGCTGTCGGTATAGGCCCAGGCATTGAACTCGATCTGCACGGCGTTGCCGACGCGCCGCGTATCCTCGCTGGTATCGGCGGCCCCGCTTGCGCGGAGCCTGCGCTCGGTCGCCAGCTCGTCGCGCACGCGATATTGCAGCTCCTTGAGCAGCGTGCTCTTGCCCGACCCCCACGGCCCGAACAGCCCGATCGCCAGCGGCGGACTTGCCGCTTCGAGCAGGATCAGGTCGGCAAGCGCCTGCGCGTCCTCGCCGACGCCGAGCGCATCGGTCTTGAGCCGTGCGACGCGATCACTGGCGTAGCCGGTCTCTGTGCGCTTCGCGATCAGCAGCGGCTGGTTGAGCAATTCGGGCGAAAGCGACTGCCAGCCGGTCCGCTCGACCTCGCCGCCCGGAAGGTTGCGCGTGGTCAGCAACACGACCAGCCGGTCCGCCAAGCTCCCGATGCCGCGATCAAGCATCCCGAAGTCCGCCAGCGCCTGCTGACCGGCGCGGGAACGGACCAGAGCGACGGCAAGGTCGCGGGTGCCGAGGGTCCGCGCGCCGGGCCGCACGAGCGCACGCACTCGCGAGGCTTCGGCCAGGATTTCGACGACGTCCCAGCGCAAGGTGACCGCCCCGACCGTCTGCCCAGTCCCGAGCGCGAACGCCTGCACAGTCGCCGCCGCCGCGACCTGTTGCTCGCGCGCCCAAAGCCTAAGCTCGTTTACGAACATCGCATTGGGCGTGGGGTCGTCCGACAGCAGCAGAGCGACGAGATCTTTTGCCGTGAGCGTGTACGGCGAACCTTCCCCCTTGCCGAACCGGACCGTCACGGTCGTGAGCAGCGAAATCATCGATAGCGACAGATAGCTCTCTTCGGTTTCCCAACGGAACCGCATGATCGAGCCGAAATCGAGACTGCGCCCGGCGGCGGCGGTTATCGGGTCGATCGGCTCGGGCGAAGGCGGCGACGGCGCTTGTTCCTCACTCGGCTCCGGCCAGCGATCGACGAGATGATAGCCGCGTTCCGCGAGCGCCGCTTCGACCGCTGCATAGCTGTCGGGCGAAAAGCCGGAGCCGACTTCCTGATAGAGATCGTCGCGCAGCACCGATCCATCGCGCGCGAACCGCTCGATCAGCTGGTTGGTGACGCCTTCGACGCCTTCCCGGTCGAGACCCTGAGCCGATGCAGCCACGCCCTTCTCCTCCCAATCGGGGATGCGACGGCGAAGGGTCTTGGCGCCCTGTCTGCGCGCAAGGCTATGCCCCGTCGTCGGCGCTGTAAAGCGCGGGCCGATTGTCATGCGGCTGGAACACGGAGCGTCTCTGGCGTTATGCGACAGCAACGGAGTCCGCCATGACCAGCCTGCCCCTCGACCAGATCATCTGCGGCATTCCCGAGCTCGCGACGCACGCGCAGTCGTCGGTCACGCACGTGCTGTCGATCCTCGATCCGGCCGAGCCCGACCCCGCCGCTTTCGCGGACTTTCCGCCGCACGAGCGGCTCACGCTGCGCTTCGACGACGTGATCGCGCCCTTGCCCGATTGCGTCCCGCCGGCGCCGGGGCATATCGAGCAACTGCTCGCGTTCGGGCGCACGATCGGCGCGGCGGGGCTGCCGACGCTGCTGATCCACTGCCACGCCGGCGTCTCGCGCTCGACGGCGTCGGCGGCGACGCTGCTGCTCCAGGCATTTCCCGAGGCCGAGCCGGACGCGATTTTCGACCATATCGGACGCGTTCGGCCGCAGGCCTGGCCGAACTCGCGCATGGTCGCGTTGGCCGACGCGGCGCTCGGTCGCGGCGGCGCAGCATCAAAGGCGCTGCAGCGCTTCCACGGCCGGCGACTCGCACGCGAACCGGCGCTCGCAGCGGTCTTGCGCGCCGGCGGGCGCGGTCTCGACCTCGATCGGGCTACGCAATAATCCCCATTGTGGACCTAAATTTTTTCCATTCGTTTCGAAGGCGTTACACTTTCGTCGCGCGTCTGCAACGACCGGTCGCCCCCGCGCGCGGGCGTAATGGACTGCTAACGGAATTGGTGTGAAGCCATTGTCGCGGAAGCGATTCCTACGCTCCTTGGGGGGGCCGCGGATGAGCAACACCCACTAGCGATTGGTTCGGACTTTGAGGTTCGAGGCAAGCCACTTGTGCTGCGGGGCACAAGGCGCCTCGACGTGCGCCTTTGACGGGGGGAAACCATGGCATTCCAATGGGACGTGCAGCGCGAGCTGCAAGCGCGCATCGGCAGCGGCAGGACCATTACGCACCGGCAATCGCGGCGGATCAGGCTGCGCGCGATGGAGATCGGCGGCCAGCCGCGCGCCGTTGCGATCCGCCTGGTCGAGAATGCCGAAACGCTCGATGCCGCGCGCGACCTGCTCAACAGCCGCTACGTGCGCAAGGGCTATGGCGGCGACCACCGGATCCCGGCGAGCACGCACCACCTGACTTTCACGGCCGAAGTCGATGATGCGATCGGCGGCACGATCACGCTCGCCGTCGATTCGGAGCGCGGGCTCGCGGCGGACAAGACGTTCAAGGAGGAGCTCGACACCCTGCGCGCGCTGCCCGGCGCCAAGCTGTGCGAGCTCACCAAGTTCGCGTTCAGCGATGCGATCCATTCGCGCGAGCTGATGGCGGCGCTGTTCCATGTGGTATTCGTCTATGGCTCTCGCACCCATGCCTGCACGCATCTGCTGATCGAGCTCAATCCGCGCCATGTCCGCTTCTATGAGGCGATGCTCGGCTTCTCGCGGCTCGGCGAGCCGCAGTTCAACGCCAGCTGCGGGATCAGCGCGCAGCTGATGATGCTCGAAGTCGCGGAAATCCGCCGGCAGATCGACCGGCACGCGGGAGCGCCGGCCGGGCGCGGCATGCACTCGCTCTATCCCTTGTTCTTCGAGCCCGTTGCCGAAAACGCGATCTACGAGCGACTTGCGCGCGCCGAGACCAGCATCGAAGCCCCGCCCGAGCCGGCACCCGACGTGCCCGCGTTCGTCGCGCGCGTGCTGCCGGTGCTTCCGCGCCCGATCAAACTGCCGCAAGCCGCCGCGCCATCGCGACTCCCGCGGCGCATCGCCCGGCACGTCAAGGCGCTGTGCGGGCGGAGGCCGAACGAAGGCGCCGCCGATCGACGACCGGCGGCGCACTAGATTACAGGTTCAAGCGATTCAGGCGGCGTAGGCGAGCTTTGCCTGGCGCCGGCGCATCACCATGCCCATCAGTCCGAAGCCACCGAGCATCATCGCCCAGGTGCCCGCTTCCGGCACTGCTGTCGCCGCGAAGGTCGCGGTGCCGGCATAGGAGCCGCCCTCCGGACCACTCACGCCGACCACGCGGATCGTGTTGAGCACGCCGTGCGTGATCGGAACACCATTGAGCGTGAGCGACTGGCCACTCGACGTGGTCGGCACCGTATAGAGCGTGCCGTTCACCCACAGCTGGTTGATCACGAGATGGTTGCCCGGGCTCGAGAAACTGGTCGAGATCGACCCGCTGCCGAGACCATCCTTGGTCGGGATAGTGAAGGTGAACGAATCGTCGAAGTTGACCTGAGTGTTGAACCCGTTTCCGAAGTTCGCCGTAATCGAATTGCTGAACGGCGTCCCGCTGGTGATGTAGAAGTTCGGGATGGTCCCGATCGGAAAGGTCGTCGCGTTCGCCGCGGTGGCGCACGCCAATGCGAGGGCACAAACAGACACCCCAACTCCCAATTTTCTTAGCATATTCAGATACCCCTCTGAACGAGCCGACAGCGTGACGGCCAAAGGGGTAAACCTTCGGAAAGCCGTTAAGTTCCGGATATGTTAAGATATTTATTACCAAGATAGGATCGTTTCGGTACCGCGACGATCCGCAGAAATCCCGGCATCGGTACGGAATCGCAACATTCACGCGAGGGGAAGACGCCCCGCTGCCCCTGGCGCATGCACCGCGGCAGCGGAGCGTCGCCGTCAGGGTCCTCGCTGAGCGGCAAGCGTGATCTTACCGGCAAAGCGTTGATAAATTGCTGAAAGACTGTCGGAACCCCGCCATCATTGGGGGAATGGCGGGGTTCACTCAGGACCTGGGTGACGAGAGGGGACGCGCCACCCGAAAACCACAACGAATCAAGTGAATACCGGTTCCCGTCAAACATGGATTAATTGACATTTTTTTCGGAATATCTTTCGTCCCCGAAACGATTAGCCTGGAACGACTGCGCCAACGCCGGATCGACTTCGACGGGAGGCAACCGGCGCCGGCCCATCTTGCCAGCGCCGGCGCCGCCCGCAACGCGCCACAGGGTGCGAGCGCGCTCGGAGGTAGGTCGTAATCTGAATCGTTCGTTGGGGTGGTGGTGAGCATAACCGATCATTTCGCGCCCGTCGCGGGCACGCGGCCACGACCCGTCAGCTTTTCCGAACGATTGGCCGGGTTTGCCGGCGCACCAACGCCCCGCATAGCCGCCCTCCACCGATCGCATTTTCGCGGCGAGACGCGACTCAAGGGCTGGTAAAAGCTTCATAAATGAATAGCTTCTGCACATGCAGTTCCGCGCGCATTCAGGTGCGGGCGCCTAGTGCAGGTCATGAGCGCCCGGGCAGACGCCGGGCGAGGAGAACCAGGATGAACACGCTTATCCGCAATGCCACTGCCGCGCTCGCGCTCGGCGCCGCTGCGCTGACCACGGCAGCCGCACCCGCCGAGGCGCAGTCGCGCCACTACCGCGGCCGCGACGACACCGGCACCGCGATCGTCGCCGGCGTCGCCGGGCTGGCGATCGGCGCCGCGCTCGCGAGCAGCAGCCGCGACCGCTATTATGACCGTTCCTACGATCGCTATTACGACGACGGCTATTATTATGACGGCTATGTCGAGCCGGCTTATTATCCGCGCTACGGCTATGCCTACCCCGCCTATCCCTATGCCTACAGCTATTATCCGCGTTACGCCTATCGCGGCTATTATGACCGCGGCTATCGCGGCCGCGGCTGGGGCGGCGGCCACGGCTGGGGCGGACATGGCGGCGGTCACGGCGGCGGCTATGGACATCATGGGCATCGCTAAGCTCGGTTGACGGTTCGGGGCGCCGCGCGACGAGTGCGGCGCCTTGGGCCATTGCTTGCAACTTGATCGTCATCCCACAAAGGCGGGAATGACGGGGTTGGTTTCTACAAAAGCTTGTCCAAGGTGATCGGCAGCTCGCGCACGCGCTTGCCGGTGGCGTTGAACACGGCGTTCGCGACGGCCGCCATCACGCCGACGATGCCGATCTCACCGACGCCGCGCGCGCCCATTGGCGAGTGCGGATCGGGAATGTCGGTCCAGATCACGTCGATCTCGGGCACGTCGAGATGCACCGGGACATGATAGTCGGAGAGGCTGGGGTTCATCACCCTGCCGGTGCGTTCGTCGAACAGCGTCTCTTCCATCAGCGCGGCGCCGAGCCCCATGATGATGCCGCCGCGAAACTGGCTCGCGGCGGTCTTGGCGTTGAGGATGCGGCCGCAATCGAACGAGCCGAGGAACCGCGTGACGCGGATCTCTCCGGTCACGGCGTGCACGCGCACCTCGCAGAACATCGCGCCGGTACTGTGCATCGACCAATGCTGCACTTCGAGCGGCATCGAGGCGACTCCTTCGGCGGTCACCGAGTCGCGCGCCGCCCGCGCCAGGATCGAGGCATAGCTCTCGCGACGATCGGGGTCGGCGAGCGCGCATAGCCCGCCGTCCGCCGCGCCGACTTCGTCCGCCGTGAGGCCCGCGAGCGGCGAATCATTGCCGGCGAGCTTGAGCAGTTCGGCGACCAGCGCCGTCTGCGCCGCGATCAGCCCCGCGCCCATCGATGCGGTCTGTTGCGATCCGCCCGCCATGATGTCGCCCGGAAGCGATGAATCGCCATAGTCGATAGTCACGGCATCCATCGGCAAGCCGAGCCGTTCGGCCGCGACGATCGCGAGCGTGGTCGCGGTGCCCATGCCCATTTCGTGGCCGGCGCTTTCGACATGCGCGCGCCCGTCGCGCGTGAGCGTGATCCGCGCCGCGCCGCCCGGCATGCGATGATAGGGATAGGTCGAGGTGGCGCAGCCCATGCCCACCAGCCATTCGCCCTCGCGCCGCGTCCCCGGCGCCTGGCGCGCGCTCCAGCCAAAGCGCTCGGCGCCGTCGCGATACGCCTTTGCCAGGTCGCGCTGCGAATGCGGCAGTCCGCTGAGCGGATCGGCCTGCGGCTCATTGCGCAGCCGCAGCTCGACCGGATCCATGTCGAGCGCCACGGCCAGTTCGTCGATCGCCGATTCGAGTGCGAAGCTTCCGACCGCCTCGCCCGGCGCGCGCATGAAAGTGTTCGCGAGCATGTCCATCGGCGCGGTGCGCACGTCGAGCAGGAAGCTCTGTGCGGAGTAGAGCGCCATCGTCGCCAGGATGAACGGCTCGGGCACATTATTGTGCGGCGTCATCGCGACCATGCCGGTGTGGACGATCGCGTCGAACCGCCCGTCGCGCTGCGCGCCGATCGCGACGCGCTGCTCGGTGCAGGTACGTCCGCCGACCACTCGGTAAACGCCTTCGCGCGACAGCGCGAGCCGTACCGGCCGCCCGGTCAGTTTCGCCGCCGCAGCCGCGAGAATCTGATGCTGCCACATGCCCTTGGCGCCGAACCCGCCGCCGACGAACCGCGCAGTGACATGGACCTGCTTCTCGTCGATCCCGAACGCCCGAGCATAGGACCAGGCGGTGTAGGTCACGCCCTGGGTGCAATCCTCGGCGATCAGCGTCTCGCCTTCCCAGCGCAGCGTCACGGCGTGCGGCTCGATTGCATTGTGACTGTGCCGCGGCGTCGCATAGGCGTGATCGACCTTGACCGGCGCTGCCGCCAGCGCCGCCTCGGCATCGCCGACCACGCGGTTCAACGGTGCGCCGAAGAACATGCCCTGCGCGCTTGCCGGCTTCGCCGCGTCGAACCGCGTCGCTCCCGGCTGCGCGGCGTAGCGCGCACGGATGAGCGAAGCGGCGTGCTCGGCCTGCTCGAGCGTGTCGGCGAGCACGAGCGCGATCGGCTGGCCGTTCCAGCGCACTTCGGCATCCTGCAGGATGGGCAGGTTGTCGCCCGCCATCGCCTTGCCTTCGCTCATGAAATAGGGAATCGGCTGCAGCTTCGGGCAATTGCGGTGCGTCATCACCAGGATCACGCCCGGCGCCGCCTCCGCCGCCGCGGTATCGAGGTCGGCGATCGTGCCGCGCGCGACGGTGCTGTACGCGAGCGCGGCATGCGCCAGCCCGGGCATCGGCACTTCGGCCGCGAACAGCGCGGCGCCCTGCACTTTCGCCGGCCCGTCGATGCGCGATATCTGCGCGCCGATCAGGCCATGTTTGCGCTCGGCGAGCGGATCGGGCTTGCCACCCGGGATCCAGCTGTCGGGCGCAAGCGCGACTGCCTTGGCGATCGCCGCCATTGCGACGCCCTCTACCGCCTGCTTGGCGTCCTCGAGCACGCTCATGCTTCACTCTCCGCCAGCTGCTCGAGCACCATCGTCACCGTGCGCGCGGCGAGCTCGATCTTGAATCCATTGTCGCGCAGCACTTGCGCCCCTTCGAGCTCGACTTCCGCCGCCGCGCGGAAGTTCGCCGCGCTCGCCGCGCTGCCGACCAGCGCCGCCTCGGCCTTGCGCGCGCGCCACGGCACTGTCCCGACGCCGCCGAGCGCGAGCCGCACATCGGCGACACGCCCGTCCTCGACCGTCAGCGCCGCGGCGACCGACACCAAAGCGAAGGCATAGCTCGAACGATCGCGGACCTTGCGATAGGTCGAATGCGCCGCGACCGCGAGCGCGGGCAGCTCGACTGCCGTGATCAGCTCGCCGGCCACGAGCACATTCTCGACCTCCGGCCGCTCCTGGGGCAGGCAATGGAAATCGGTCAAGGCGACGCGCCGCGCCCCCTGCGGCCCTTCGATCAGCAGCGCGGCATCGAGCGCCGCAAGCGCAACGCACATGTCGGACGGATGCGCCGCGACGCACTGCGGCGATCCGCCGAGTACGGCATGATAGCGGTTGAACCCCTCGAGCGCGTCGCAGCCCTGCCCCGGCGTGCGCCGATTGCAGCGCGATCCTTCGACATCGTAGAAATAAGCGCAGCGCGTGCGCTGGAGCAGATTGCCGCCGACGGTCGCCATGTTGCGGATCTGCGCCGACGCGCCCGCCAGGATCGCGCGCGCCAGCATCGGATAGCGCGCCCGGACCAGCGCATGCTCGGCCACCGCGGTGTTGCGCGCCGCCGCGCCGATGCGCAGGCCGCCACCGGGCGTCTCGACGATCTCGCGCGATAGGGCACTGACATCGACCAGGTCCGCCGGACGCTCGACGCTCTCGCGCATCAAATCGACCAGATTGGTGCCGCCGCCGAGGAAGCGCCCGTGCAGCCCGGCGAGCTGCAGCGCCTGGGGCGCGTTTTCGGCGCGTGCGTAAGTGAACGGCGTCATTCGGCCGCCTCCAGATAATAGTCGTTAATGGCGTCGACGATCCCGTTGTGCGCGCCGCAACGGCAGAGGTTGCCGCTCATCCGCTCGCGCAGCTCGTCATGCGTGAGCGCGATCGCCGGCGCGGCGAGATCCTGCGTGACGGCACTGGGCACCCCGCGGCCGAGCTCGGCGAGCATGCCGATCGCCGAGCAGATCTGTCCCGGTGTGCAATAGCCGCACTGGAACCCGTCATGCTCGACGAACGCGGCCTGGAGCGGATGCAGCGTATCGCCATCGGCGAGCCCCTCGATCGTCGTGACCGCGCGCCCCTCGACCTGCACCGCGAGCGTGAGGCACGACAGCACGCGCTCGCCATCGAGCAGCACCGTGCACGCGCCGCATGCGCCCTGGTTGCAGCCCTTTTTGGTGCCGGTGAGCCCAGCGTGCTCGCGCAGCAAGTCGAGCAGCGAGACGCGGGGATCCGCAGGCAAGTCGATTGGGTTGCCGTTCACCGTGACTGGCATGATTCCCCCGCTGTGATGAAGACGTGATGGTGGCGTCGGTGGGCTAACATTGATCAATTCGCGAAGCGGAATGAAGTTCCGCGCTGGGGGGTGCGGGTGATGGTCCATACTCCCCTCCCTGCAAGGGAGGGGCTGGGGGTGGGTTGGCGTCAGCCAATCCCTCAAGTCGTAGAGATGCGCTAACGCGCACCCACCCCCAGCCCCTCCCTTGCAGGGAGGGGAGTTGATCGGGCGACTTTGCTTTGGTGCCCCGCGCCAAATCCAACGAAGTTGACCAAATTGACGGCCGCCATTGGCGTCGGCCAGATCCCGCTTTTTCGCGATGCGCGCGGCCGCCGAGGGCAGCTATTTTGCCGGCGCATCGGGTTGTGACCAAAGGGAAAATGGAGGCGCGAGGCGAGCATCCGCAACCAGCTAGCCGGAGTTGTCCAACAATTCCACTGTCCGCGGCGACGTGGGTTTCGGCTTCATTCACGCGGCGCGAGCATTGTCCAGCGCGTACTCCTTCACCAACACACGTTCGGGAACGTGCCACGCCGCAGCGATCTTTCGAATCATCGGCAGCGTCAAAGCGCGCTTGCGCTGCAGGATTTCCGTCGCGCGCGATTGCCCGATCAGCGCGGCCAACGCACCGCGATCATGGCCTTCATAAGCCATCGCTGCCTCGATCGCCTCGACCGGATCGAGTTCGTCCACCGGCCAACGCCTATCCTCATAGGCCTCGACCAGAGTTGCGAGCACATCCAGTCGATCGCCTTCTGGTGAGCTTTCAGCTGCGCCCCAAAGCGCCTCGATTTCTGCCAGCGCCGCCCGATGCTCCTCGTCGGTACGGATTGGGCGAATATCCACGGCCTTCACTCCCGCAAACTCGTTTCCTAAAAGCTGCTCACCGTGAGCGCGTCGATGCGATCATATTCGGCATGGGTGCCAACGAACTTCACGAACGCAATGCTTCGTCCAAAATCGAACGCGACAATCATCCGATAATCTCCGCCAGCGACCTCAAACCTTACCCTTTCCCTGTTCAGCGCCTTCGCCTTGGAAAAGGACGCCTGTACTTCGGTCACATTGGACCAGCTCGCCGCCTTCGTTACACTTATCCAATGCGCCAGCGATGCCCGCGTGTCCGGATGCTTCTCGCCAAATGCAACCAGGGTGCTGCGCGCGATCAGCCGCATGCGGCTTCATAGCATTTCCCATAATGGGAACCAAGCGAAATTTCCCATGGCGGGAAGGCGGCGATCGCTGGAGCCATGCGATGCGGGGTTCGGCTTCGTTCATGCGGTTGGGCGGGCGGCCCTGCGGGCTCGCGCGCCGCGGTCGCGTCCGTCAACACTTGGTTACTTGATCGATCGGTTCCAGCGACTGCGAGCAAGGGAGAATGGGAGGCGCGGGGGGAGCATCCGCAACCAGCTAGCCGGAGTTGTCCAACAATTCCACTGCCTGCGGCGA
>Ga0105248_10009018_pt1 | contig 10968 bp, 8 predicted proteins | sample KBSS34metaG_FD_81524 | JGI IMG/M metagenome (GOLD analysis project Ga0105248, IMG submission 81524) | Switchgrass rhizosphere microbial communities from Kellogg Biological Station, Michigan, USA - KBS S3-4 metaG | ecosystem: Host-associated > Plants > Roots > Rhizosphere > Soil | place...
CATGGCGAACCGAGGTCCGTCGATCCTTCGCTCCTTTCAATACGTCGCTGAACGCCGCCGCGTCGAACGAGCCGACCATTGACGGCGTGGCACCCGCCGAGCTGTTGAAATCCCCGGCGATGACGATAGGGGAACGTCGGTCGAGCGCCGCGTCCGCAAGCACCTGAGCGAGCTGACTGCGGCGCAGGTCGTCGCTTCCCCCGCTTTCGAGGTGGAGGTTGTAGAAGACGATACCGGCCGTCGTGGCTTTCAGCGCAATCCGCCCCCCGCGCCTGGGCTGCAACAGATTGAGACTCCACCGCAGATGCACCTGATTCCGAAACACGATGACGCGTGCGTCGCGGATTTCGTCGCGGCTCAAGATGGCCTGACCGGTCGTCGCCGCCACGGTGCCGTTGCCTTCACCGACTTCCTGCCACTCGCCTCCCGTGATCCAGTTCATGCCCAGCGAACGGGCCAGATCCCGTGCGACATCGCGCGCGCCGCTTCGTTGACAATACCGATCCACTTCCTGGAGGAGGAGCACGTCGGCATCGATCGCGCGGAGTTCCTCGAGGATGCCGTCGAATCGGACACCCCGCTCGATGTTCCACGACACGATCCGCAGACGCCGCATGGGCTCGCCTGACCGCTCCGGCTCGTCGGATCCGCCAACGACCTGATGGATCTCCGCGTCCGATAACGAGGGCTCGGTGAGGTATCCAGCCAGCCGGAAGATCGTCAACGCCATAAGCATGATCGCTGCAGAACGGAGCGTCACCGCCAGACCCTGCCGTTGAACCGACCGATGATGCGCTTTTCGAGACGTCGAACCGTCCTTCGCAGGATATCGCCTTCATTGGTCATGTCCTTCGACCTTTCCGGGCACCAGGGCCCTGATTGCTCTCGAGCTCAAGCGCGAACGGCCATCGCCTGCGAACGGGGCTTGCCCTCGGAGGTGGCCGCCGCCGCACGCATGGCGACAAGAGCAATCCCGATCGCTCCCCACAGCAGCGAACGGATCCTCCGAGCCAGCGCGAGGCTCAAACCGTTCGTTCCGCCGAGGCGCAAACCCTCGGCCAGGGCCGTCGTCGCCGCCTCCGTGACGCCCAGCTTCCCTGGGATGAACTGGCCGGCGCTGTTCATGAGCCGGCTCAGACCTTCGAGGGCCACGACCGCGGACACGGTCGGCGCGGAGCCGAGCCACGCGAGCACCACATAGGCCTCGATCAGGTTGCTGAGCTCCTGAGCGATCCCCATGGCTCCAAGAGCCACCACGGTCCGCCAAGGGAGGGGGGCGTAACCGCGATCAGCCCGATGCGGACGCCAGCGCACTATCCCGAGGGCTCCGCTCATGGAGACGATCGATCCGATGAGAAACCAGCCGAGAAAGTGATGGCGGACCGCAGCGATCCCGATGGCCGCCACGATCAGTGCGCCGGCCGCCAGGCTGTAGACGAATCGCTCGATCATGGCGGCACGAAGTGCGGCGCGTTGCGGGAGACGGTGGGCCACGAGAAACGCTTTCATCGGCTCCCGCGAGACCGGTCCCCACGCAAGGTAGCCGGCCGCCTCGCCCGCGATAACGGCTCCGAACACCTCACTCCACGTGGGACGCCCCCCGGCAGGCATGGCCAGCCGCCATCCGGCGGCCTGACACGAGAATCGAAGGCCCGCCAGGATCGCAATCAGCGGAAGAACCGACGCGAGGTGCTGAAGCTGTGCACCGAGCTGGCGTGCCCCCACGGAGACGATCGTCCACCCGAACAATCCGATCCCGGCGGCGGCAGCCACGACGAGGAACCCTCGACGACGGCCGCTGCTGCGAGTACCTGGGCCGAGGCTCGTCATGCCGCCCGCCTTCGCGACGGGCGCCCTATTGCAGGGGCCACGACCTGTCGCGCTCGATCCAGATCTTCTGGAAAATCGATTTCCGTCCAGGGCAAGCCGGCCGTGTCAATCGCGCGAAGAGGCCATTCACGCGCCAGCGCCCGGAACGCCTGGGGCGCCCACGCGTTCGTGTGTCCGGCCACGATCAAGCGGTCCAGGTGGTCGACCAGACGCCTCCCGCCCAGAGCCCCGAACTTCAGCACACCGACGTTTTCCGCGTGGGCTTCCCGGGGCGGCAGGTCCTTGCCGAAATTGACGGCAAAGCCGTGCCAGATCGTCACTTTCATTTCTTCGTCGGCCAGATCGCTTCCGGCGTCGACGAGGACCGCGTCTTCGACGGGCGTGCTGAGCAACCGGCCGAGCAGTTCGCGTGAAACGAGAACGTCCGAGTTCATGATCACAGCGCCGTCGAGGAGGTGCTCGCGCGCAAGCCACAACGAATAGAGGCTGTTGGTCTCGGCGTACCGGGTGTTCTCGACGAAGTGGACCCGGTTGCCCAGATGCTGTGCGAGCCGCTGCCGCTGATAGCCGGCGACCACGGTGATGTCAACGACGCCGAAAGATCCCAGCGCGTCGAGCGCGCGTTCGATCAACGGCTGCCCGTCGACCTCCAGGAGGGCTTTCGGCCGTTCGGCAGTGAGCCGGCCCATTCGACTGCCGTTACCGGCGGCGAGAATCACAGCGTGTTGCGTGTCCATGATGCACTCCTCTTGGGTCACAGCGACGGCGCCGGCCCGATCGGCTGAACGCGCACGCTGCGGATGATGTGGGCCTGAACTGCAAGGACGAGCACGAGGGCGGCCGTCGCCCCGTATGCCCAGATTTCGGTCAACGCCGGGAGGAAGCCAATCAGTGCCTGGAACAGAATGAGGTGAGCGACGAACGACCGCTTGATGAACTGCCGGCCCCACACTGCAAATCGCTGCGTCGTGGTGCCTTGTCCCAGGTCGGCAGCCAGCGCCTCGTCGAACGCACCCGGGTTGGTGCCCGCGACCCGAGCCCGTTGGTACCCCACCAGCAGCACGATTCCCGCGGTCATCACCGCGCCTACTGCGCCGGCGATCGTGTGATGATCGATGCCCTCGTGACGGAAGTCTCCGAACAGGATGCCGGCCAGCACCGCGAAGTACGACAGATAGTCGGTGACGGTCTCGAGCCACGCGCCAAACTTCGAATCGGTCAGCGAACTGCGCGCGACTTCGCCGTCGCAGCAGTCCAATACCATGCTCATCCAGTACGCCAGGGCGCCGGCGATGCCTGCCCAATAGGTGCCGGCGGCGAACGCGACGGCAGCCACAACGGCAAACCCGAAACCGGCCAGCGTGACGTGGTTGGGCCCGACCGACCAGCGAAGCAGGTGCCGGCTCAGCGGAATCGAAAAGCGGCGGATATTCCGGGTGAACAGGCCCTCGGCGCCTGCCCCGTTGGTGTGCCGGAGGTAGGCGGTCTCGATCCGGTTCACGTCGCGGGGATAGTGAATGCAGGCGATGAAACGTCTTTCGATTCGAACCAGATGAAACGCGCGCTCGAGATCGAGACGCTTGATCGCCGAGCGCAGCCGCGGTGCGCAGCGGACCCGACGCCAGGCGCTCGCAGGCAACAAGCACATATCGAGACAATGGCCGTCCGAATCAGCGACCACCAGACCCCCGGACGTTCCGCGCGAGGCTCTCTCGACCAGCTCCACGACGGTCTTGCTCTCCACGATGACGCGCTCGGGCAACACCACCATCAGGTCCGCGGCCGGCGCGTCGCTGAAGGGGTGATCGTCGTCCAGCGTCCGCACCTGCTCGATTCCCGCACGCCGCAGGACGCGCTCGGCGCGGTCGGCCAGGTCGAGTCCCGCGAACCGCAGCGGCGACGAAGACCGGATCACAATGGCGGCAAGTCGAATCATGGTCCGCGCTCCTCTCAAAACGACGTGTGTTCGTCGAGGAAGAGCTGAACCTCGAACCACCAGCGCGGCTGATACACCGCGTGGACCGGCACGCCCGCCAGCGTCCCGGTGGTGCCGTAGGTCAGCTGGAAGCGGGTGGTCTCGCCGTTGCTGCGATTGGTGATCTCGAAATCGCTGCGCGCGACGTTGGTGTAGTGCTGACCGTCGATCGTGGTGCTGGAGAGCAGCTTCGACGACTTCATCGCCAGGTCGTAGAAGACGCCGAAGTAGACGTACGACGTCGGCGTCTTCGAGGGGACGAAGCCGCCGCCGGGGTTGCGGGCGTAGGCGTCGGTGCTCTGCTGGACGAGCTCGCGCAGGCCCACGAGGAACCCCGGACGTGTTCCGGCCGGCAGGGCCACCGATCGCGTCTCGGAGCCTTCGTTGCCGGAGGCCGCGACCATGTCGAGCAGCGGGCCGATATCGCGGAACGTCAGATCGCGCTCGACGCGGACGGTCGTCACGCCGGCGCGCGCCTGCTCGGCGGTCGCCGCTCCCTGAATGGCGCGGTAGACGTAGTGGCCCTGGCCGCCTTCCCTGCCGATCTGCTTCTCCGCCTCGGCCACCGACTGCTCGTTCGACTGTTTCATGACGCCGATGACCTGGGAGTCCGCGCCGCGCACCTGTTCCGCGAGGTAGCCCCAGCGATTCACCTGCCGCGGCGCCCGTTGCGGATCCGAACCGATCAGGAGGTCGAGCCCGTACACCCCGTCGCCGTCGCCGCGCCAGCTGATGCGGGCGCCGCCCACGTCGTCCTTGGCGATCCAGAAGAGCAAGGGCCGCACCTTCGCGAGCATGCGGTACTTGTGCTCGGCCACGATGGGCATGGCAGTCGCCACGGCGTTTCCCGAAGCGGCGGCCGGAGCGGCCGCCGGTCTGCCTTCAGCCGAGATGCTCAAGGACGACGCCAGGGCAGCCAGACCGGCGAGGCCGAGGAGCGCGAGTGCTTTATGCGCGGATGACATCGGTAATCTCCGTTCAGAAGAGCAGCGTGAACTTGGCGCGGACCTGCTGGTCCACGCTGTTGGCGAACTTCCCGTAGGTCGGGCTGGCGGTGTTGTTCTGAACGTCCTGGGGGTTGAAGTGGTTCGTCAGGTTGAAGAACTGGACGCCGACCCGGGCCTTGTGCGCCTTGAGCCGGATCTCTTTGGTGACCGCCAGATCCAGCGTAAACAGATTCGGGAAACGGCCGCCCCGGTTCCGCGCGCCTTCGATCGTCTGCTGCTCCGACACCACCGAGTAGGGGAAGCCGTCGCGGTATTCCATCGTCGGCGCCACCGTGATCCCGAGCGGGACGTTCGCGACGCCCCACGCCAGGAACCGGTTCGGCACGTCGAATTTCTGCGGGCCGTATTCGTTTGGATGGATGACGGGGTCGCGAAGGTCGCCGAAGAGCGAGACGAAGTCGTTGAGGTCGGCCTTGGTGCTCGAGCGCACATACGAGGCCGTGACGTGGCCCGCGCTGCCCAGGGTGCGGCGAAGGGTGGCCTCGAACTCGTGCGAGCTGGAGTGTCCGGCGCTCGAGATCTGCACGACGCTGGCGTCGGTCAACGGATCGACGATCAGGCCGTTCGAGCCTCGCGACTGGCGATAGCCGACGCGAGCCACGAGGCCCTTGGCAATCTGCTGATCGACCTCGACGTTCCAGGCATTGCTGGTCGGCGTCTGCAGCCCGGCGGGATCGATCCGGTTCGCCAGAATCGTGGCGCTCGAGACGTAGCCGTCCGCGTCGTAATCGGTAAAGCGCCGCGACTGCCGTCCCGCGAAATCGGCTGCGTTCAGCGGGAGCTTGTCGACGAAGCGTCCGACGCCGGCCTTGACGATCATCCGGCCGTTGCTGAAGGGCTGGAACGTCACCGCGACGCGCGGCGCGAGCGTCTGCTGACCCGCAATCTGCTCGTAGGCGTAGCGGAGACCGCCGTTGATGGCGGCGCGCGCGCCGATCGCCCACTGATCTTCGATGAAGCCGGCGACCTCGGTGTTGCCGGCGCCGATTGCCGGGCTTCCGAAGTAGTCAACGCGGCGGAACACCGAACCATCCGCGCGCGTCATCACGACCGGCCCGCTCTGGTCGATTCCGTCGTATCGCGTATGCGCGAACGAACCGCCTGTCCGCAGCAGGTGCTGGCTCCAGGACACGGCCAGTGTCGAGCTCGCGTCGACGCGTGAGCTGTCGCGGTCGAACGTGTTGAAGTAGTCGTCGCGACTGCCGGACACGGTGACGAGCGATTCGGCGTCGTGCTTCGGCCGCACGTTCATGTCGTACTGCTTGAAGGACACCGACGTGGCGAGGGTCATCGTCGGCGACAGCACGGCGCGCTCGGACAGCGTCGCCAGCCAGCCGCGCTGCTTGAAGTCGGGTGTCGCATCGAACGGGTGCAGCGTGTCGATGCCGGCGTTGTCGATGTCGCTCGGGAAGGCGACGAACGTCGACGTGAGGCGGTTGTTGGAGCTGAGCATCAAGTCGATCTGCGTCAGGGAGTCGAGGGCAGTCACTTTCTGCTCGCTCTGGGCGAAGGGCAGCTCGTCGACACGGGTGCGCGCGAAGCGATAGCTGAGCGCCTCCGAGAACCACATCCGCCCGGACTCGATCGGACCGGAGATTCGCATGCGGGGCGTGAACGAGTCGACGCCGTGCACGCCGCCATCATGAAAGCGCGGTCGCGGCAGGAAGTTCTGGACCTCGACGGCGAGGTTGTCCTGGCCGGGGCGGACGACCACGTCGGTCACGCCGCCGGTCGCGTTGCCGAAAGCGGCTGAGTACACGCCGCCGTGCACGTTCATGCTCTCGATGGCCTCGACCGGGAGACGTAAGGCGAAATGGCCCGTCACGGGGTCCGTCATGCTCACGCCGTTGATCAGGAACGCGCTTTGATCCGCGCGGGCGCCGTTCATGTTCAGCAGACCATCAGGACCGCGTACGACGCCGGGCAGGAGCGGCAGCGCATCGTCGACGCGCTCGCTCGCGAGCGGCACGACGCTCAGGACCTTCTGCTCGATCACCGATTCGCCGACCGGGCCGCCTGGGATGACCGCGTCCGGCTTTTCCGGGCGAACCACCACCGTCTCCTTATAGCCAGCGAGCGGCAGCACCGCTTTGAACTCCGTCTCGTTGGGAACCGTGACGGCGTCGAACTCCCGGTTCTCGAATCCCGAGAGCGAGAGGATGACGGTGTAGAGCCCCGGGGCGAGAGGGCCGAACGTGAAGCGGCCTGTGCCGTCGGTCACCTGCTCCTGCGTTTCGGAGGCGGATGCCGCCGGCTTCAGCGTCACCGTCACGCCAGGCAGCGCGGCGCCGGATTCGTCAACGGCCACGCCGGTGAGCGCCGCGGGATCGCCCGCTGCGGCGAACGCGCGGGCCGCGAGCAACAGCGCGAGTGTCGTTGTCGTCAGGATGTGTGTGCTGTGCCATTTCATGTCTCACGTCCTCTGCAACGTGGCAGAGGCAACGTAAGGGCCATCGGTTGGTGCCATGCCGCGGAAGGACCCGAGCAACCGGCGAATCAGTGAGTTAGCGGCACGGCTTCAAGGAGGTTTTGCTGCGGGTGCTGCACATCGGTGTGCGCAGCAATCTTCAGACCGTTCAGAAACGTGCAATCACCTCGGCGTCGCGCAATCGCGTGTCGCGTCACGCCATCGGCCGCTGTGCTACGCACAAACAGCATGCCTGTCGTTGAGTGAACGGAATCAACCAATCCAGGCACTCGCGCCGCATCGTCCCGATCAGGCGTTCGCAGTACGCGTTGCGACGGCTGGAGCGTAGATCGCATCGCGGGCGTGGATCAGAAAGCGATGCCCGCTTTCTCCCGTGATGGAGCGAGGCCTGAGCCGACCGGCTTGGCATCTCGCGCACGCAGCTGTAACGTCCGCATGCGGAAGTATCAGCTCTCCTGACGCGTGTCGATCACGAATCGGATTCCGGCCTGAGGCTGCAGCGTTGCAGCCGCGGATCGATTCGCCCCGCGGTGGCCTCCCATACGCTCGTCTCGGTCCGGACGAGCGCCTCGATTTCATGCTTCGTCAGATCAACCCCCTGTTCGTTCAGCGCGACCAGTGTTTCGACGGGCCGATCGATGAAGCGCCGGCGTAGCTCTTCGTCGGTGACGATCTGACCGATCGGCGACTCTTTCGAATTGGCCCGGTATCTTACGATCGTTGTGGTATGTCGGTGTACACGCGCAGTCACTCTGTTTATCGCTGTGCAACGGCCGGCGACGGATCACAAACGCGCCGCCAGACGCTCGCACCTCTTAAGTGTCTGACCATGCGTGCTTAGGCAGCGGGGACAGGATAGAGAACGAAGCTGGCGCTCGCCTTGCCTTCACGGATTCCGGTGTCGACACGCGCAACGCGCTCCATGCCACGGCTGCTGCTCGACGGGCCTTCCGGGTCGGTGCGCGGACCGACTGGCGGCCCGGGCGGGTCGTCGCAGCCTGAGGGTCAGATGCGACACGTCGCACTGGTCGGGATCGTGTGGGCCGCTCTGCTGCTGGCGCCGACGCCAACGCACACGGCGGACCGCACGGGTGCCGGAGTCCACGGGACGGTGACGCTCAGAGCGGCGGACGGGGACGTACAACCCGCTCCCGGTGTTCGGCTGACGCTGTTCTGCCGAACCGGCGGCGTTTCGAAAACAGAGGTGTCCGACGATCGAGGCGAGTTCGGGTTCGCCGAGGTCCCTGCCGGCGTGTGCTCGATCGCCGCCGATCTCCAGGGCTTCGCACCGGTGACGGCATCCATCAATCCGGAGACCGACGGCAGTACGCCGATTCACCTTCGCCTGGAGGTCGCGGCCCTTTTCTCCGGGCTGACGGTGACCGGTGAGGCGCCGCCCAGTCGGCGCAGGCCATCGAGCATCTTGCGCGAGCGCCACGCGACACGCAGATCGCTCCTATCTGAGACGAGCAGATGCGCATGTTGACTATGACGACATTCAAACTAGTTCAACGCATCCGCGAAGAATTCGAGGAGGTCCCCGGACTTCGGATCACGATCGAACAGGGAGTCAGGTTCTGGGCACTCGACGTCGAAACGTGCCAGTTCGTCCTCACGCACCTCCACGAGACGGGATTTCTCGTGAAGGCGGTTGACGGCCGATATCGCCGAGCCTAGGGATCTGTGCGGCTGACAATTGTTCGAGAGCGTACTTCCGCAGACGCACGTAGAGCTGGGTTCGAGTCAGCCCGAGACGCCGGGCCGCCTTCGACTTGTTCCAATGACAGTCCTGCATCACCTGCGCGATCGTGTCACGCTCCACGATGTTCAGATCGGTGGTCGTGTCACGAGGCGCCCGGGTCGCGGTCTGCAGCCCCAGGTGCTCTGCACTGATGAGCCCGCCCTCGCACAGGATGGCTGCGCGCTCAAGGGCATTGCGCAACTCGCGGACGTTGCCAGGCCATTCGTGCCGGAGCAGCGCTTCTCTGGCGTCTCGGGTGAGACCGGCGGGCGGCCGACCGAAGGACTTGCCGATCTCCTGCAGGAACGTGTCGGCGAGCAGGAGGATGTCGGCTTTGCGTTCGCGCAACGGGGCCAGACGAATGTCGAAGACCTGCAGGCGGTAGTACAGATCCTCGCGGAATGCGCCGCGCTCGACCGCCTGCCGGAGATCCCTGTTCGTCGCAGCCACGACCCGGACCTGCGCTTTCTGCAAGCGCGTCCCGCCAAGCCGCTGGAACTCCCGTTCCTGAAGCACGCGCAGGAACTTCGCCTGCGCCGGGAGGCTCATCTCGCTCACCTCGTCGAGAAACAGGACCCCGCCGGCGGCAAGCTCGATCTGGCCGGGCTTCGCCTGTTGCGCGCCGGTGAAGGCCCCTCGCTCGTAGCCGAAGAGCTCCGACTCCAGCAGCTGCTCGGGCAGGGCCGCACAGTTGAGCGCGATGAACGGTCCACTCTTCCTGCCCGAGGCGCGATGAATGAGCCGGGCCACGACTTCCTTCCCCGTACCCGAGTCTCCGCTCAGCAGCACCGTCGTTTCCGTGGCCGCGACCTGCGCCGCCTTCTTCAACACGTCCATCCACTCGGCGGATTGCCCGACGATCCGCCCACCGCCCGTCTTCAGCTCGAGCTCTTCGGCGAGCGTCTGCACGCGCGACTCGAGACGCTCGGCGCGCGTCCGCGCCTCGGCCACCTCGCGTGCCGCCGTGGCCAGTTGCTCGTGCGACACCGCGAGCGCGACGTGATCGGCGATCCGGCGCGCCACCGCCACGTCGCGCCGCTCGAACGCCTGCGGCCGCTTCGACCAGAAACCCAGTCCCATGACCTGATCGCGCACCCGGGTCAACACGGTCAGCATCGAGCGATAGCCGGCGCCGACCAGCCGCTCCCGCAGATCGGCTGGTTCGGCGACTGGCAGCGCCATCGTGGTGAAGTCATCGAAGATGATGAAGCCTTCCTCCGGCATGACCGTATGGGTCTTGACGATGCGGGTCAGGTCTGGAAACTCGTCGGTCGACGCTGCCTCGATGGCGATGTGGCCGTCCTGATCCTGAAACGTCATCGTGAGGCGATCGTGCGGCAGTATTTTGTTCGCAATCTCCGACACGCGCGGGAAGACCGTGCGGATGTCGAGAACGTCAGCAATCGCGCGCAACAGCTCCACGGACGCCTCGATGCTTGCCGTGCGCTCGCGCTCCACCGCCGCGTGGCGGGCCGCCTCCGCGAGCCGCTGGTGCGCCAGCGCGACGCCGACGTAGCCGGCGAGGCGCCCCGCCGGGATCAAGTCGCCGGTCGAGTACGCACGTGGGCGCCTCGAGAACAACGCGAAGACGCCGGTGAGCCGGTCGTCGATCCTGACGGGCACGCTCAGGCCTGACTGCAGGCCTCGCTCGGGCCCTGGAACAATGTCGAACAGATGAGGCTCTTCCGCGTCGCCGATCGGGCACGCGATGCCTCGGCAGACCACCTCCGGTGCACCCGCGCGCGTGCTCGCGTACAAACGGAAATGCGAGCCATCGTCGGTCAGCAACGCAAGATTCGCTTCGTCATGGGGCACGATGCGAGCGGCGATCGCGCTGAGATGCTGAAAAATGTCGCGCACATCGAGCGCGCGCGCGAGGGTGGGGAGCAAGTCGTGGAACGCGTCCTGGCGTTCGATCTCGTATTCCGCAGGTTCGGCGCTGATGGTCATGAATGGCTCCGGTCTCACCGTTCTCCATGTGTTCAGC
>Ga0105248_10009021_pt1 | contig 10968 bp, 10 predicted proteins | sample KBSS34metaG_FD_81524 | JGI IMG/M metagenome (GOLD analysis project Ga0105248, IMG submission 81524) | Switchgrass rhizosphere microbial communities from Kellogg Biological Station, Michigan, USA - KBS S3-4 metaG | ecosystem: Host-associated > Plants > Roots > Rhizosphere > Soil | place...
CAATAGTGCTTGGTCAGTAGTCAGTAGTCAGTAGTCAGTAGTCAGTAGTCAGTAGTCAGTAGTCAGTGGTCAGTCGTTAGTTTCTCACAGGTCCTCTGGACCTCACCGAAAAGGAGGATGGAATGGCAAGGACAAATTTTGAGAGACTTCGCGTGTATCAGTTATCCGAAAAGCTTGCTGATCAAGTTTGGGACATAGTCTTGGGTTGGAACAACCTTGCTCGCGACACGGTTGGGAAGCAAGTTATTCGTTCTGCAGATAGTATCGGCGCGAATGTGGCTGAGGGTTGCGGCCGAGGTCGATATCTGGACAACAAACGCTTTGTGCGGATGGCCCGAGGTTCGCTCAATGAAACTCAGCATTGGCTTAGGCGTGCCTACAAACGGAATTTGTTAACAAAGAATCAGGTCGAGAAGGTGAGACCAATCATTGAAGACCTTGGCCCATCACTGAATGCATATCTGAAATCCATTGGTGAAGTCTCAAGTGGATCAGCCAAGAAACCAAGTCTGAAATAACAAAACCACTAATCACTGGCCACTGACTACTGACCACTGACCACTGACTGCTATGTTGGAACTCCGCAATATCACCAAACGTTTCGGCGCCGTCGTGGCTAACGACAACGTCAACATCGTCGTAAAGCCGGGGACGATTCATGCCATCGTTGGAGAAAATGGGGCTGGAAAGTCAACCGCCATGCGCATCGCTTACGGGTTTTATACTCCTGACAGCGGTGACATCCTCGTGGACGGTCAGCCTCGTGAGATCAAATCTCCTCACGATGCGATAGCATTGGGTATTGGAATGGTTCACCAGCACTTTATGCTGGTTGAACCCATGACCGTCGCCGAAAACATTGTCCTGGGATCGGAACCCGGGTCCCCCGTTGTCCTTGATCTAAAGAAGGCTGCAGCCGAAATCAGGAAACTCTCCGAAGAGTTCAAGCTCGCAGTAAATCCACATGCCCCCGTCGAACATCTTTCTGTTGGACAACAACAGCGAGTCGAGCTGCTAAAAGCGTTGTATCGCCACGCCCGCCTGTTAATTCTTGACGAGCCCACAGCGGTTTTGACGCCTCTCGAAGTTGAAGAGTTCTTCGCGATTCTGAGGCGAATGCGGGAACAGGGAAAGACCGTAATCATAATCACTCATAAACTTTCGGAAGTGCTCGCTGTCTCTGATGAGGTCACGGTGATGCGTGATGGCAAAGTGGTCGGCAGGGTCCAAACGAAAGACACCAATGCTGCGGAACTTGCGCGCATGATGGTGGGCCGTGAAGTTCTTTTGCGAGTCGAGAAGCCTGAGCCAACGATTGGCGAGACCAAGTTATTGTTGAAAGACTTAACAATAAAAGCTCGAGATGGAGCAACCCCGGTAAAAGGAGTCTCATTTGAAGTTCGTAGGGGCGAGATTGTAGGCATCGCGGGTGTTGAGGGAAACGGGCAGACGGAACTGATCGAGGCTTTGGCTGGCTTAATCGATCCAGTTCAGTTATCCGGAGAGATCAATTTCGAAGGTAAAGACATCACACGCGCCGGTGCACGTTCCAGACGCGAATTGGGCATCGCTCACATTCCAGAGGATCGGCATCGCAGAGGCCTGTTGTTGGATTTCACTCTCGCTGAAAATTCGATCCTTGGCGTGCATTATCGACCGCCGATTGCGTCTGGTGTGGGAGATATATTCCTCGACAACAAGGCAATTCAATCGAGGGTGAACGAAATCATTGAGCACTTCGACGTCAGACCCCGTAACCCACTTCTACCCGCTAAAGCGCTCTCCGGCGGGAATCAACAGAAGCTGATAATTGGCCGCGAGTTTCACGTCGATCCGAAACTCTTGCTCGTGTCACAGCCAACTCGCGGCGTTGATATCGGCGCCATTGAGTTCATTCATCGCAAACTGGTGAGCCTGCGTGATGCCGGGTGCGCAATACTGCTCGTCTCGGCTGAATTAGAGGAAGTGACCAGCCTGGCGGATCGATTGCTTGTTATTCACGAAGGCAAGATTGTCGGTGAAGTGGATCCGAAAGTGACGACGGTGGAGGAGATAGGGTTGTTGATGACGAGGGGACACTAGAACTTGAACTTTGTTCTTTGAACTTTGTTCTTTGTGTCCAAAGCCCAATCAGAATTCAATCAACAGGAGTTGAACAAAGCACAAAGCTCTAAGCACGAAGTTCAAAGCCAGTAACTAACAACCTAAGATGCCTACTCTCCTTCGCCAAATCCTTTTCCCTCTTATCGCCGTTGTTGCGGCGTTTATTGTGGGGGGCATTCTCATACTGTTGGTTGGTGACAATCCCATTGTTGCCTATCGGCTGTTGCTTGGGAGCGCACTGTCATGGCCAGACGGTATTGGCTATACACTTTTCCACGCTACGCCACTCATCTTCACCGGCCTTGCAGTACTCGTCGGATTCCGCTGCGGTCTCTTTAACATCGGCGCCGAGGGACAACTTTACGTCGCAGCCTTTGCCACAGCTTGGGTGGGAATCACGTTTGCAAACCTGTCGGCCTGGTTGCTCGTGCCGTTTTGTTGTGTGGCCGCGATTCTTGTTGGCGCGGCGTGGGCAGCGATACCTGGAGTGTTGAAGGCTAAGTTTGGTTCACATGAAGTGATCAATACGATCATGTTGAACTTCATTGCAGTAGCGCTCGTCAGCTACTTCACCCAGTATCACTACAAAGTTCCCGGCGATCCGATTCTGGAGACATCCACGATCGGACAGGGAGCCCACATCGCGCGCTTAGGCAGGTTTATCCATGGTTTCCCGGAGCGTATTCCTCTGAATGTAGCTTTTCTACTCGCGTTGCTTTGTTGTTTGCTGGTCTACATCTTTCTGTGGAGAACAAAGTGGGGTTACGAGATTCGTTCTACTGGAAGCAATCCCTCCGCTGCGGAATATGGTGGTATCTCGATCGGTAAACAGATTGTGCTGGCGATGGCCGTATCTGGCGCACTGGCCGGCATGGTTGGCATCAACGACGTGATGGGTTACCACTATCGATATTACGATGGCTTCTCGGATCAATATGGGTTCACCGGTATTGCCGTCGCACTTCTGGGTCGCAATCATCCGGTCGGTGTGATACTGGCCGCATTGTTATTTGCGGTGTTGCAGCACGGCGGTATCTACGTGGATGGTTTTTCGGAGCACGTTACCAAGGACATCGTTCAAGTCTTACAGGGAATCATTATTCTCTTTGTGGCCGCGGAGTCTTTCTTCAAATACATGTCGAGCCGCCTTGGCCTAAACCGATCTGCGAAGGTCTAAACGATGAGAGACATCTTCACGCTTGCGCTTATTACGTCGACTATTCGCCTGGCGACTCCTTTGATCCTCGCTGCACTTGGAGGAATGTTTTCGGAGCGCTCCGGTGTTATCAACATCGCACTGGAAGGGAAGATGTTGGCGGGAGCATTTACAGCCGCGGCAGTTACATACGCAGCTGATACTAAACTTCATCTGGGTAATGCGAGTCCCTGGGTTGGATTGCTCGCCGCGATTCTTGCGGGGCTTTTTATCGCGGCTATCTATGCTGTGACTTGCATCCGTTTTAAAGCTGACCAGGTCGTCAGCGGCGCTGCAATTAACATTTTGATGTTGGGCATTCCCGGTTTCTTGAGTGGTGCATTCTTTTTGTCGTCGGGTTCAACACCACAACTTCCAAAAGAACACTTGATTCCAACAACTCCTATAGTGATTGCTTTCGCAATGGTTTTTGTTAGTTGGTACGTGATGTATCGCACACCTTTTGGCTTGCGACTTCGTGCAGTTGGAGAGAAGCCGGAAGCGGCTGATGCTGCGGGAGTCAGCGTAACTCAGATACGGTACTGTGGCGTGTTGTTGGCAGGTGCGCTTGCAGGTATCGGAGGAGCCTATCTTTCGATTGGGCAGTCATCTCTATTTACAAGAAACATGACGGCGGGCCGAGGGTTCATTGCGCTGGCGGCGTTGATCTTCGGAAAGTGGCGTCCGGTGCAGACGATGCTAGCGTGTCTTTTGTTTGGTTTCACCGAGGCAGTTTCAATTCAAATGCAAGGCGCGGTAAAGTTACCCTCGGGCGAGGATATACCGGTTCAATTTATTCAGATGGTGCCGTACGTCTTGACGATCATTGTGCTAGCCGGTTTCATCGGATCGTCCAAGCCCCCAGGAGCTTTGGGAATCCCCTACCAGAAAGAAAAGTAATCGGGAGTTGGTTAATGACTGAGCAAGTGGCGAGCACGGGTCTCTACGAGCGCGCTGAACATGCGGCACGCATCATTCGTTCGCGGACAACTGAAACTCCACGTGTAGCAATTGTATTGGGCAGCGGTCTTGGTGGATTTGCCGACGACTTCGATGAGCCCGTTGGAATTCCATACGAAGAGATTCCGGGTTTTGCCCGCTCAACAGCGGAAGGACATGCCGGTCGATTAGTCATCGGCAAGATCGATCAGGTTCCATTGGTCGCGATGCAAGGCCGAGTTCATTTTTACGAAGGCTACTCACTCGAACAAGTTACGTTTCCTATTCGCGCGTTTAAGTTACTTGGAATCAAAACACTGATTCTCACGAATGCCGCAGGTGGAGTTAACGTGCAACTGACACAGGGCGCGCTAATGGTCCTCAGCGATCACCTGAATCTGATGGGCGACAATCCTCTCCGCGGTCCGAACGATTCACGATTTGGCCCTCGGTTTCCCGATCTTACGTCGGCCTACTCGCCGGAGCTTCAAGAGATCGTGGTTGAAGAGGCCAAGGCTTTGGGCGTTGAAATCCGGCGAGGTATCTATGCGGCTTTGTCTGGACCAAGCTATGAAACACCGGCTGAGATTCATTTGCTCAGGGCTCTGGGTGCTGATGCTGTTGGCATGAGTACGGTTCCTGAAGTTATCGTGGCTCGACAGATGAATATCGAAGTACTAGGCATCTCCTGCATCACCAACATGGCTGCAGGTATTAGCGATCAGCCCATCAATCATGAGGAAGTGATGGCAACCGGCGATCGAGTGAGAGAGACATTTACTCAGTTGTTGCGACGAGTGGTGAGCCGAGTGAGTAGTAGGGTATAAGAACTAAGATTTTTGCTGCGTAATTTTTGCGTTGCAGCCGAGTAGATAGTCTGGACAGGAATTGTAAGAATGATAATTGGTATTTCTGGTGGTACGGGATCTGGAAAGACAACCGTTGCAAATCGCATTCTGGAATCTGTTAGCGCCAGTGAAGTAGTTTTTATTCAGCAAGACTCCTATTACCGCAATCTCAAGGATCTTCCTCTCGACTATCGTCAAGTCGCAAATTTCGATCATCCTGATGCCCTCGACAATGATTTGTTGGTGAACCATGTCCGTAAGTTAAAAGCAGGCGAACCGATCGATTTGCCGCTTTACGATTTCAAAACGCATTCCCGTTTGGTTGAAACGCGGGCCGTCGAACCCAAGCCGATCGTCATAGTTGAAGGGATCCTGATATTTGCGGAGCCGCGCTTGCTCGAGCAAATGGATATCAAAGTCTTCGTCGACACGCCCGACGATATTCGCTTCATTCGACGATTGCGTCGTGATATCGCAGAGCGTGGTCGTACTGTCGAATCCGTCATCGAACAATACGTTGCGACTGTGCGTCCGATGCATATGCAATTTGTCGAACCATCGAAACGACACGCGGACGTAATTATTCCTGAAGGTGGTCATAATCTTGTGAGCATTGATTTGTTGAGCGGAAAAATTCGCGAAAAGCTGGCCAGTGCTTTACATCCAGTTGGAGGTCAATTTTGAGCGAACACAATTTCCAATCGTTAATTGAAGCGGCGCAGAACGCACGATTGCAGGCAGTAGCACCATTCTCAGGTTTTCCTGTCGGAGCTGCGGTGAGATCCGAAAGCGGTAAGATCTACACCGGCTGCAATATTGAAAGCGCAAGTTATGGATTGACGGTGTGCGCTGAAAGGGTTGCTATCTGGAAAGCACTATCAGAAGGCGAGAGACATTTCACTGAATTGGCCGTCGTTGCCGACACTGAAACACTAACGCCGCCGTGCGGAACATGCCGGCAGATCATCTGGGAATTCGCGCGGGGCGCTACAATTGTCTTCGCAAATCTCAAGGGTGAGAGCGAAACGTTTCAAATGGCTGAACTGTTGCCGAGGGCATTTGACGCACGTTTTCTTCGAAGTGCTAAGAAGTAGTGTTGTCCATATGCTTCAGCTGTCGGAAAAGCTGCATAATCGAAAGATCTCCGAGCTGTAGCATATCGGACAAAAACTTTCCCTGACATCCTTATGCGAAATCGTCTAGTTGTTCTGTTCACTCTGATCGCCATGGTTATCAGTACGACTTCACAAGCCAACGCTCAGAATCGGCTGGAACGAGTTGATCTGCTTGTGCTTGGTGGGACCATCGTGACTATGGACGTGTCGCGCAGTGTAATTGATGATGGTGCGATAGCAGTGAAAGACGGACGGATCATTGGCATTGGTTCCCGGGCGGAGATCGAACGCCGCTACACCGCACCCAAGAAAATCAGCGGAGTAGGAAAGCTAATCACACCCGGACTCATTAACGGACACACCCACATCCCGATGGTTCTTTTTCGTGGCCTGGCAGACGACATGGACCTGCAGGAATGGTTAACGAAATATATCTTTCCAGCCGAAGCAAAGAACGTAAATGAAGAATTCGTTCGTGTCGGAACTCGCCTTGGTCTCGCGGAAATGATTCGAGGCGGCACCACCACCTACTGCGACATGTACTACTTTGAAAACGCAATTGCGGAGGAAACATTCGCTGCAGGTGTTCGAGGTGTGCTGGGTGAAACGATAATCGACTTTCCAGTCGCTGATAACAAGACGAACGCCGAAGGGATGGCCTACGTTGAAAAGTTTGTCAGTCGCTGGAAGGGGAACGACTTGATTGTGCCGGCCATCGCGCCGCATGCACCGTATACCGTTTCAGAAGATCATCTGAAAGCAGTTCGCGCGTTCTCGGATCGCACCGGGGCGCCGATCGTTACACACGTTTCAGAGACTAAGCGCGAAGTTGATGACAGCGTGAAAGCCAAAGGGGCAAGTCCGGTTGCTTATCTTGAGCGGATCGGATTTCTTAACGAACGTGTTATCGCTGCGCACGTGGTGTGGCCCCAGGGGACCGACATCAATATTCTCAAGCAACGTCGCGTCGGGGTTATTCATAATCCTCAATCGAATATGAAGCTCGCGTCAGGAGTTGCTCCTGTGCCGCGGATGATGAACGAAGGTGTCTTGCTGGGATTGGGAACCGACGGAGCCGCCTCAAACAATGACTTGAACATGTGGGAAGAGATGGACACGGTGGCGAAGTTGCACAAGGTGTTCAGCGGAGATCCCAAAGTGATCTCGGCCCAACAGGCATTTGAACTCGCCACAATCCGCGGGGCGGCGGCGCTTCATCTTGAAAAAGAAATAGGTTCACTGGAAACAGGCAAACGAGCCGACATCCTTATCATAGAGCGCGATTCATTGAATCAGATTCCGCTCTACAACATTTATTCAGATTTGGTCTATGCCACTAAAGGGTCAGACGTTGAGAGCGTGATAATCAATGGCCGTATCGTCATGCAAGACCGTCGACTATTGACCTTGAATGAGGCTGCAATTAAGCGGGATGCCCGGGTTTTCAGGGAAAAGATCGCGAAGAGTCTGAGCATTGCACCTGAGAAGTGATTCTGTCGATGTACCGTCCGGACGCTCCTCCCAACTCACAGCTTGTTTAACGTGCGACGATAAGTCCTGTAGTAGCAACGCGAAAAGTGTCGCTTGCCTCATTTATCTTATCCGGCCATAATAAGGTGTCGAAGGTGGTTAATCTTTAAAGCGAGCCTGCTGCTCGCTTTTGTGTTTCTGGGAGTTAAGTAATTTGAGTTCTTTTTCGCCTGCCCTACATTCGCGTGTAATTTTCCCGACAGTCTTTATCCTAATTGCCGCAATCGCCGCGGTTGCACAGTCGTCTCAGCCCAATTCCCCGGCACCACCCACAAACACTTCAAATCAAACAAAAACGACCCCTTCTGCAGTGATGCCGGCTAACGGAGTCAATACGCCTGTCCAAGCCGCAGTGACAACACCCACTTCTGTACAAGTCGCGCCGCCGGAGAACACTCCGGAGGTCAACCCCGCGCTTCGGAGAATCGAGAGGGCCCGTGCATTAGCAGCTGCACACCAGCTCCAACAAGCGGCGACTGATCTGGAGAACATTCGGGTGTCGGTAAGTGACATAGCATTACGCAATGTTACGACCTTGATGCTCATTGGCATTCATATGGAAGAAGGGAATTACGTTCGAGCACAGGCACTGCTCGAGGAGAGTTTCCAGGCTCGTGCAGCTCAGAAAGACGAATCGCTTCGTACCTATTTCGCAATGGCTGGACAAACAATAAATGGCGTTCGATCGCACCTGGCCCGCTACCGCACGTTTGGAATTAACCCGAGCGATACAGATTTGCCGGTTGAGGCGAATACAGATCTTGAGAGAGTGCGTGGTTTGCTCGAGCGCGTTGCCAGCCAGGCGAAGGAAATTGGCAATGAAGCGGGCCGTTCGTACGACGCGGTTGCTCTTCAGGAAGACGTTGTTGGCATCCGTCTAACATTGCCGCGTGATGATGCGGATCGCGAAAAGTGGCAGAGTGAGTACGTGGCAGTTCGCGAAAGATTGGCTGGATCACAGGCCCAGATAACCTCTATTGGTCGTTCGACACTCCTTGACGCCGTCACATCCAAGGTACCGAATCCCTTCGCGACAAAGCCAGCTGCTACGACAGATGGTGCGTCAACTCCAGGTAATGCCGCTAACAAACCTGCGGCCGAATCACAAAATCCCGCTATATTAACGAGCACCGCAACAACTACAACCGAGACGCGTGAACCTCAATTGATTAGCACAGGCTCTTTAAACGGTCGTGAGAGCAAACGCGTAACACCGGTCTATCCTACGGTGGCTAAAAATGCCGGAGTTGCCGGCACCGTTCGCGTCTTTGCCATCATCGACGAGAACGGTAAGATTTGGGTCACTAACTCGGAAGGACCCACGCTGCTTCGCAAAGCCGCCGAGGATGCCGCAAAAGGTTGGACATTCCCACCCACTCTTGTAAGCGGCAAGCCCGTGAGGGTCGCCGGTTACCTCGATTTTGATTTCAAACTCTAAGACAGGTGTTTCGTCTAAATCATTGCCCTTCATCGAGTGCCCAATCTTGACTTTAAAGTAAGGTTTCCCTTAAGATGCGGTCAGTTAACGATTTAGTCGATTTCTTATGAAACTTTCTGCTCAAGAAGAATACGGACTTAGATGTCTTCTGCAGCTCGCGCGGGCAGATAGAGAGGGCGAGTCTTTGACCCTCTCACAGATTGCGAGCCAGGAAGGAATATCGTCCGCAAACGCTGGGAAGCTGATGTGGATTCTGGCGAAAGCCGGTCTCGTTCAATCAACGCGAGGAACAAAGGGTGGCTATGCTTTGGCTCGACCGGCAGACGACATTCGGCTCAACCAGGTAATTCGCGTGCTTGAAGGTGAGCCAGCTGAGTCGCACTGCAAGAGCTATGCGGGCGTGCTCGAAGCGTGTATTCACACGGGCGATTGTGGAATTCGGCCAGTGATCGTGGAATTGCATCAGATAGTTGATAACGCTCTGGCAGAAATCACTCTTTCGCAGTTGTTGGGAAGTGAAGCGAACGTGGATGCTGTGCTGCACAAGATTCAGGGCGTGAAGCGAACGGAAGAATCTCCGGCGCGGGCCTGAACACAAATACTTAGAAGGGTTATTTTACGGACCAGATCATGAGTACGGCTGAGCTACTAGGCAACCAAGAATACAAGTACGGTTTTGTCACTGACATCGAATCGGACATGATCCCTCGCGGTCTGACGGAAGATACCGTTCGTCTGATTTCAGAGAAGAAGAACGAGCCCGACTGGATGCTTGAGTTTCGTCTCAAGGCCTATCGTCACTGGTTGACGATGACGGAACCAAAACACTGGCCAAATCTTCACTACCCGAAGATTGATTACCAGGACATCATCTATTACAGCGCTCCGAAACAAAAACCGACAAAAGCCAGTCTTGACGAAGTAGATCCGGAGCTGCTCAAGACATTTGAGAAGCTGGGCATTCCGCTCCAGGAACAGAAGCAGTTGGCTGGCGTTGCAGTCGACGCTGTTTTTGATTCAGTCTCCGTCGCAACAACATACAAGGAAAAGCTGAAGAAGCACGGTGTGATCTTCTGTTCCTTTACGGAAGCGATCAAAGACTATCCTGAACTGGTTAAGAAGTACCTTGGCTCAGTTGTGCCAACTAACGACAATTTTTTCGCGGCGCTGAATAGCGCTGTTTTCTCGGATGGAAGTTTTTGTTTCATACCCAAGGGTGTTCGCTGCCCTATGGAGTTGTCGACGTACTTCCGGATCAACAATTCGGAATCCGGGCAGTTCGAACGGACGTTGATCGTTGCCGAGGAAGGTTCGCACGTCTCTTATCTTGAAGGTTGCACAGCGCCGAAGTTCGACAAGAACCAACTCCATGCTGCCGTTGTTGAGCTTATAGCTCTCGACGACGCACAGATTAAGTATTCGACAGTTCAAAACTGGTACGCAGGCGACGAAGAGGGCCGCGGTGGTATCTACAACTTCGTTACTAAACGCGGGAAGTGTGCCGGTCGTAATTCCAAGATTTCCTGGACGCAGGTGGAGACCGGTTCTGCGATCACCTGGAAGTACCCCTCGTGCATCCTTCAAGGCGACAATTCAATCGGTGAGTTCTATTCGGTTGCACTCACTAATCACGCGCAGCAGGCTGACACCGGCACCAAGATGATTCACCTTGGTAAGAACACTCGATCGACGATCATTTCAAAGGGTATTGCGGCCGGTAAATCAAATAATAGTTATCGCGGCTTAGTGAAGGTTATGCCGAAGGCTGAGAATTCGCGGAACTACACTCAGTGTGACTCG
>Ga0105248_10009022_pt1 | contig 10967 bp, 6 predicted proteins | sample KBSS34metaG_FD_81524 | JGI IMG/M metagenome (GOLD analysis project Ga0105248, IMG submission 81524) | Switchgrass rhizosphere microbial communities from Kellogg Biological Station, Michigan, USA - KBS S3-4 metaG | ecosystem: Host-associated > Plants > Roots > Rhizosphere > Soil | place...
ATTCGTGACCGCGTCGACCAGAATGGGCGCGCAAACTATACCGGTACCGCAAACTTCCAGCCGGCTTCCAGCACTTGCAGAACTGCTACGGCGAACACGACCTGCTATGGCCTGGCGGACGCGTTCCTAGGCAACTTCAACAGCTACTCCGAGGCCAGCGCGGATCCGATGGGTCATTTCCGGTTCACGCAGCCTGAGGTTTACGCGCAAGATTCGTGGAAGGCGACGCGCAAGCTGAGCCTTGAGATCGGCCTCCGCTGGCAGGGTGTCCTTCCCTGGTATACGCAGGGCAACAACATCTCGAACTTCGATCCGAAGGTCTATGCGTCGTCCACTCCGGTCACGATTCTTCCGAACGGCAGAATCGATACGACGAAGGGCGGCAATCCGTATGCGGGTCTGGTGCGAGCAGGCGATGGCGTCCCGGCTGACCAGCAGAGCCGCGTGCCGAACGTCAACACCTCTCTCTTTCCGCTTATCCCGGCTGGCGCACCTCGCGGCTTCTACAACATGCATGGAGCCTTTGGGCCCCGGTTCGGGTTTGCGTACTCAGCAAATGAGAAGACAGTTGTTCGCGGAGGAATTGGTTTGTTCTACTACCGCGCTCAGGGCAACTTGATCTTCAGCCAGCTGAACATTGCGCCCTTCCTGTCGAACACCAATCTGGACTTCGGCAATCTGTCCACGTTGAACAGTGTTCCTGCTGCTGCTACGATCCAGGGCGGTATCAACGCGATTGATCCGAGCACGAAGAACCCCTATACCTACCAGTACTCATTGGGCGTCCAGCATCAAGTCACGCGCACGGTACTGCTCGAAGTGAACTATGTCGGCAGTGTCTCGCACCACCAGCTAGCGACGCCGAATATCAACTTCCCCGTTCTTTCTGTGGTTTCTGCCAACAGAACTGCTGGTATCACCAACACCAACTATTCGAATCCCTACAAGGGGTTCACCTCCATCGGTATGAATCGGTTCGCTTCGAACTACAACTACAACTCGTTGCAGATATTCGCGTCGAAGCGCGCTGGACGTATTACCTCGACACTTGCCTATACCTTCTCGAAGGCGCTCGGCGACTCGAACGGCAACAATCAGACACTGGAGAACTGGAGCGTCCCAGGCTACAACTACGGTTACCTTTCCAACGATCGTCGCCACGCGTTTGTGGCTACGTTTGTGATCCAGGGGCCGGAGTTCTCGGGCAGCAACGTTGTGGTTCGTGAGGTTGCCGGAGGATGGCAGCTGAGCGGCGTCGCTCGTCTGCAGAGCGGAGCTTACTTCAACGTTCAGGCAAACTCTGCACTGGGTGTTGGCAACGTTCGTCCTGACTACATCCCGGGAGCGAAGATTGTTGCTAATAACCACGCAGGATTGAACGGTTATGTGTGCGGTCCAACGGCAACCGGATGCACCAATCCGTTTACTGTTCCCACGGGAGCGAACTACGGTAATGCACCCTACGGCACTGTACTTGGACCTGGTCTGGCGCAGACTGACGTAACCCTGTCCAAGTTCTTCCCGATCGTGGAGCGCGTTCGCATCAAGTTCCAGGCGGATGCCTTCAACGTTCTGAACCGGACGAATTTCAACGGCCTGAACCTGACCACGACGAATGCTAACTTCGGCACGATCTCTTCAGCCTTCCCGCCCCGGCAGCTACAGCTGGGATTGAAGGTGCTGTTCTAGACTGATCGAGCCTCAACGGTTGAAGTGCAAAACTAAAAGGGAGCAGCCTCGGCCGCTCCCTTTTAGTTTGCTTTGCGATCGACTTACTCGGCTTTGCCTACGAGACGTTCCTTGTAGGTCTTCTGAAACAGGAAGAATGCTTGTTTTTTCTTGCCATCTTCCGAGATGAGGCCTTTGCGATTGAAGCCGTCCTGGAGTTTGGGGATGTTGCGGGTTGGCGAGCGGAAGTCCATCAGGACCCAAGGAATGAGTCCGCGGACCTGAGGGATCTTGCTGATCATAATGAATTGGTGTTCGTAGACATTGACCTGCTGTTCTTCGGCCCAGCGTTGATTGATTCCGCCATGGTTGCCCTGTTTGGCTTCAGCGCCGAACTCGGACATCAAGACGGGCTTGTTGGGAAGTGTCCAGTGGATTTTGTCAGCGTCTTCAGGACGCATCTCGTACCAGCCGACGTATTGGTTCTGACCTACGACATCGAGAGCGTTGGCGAGCGGGTCGTCCTGGACCATCTCGTAGCCCTTGGCGCGGGGTCCGATGAGCGCAGAGGTGATCGGACGCGTGGAATCGAGCCGTCGTGCTTCGTTTGCCAGGTCGGTCAGGAATTTCGTGCGCGTGGGATTGTTCGGTGTTTCATTGGAGACGGACCAGAAGATCACAGAGGCCTTGTTTCGGTCACGCCGGATCATCTCGCTGAGCATGAAGGTGGCCTTTTTGTAGACCTCTGGCTTCTCGTACGTAATGTGTTGCCAGATGGGGATCTCGGACCAGATCATGACGCCTTCGCGATCGGCTGTGCGCTCCATGCGCTCGTCCTGTGGATAGTGAGAGAGACGGACGAAATTTGCGTTGAGATCTTTGAGGAAGCCGAAGATGTTTTTGACGTCTTCGTCAGTACACGCGCGGCCGGTTCGGTACGGAGCTTCAGCGTGCATGTTAGCGCCCTGCAGGAAGATTGCCTTTCCGTTGAGGAGAATGCGGGTTCCGTCGACGCGGATGTCGCGGAAGCCGATGATGTCGGTTAACTTGTCGTCACCAGCGGAGAGGGCGACCTGATACAGCTTCGCCTTTTCGGGAGACCAGAGCTGGAGATTGCCGGCTTTGACTTCGAATGGCGCTTTACCATCGGTGCCGGTTTTCACGCTGGAGTTCACATTGAGTTCAGGAATGCTGATGTTGACAGGCGTACCAGCGGCTGCCCCTTCTACATGGACATAGCCAGTGAGAGTGTTTGATGTGGACGAGAAGGTGGCTTCGCGTTTGAGATGAACGTCGTAGTCGTCGATGAATGCTGTCGGCAGAGTCACCAGCGAGACGTCGCGGGTAAGCCCGCCATAGTTGAACCAATCGATACCGACGGAGGGGATGCCGTCGACGTCGCGAGTGGAATCGACCGCGATGACAACGAAGTTTGAGCCAGACTTCAGGGCGGAGGTGACTTCGCAGTCGAAAGGCGTGAAGCCGCCCTCATGATTGCAGATTCGCTTCTGGTTTACCCACACGAAGGACTTGTAGTTTGCGGCGCCGATGTGGAGGAAGGTTCGCGTGTTTGGCTTGGGCTGAAAGTCGAAGTCACGCTGATACCAGACAACGCCCTCATAACGAAAGAGCGTCGGTTCCTGCGTATTCCAATCGCCTGGGACTTTGAGGGTTGGCGCGGTGGCGAAGTCGTACTCGTCGTTGTGCGGCCCACTGGTGATGTTGGGGTGGGTGTTCAGAGCGTATCCGTTGTCTCGGACTGTGGCGGATGCAGTGTAGAGCCCCTTCGCGGGGGGCTGATCGACGAGGTAGTGCCAGTCGCCGTTGAGGGATACGGTAGAACGGTGGTCGACTCCCACGAGGAGTGTGTTTAACGGTTGCTGGGCGAAGCACAAAGTGGCGGCGGGGAAGAGCGATGCAGTAATAAGGAGCGCGCGGCTAAAATTGCCGTTCGCATGAATAAAGGGACGAATCATATCAACCAACTCTCTGACTGGGATCGAGGCGTTTCGAAAGAGGGAGAATCTACTGAATGGGTTGAAGCCCGATAGATCACCCTCACAACCCCCGCGGCAATGCTACCAAAATGGCCGAGGGCAATTGTGAGGAGAAATTGTGGATGAGGAGTCGTGCCGCTTCGTTGGAGGTATATCGCCAACTATGCCGAGATACTGGTACAAAGGCGGAGCAGCTGCCCACGGATTACTTTGCGTTCGTATTTCCGAAGCTTTGCCGTATGAGATTGTTGGCGGATTGCGCTGCCGCTGTTCAAGGGGTTATCTGATGTCGAATATGAAAAAGACGCCTCCACTCTATGTGCAGGTGATGCCGACGGACAATGTGGCCATTGTTGTGAATGAGGGTGGTCTTCCTGCTGGCGCGCAGTTTGCTTCAGGTCTTGTGCTCGCGGAGGCGATCCCGGAGGCCCATAAGGTTGCCCTGGTCGATCTGCCCGCGGGAGCCGCGGTGATTCGTTATGGCGTGACCATCGGACACACGCAGATCGATCTTGCCAAGGGCAGCTGGGTTCACGAAGGCAATATCAGTTTGCCATCCCCGCCGTCGCTTGACCGTCTCCCTATCGCAACGAATCTGCCGGCACCGTTGCCAACGATCGAAGGGATGACCTTTGAAGGATTCCTCAACAATGATGGGTCTGTGGGGACTAAAAATATTCTGGGGATCACCACAACGGTCCAGTGCGTTGCGGCTACGGTTGAGTTTGCGGTTACTCGCATTAAGGCGGAGATGCTTCAGAAGTATCCCAATGTAGATGATGTCATTGCCCTCACTCATCCTTACGGCTGCGGAGTTGCGATCAATGCTCCGGGTTCAGAGATACCCATTCGCACGTTGCGCAATCTCGCGCTAAACCCCAACCTCGGAGGGGCTCCGCTCGTCGTTAGTCTTGGTTGCGAAAAGCTTCAACCTTCGCAGTTGCTCCCGATCGACACTCTACCCATCCTTTCTCAAGAGCCATTCCTCGTTCGCCTACAAGACGAGCAGCATCACAGCTTCGGTGATATGGTGCAGGCCATCATGGTGATGGCCGAAAAGCGGCTGATCCAACTGGATAAACGCAAGAGAACCACTCGCCCTGTGTCAGATCTCGTTGTTGGGCTGCAGTGTGGGGGTAGCGATGCATTCTCCGGAGTCACCGCGAATCCTGCTGTCGGTTATGCTGCGGACCTTCTTGTTCGCGCGGGCGCAACAGTGATGTTCTCTGAAGTTACTGAGGTACGTGATGGCATTCATCTGCTGACGGCAAGGGCCGCAGACGAAAAGGTCGCTGCGGATCTTATCCGTGAGATGAGATGGTACGACGACTATCTTGATCAGGGGCACGTAGATAGAAGCGCGAACCCTACTCCAGGTAACAAGCGTGGCGGCCTTGCAAATATTGTTGAGAAGGCACTCGGATCTATTGCGAAGGCGGGCGCTTCGCCGATTGCCGGTGTCTATGGCCCAGGCGAACAGGTGAAGACGAAAGGGCTCATCTTCGCCGCGACACCTGCGAGCGACTTCATCTGCGGCACGCTGCAACTTGCCGCTTCGATGAATATGCATGTCTTCACCACGGGGCGAGGAACGCCTTATGGCCTTGCAATGGCGCCGGTCATCAAGGTTGCGTCGAGAACGCCTCTTGCAGAGCGATGGAAGGATCTTATCGACATCAATGCTGGAACGATTGCCACTGGGGAGGAGACGATCGCGGAGGTAGGACAACGCATCTTCGATATGATTCTCGATGTGGCAAGCGGACGCAAGCAGACCTGGGCAGATCATTGGGGGCTGCACAATGATCTTGCGCTTTTCAACCCTGCTCCCGTTACTTAGGGTATGGAATGCGAGGATTGCCATTCCTACACTGTCTTGAGACCCTCCGAACGAAACTGCGCGCAGGCACTTTCCACTGCTTCGATACTCGGAGGTTCTACATCGTTGAGCGTGTAGTTGAGTTTTAGCTCTTTCCACTTGAATCTGCCCATTTGATGAAATGGCAAGACGTCAACACGTTCTACGTTTCCCAGGCCTGCGGCGAATTTCGCAATGTTTGCGATATTTTCAGCATCGTCGGATAATCCGGGGACTAGGACGAAGCGCACCCAGATGGGTCTTTTGCGCGCGGCCAGCCGACGCGCGAACTCCAGAACCGGAGTATTGTCCATGCCAGTAAGCCGGCGATGGCGCTCTGGATCCCACATCTTGATGTCCAGCAGTACCAGATCGATCTGCTCCAACTCCGCATCGCTAAGGCGGCTGCCGAGATGGCCATTCGTGTCCAACGCCGTATGGATCCCCATTGCCTTAGTAGCGGTGAACAACTTGACAGCAAATCGGTCTTGCATGAGAGGTTCACCGCCGCTCAAGGTAAATCCTCCACCCATGATTTTCAGTCCATGACGATACTTGCGCAGTTCCTCAGTTGCGCGATCTAACGTTACGGGGATGCCGTTGCTGAGAGTCCAGGTGTCCGGGTTATGGCAGTACTGGCACCGCCAATGGCAACCAGTTGTCCATCCAACAACGCGCACTCCCGGCCCATCAACCGTCGACCCGGTAGTGAATGAGTGAAGGAAGCCCATGTCTCCGGTGGTCAGAGCTGCCCGTACATCCGTGTCTGGCACTCCCTCGCCCAAATGGACTCGCAACTCAAAAGGGCTTTTAGCCTCCAGGGGAACGGCCTGTAGATTTTCACTCATATCGTCGCCTGCCTTCCATGGAAAGTCCGACTGATGACATCCATCTGTTGCTCACGAGTCAGGCGAACGAAGTTGACGGCATATCCCGAAACACGGATGGTTAGGTGCGGGTATTTTTCTGGATGGTCCATTGCATCCAGGAGCGTGTCACGATTCAACACGTTCACGTTCATGTGATAGCCCGTAGAACTGAAGAATGCATCGAGCATGCTTCGCAAATTGGTGACCTGATCGCCCCTGACTCTCCCAAGGCCTTCGGGGAGTAACGTGGCGGTAAGAGAAATGCCATCAGCAGCGTCGCGGTATGGGATCTTGGCGACCGACGCTGCTGAAGCGTGGATGCCGTGCTTGTCGCGTCCATGCATTGGGTTGGCTCCCGGCGCGAACGGCTCTCCGCGACGCCTTCCGTCTGGTGTATTGCCGGTGCTTTTTCCGTAAACCACATTCGAAGTGATAGTCAGGATCGACTGGGTGTGCACGGCGTTGCGATACGTCGGATACTTCCTCAGCTTGCTCATGAACGTGCTCACGACCCAGGAGGCAATCTGGTCGACACGATTGTCGTTATTGCCGAAGACTGGAAAATCACCTTCAACTTCGTAATCAATGACGAGCCCGGATTCGTCCCGAATCACCTTAACCTTCGCGTAGCGGATTGCGGAGAGGCTGTCGGCAACTACAGACATGCCTGCCATGCCGAAGGCCATTGTTCGCAAGGGGGCGTAATCGTGAAGGGCCATCTCAAGCCGCTCATAGGCATACTGGTCGTGCATGTAGTGGATGATGTTCATGGCGTTAACGTAGACACCGGCGAGCCAGTCCATCATGTTTTCGTACCTGTCGAGCAAGTCATCGAAATCAAGGTACTCTTCCGTCAAAGCGCCGAGTACTGGTCCCACCTGTTCGCCTGTAAGTTCATCTCTGCCGCCATTGATGGCATACAGCAGGCATTTGGCGAGGTTGGCGCGCGCACCGAAAAACTGCATCTGCTTGCCCATAAGCATCGGCGACACACAGCAAGCGATCGCTCCGTCATCTCCTATGGAGCGGCGCATGATTTCATCGTTTTCGAATTGAATGGAGCTAGTGTCGATTGCCACCTTGGCGGAGAAATTGCGAAACCCATCAGGCAATTTCGGTGAGTACCAGATGGTGAGGTTCGGCTCTGGCGCTGGGCCCAGGTTATGCAACGTCCAAAGAAATCGAAAGCTTGTCTTTGTTACCAACGGTCGCCCGTCATCGCCCATACCGGCGATCGACTCGGTCACCCAGGTAGGGTCGCCAGCGAAGAGATCGTCGTATTCAGGCGTGCGTAGAAATCGAACGATGCGCAGTTTGATGACGAAGTCGTCGATGATTTCCTGGGCCTGTTGCTCGGTCAGCTTGCCAGCGGCGATGTCCCGTTCGAAGTAGATGTCGAGGAATGTCGACGTGCGGCCAAGCGACATGGCGGCTCCGTTTTGTTCTTTCACTGCCGCGAGGTACGCGAAGTACAACCACTGCACGGCTTCGCGCGCGGTAGAGGCCGGCTCCGAGATGTCGAAGCCGTAACTGGAAGCCATCTGCTTCAGCTCGTTGAGGGCGCGAATCTGTTCACTGAGTTCCTCGCGGTCGCGAATGATGCTTTCGGTCGACATGGCCGAATCAATGCTTTGTTTCTCTTCCTGCTTTTCCTTGATAAGCCGCGAAACTCCATATAGAGCTACTCGGCGGTAGTCGCCGATGATTCGCCCGCGCCCGTAGGCGTCAGGCAGACCGGTCAAGATATGGGAGCTGCGACAACGCCTCACGTCCGCAGTGTATGCATCGAAGACTCCTTCATTGTGTGTCTTGCGATATTTCGAAAAGGTTTCGACAACATAGGGGTCGGGTTCATACCCATACGCCTTGAGGGAACTTAGAACCATCCGAAGGCCGCCGTTTGGCATGATCGCCCGCTTCAATGGGGCTTCGGTCTGAAGGCCGACAATCACTTCATTCTCCCGGTCGATGTAGCCGGGGCCGTGCGCTGTGATCGAACTGGGAATTTGAGAGATGTCGAGCACCCCCTTCTTGCGTTCCTCAAGAAACAGCTGATTCAGTCGATCCCAAAGTTTTGTGGTTCGCTCCGTCGCAGGAGCCAGAAAAGATTCATCTCCCTCGTACGGTTTGTAGTTCTGCTGGATGAAATCGCGAACGTTGATCTCTTTTTGCCAGAGACCCGTCGTGAAGTCATGCCATGGAGCAGTCGTTGTTTCTGGCGCGCCCTGCTGTGAGGTGGCGATCGTCATTTGTATTTCCCCCTGCGTATTCTTTGGAAACGGACTACACCAATCCAAGCAGTGACCAGGTGTGTCGCGCGATCATGAGTTCCTCGTTCGTTGGAACGACCCACACTGAGACTTTGCTTTGTGCAGTTGATATCTGCGGGCCGCCCGTAGTGTTCGCCTCGATATCCAGATCCACGCCAAGCCATGAAGAAGCCTCGCAGATGCGGCGGCGAATCTGCGGTGAGTTTTCTCCAATGCCTGCAGTAAATACGAGCGCGTCAATGCCACCCAGGACTGCCGTCAAAGCACCGATCTCTTTCGCGGCTCGATAAACGAAGTAATCCACCGCAAGGCGAGCTTCGGGTTCGCTTCTGTCAATAAGATCGCGCATGTCATTGCTGATCCCAGAAATCCCGAGCAAACCCGACTGCTTGTAAAGCATCGTTTCTACCTCTTTCGCGGTGAGCCCGAGGTTCTGAAAGAGATATAAGACCACTCCTGGATCAAGAGAGCCTGGCCTCGTTCCCATACACACTCCATCAAGCGCAGTGAAGCCCAAAGTACTGTCGACGCTTTCCCCATCCTTCAAGGCGCACAGGCTAGCGCCGCTCCCTAGATGAGCGACGATGACCCTGCCTTTGGCAACCCCGGGGGCTACCTCAGGCAAGACGGAAGCGATGTACTCATAGGAAAGGCCGTGGAAACCATATCGCTGTAGGCCAGATTTACAAATACTTCTTGGCAACGGGATGAGATCCACCACCGGCGAATGCCCAGAATGAAAGCCCGTATCAAAGCAGCCGACCTGCGGCACATCAGGGAGACGCTCGAAGGCGGCATCGATGGCTGCGAGGTTATATGGCTGGTGCAACGGGGCCAACGGGATAAGTTCGTGCAGATCAGAAAGTATCTGCCGAGTCATTACTACTGGTTGGCCGTATCGTACCCCGCCGTGAACAATGCGGTGCCCAATGCCCAGCACACGTGCGCCTTGCCACTTTGACCTGAGCCAGGACGCGAGTGCGTCAATGGCTGCGTGCCCGTCGGAAACTGAGGCATCCAGGCTGTCCTTTACAAGAACTACGCCCTGAGCATCCTTTGCTGAGAGTTGCGGCGAAGTCCCGATGCCCTCAATCTGGCCGCGTGCCGCAACCTGCCAGTCTTTGTTCTCGCGTCGCTGGAAGACACAAAACTTCAGACTCGACGAGCCCGCATTGAGTACAAGTGAGTAATCGTCCATACCTAACTCCTACGGCTTCATTCGGCGTGCATGTGCGGCAAGCATCGCTACAGCGCAGCTTGCAATTCGTGACCGCACGCTATCGGCCCGACTCGTCAGGATGATCGGTACTCTCGCGCCGAGAACCAACCCTGCACTGTCGGCATTCGTCAGGAAGCTTAGTTGCTTGGCGAGGATATTTCCCGCTTCGAGATCAGGCGCCAGAAGAATGTCAGGATCACCACAGACATCAGAGTGAATGCCTTTAGTTAGGGCGGCCTCTTTGCTGATCGCATTATCAAATGCGAGTGGGCCCTCCAGCATGGCGCCAGAGATCTGCTTCCGGTCGGCCATCTTGCAAAGAGCCGCTGCGTCGATTGTGGCAGGCATCTTCGAATTCACCATTTCAACCGCAGCCAGTACTGCGACTTTGGGCTTTTTCATGCCGAGCGAGATCGCGAGATCGATGGCGTTCTGGCAGATGTCTGCCTTGTCTTCCAATGTGGGGGATATATTGATCGCACCATCGGTGACGATCAATACCTTGTGGTATGTCGGAACGTCCATTACGAAGACGTGACTGATCCGGCGGCCGGTCCGCAGTCCTCCTTCGCGGGAGACGACTGCTGCCATCAGTTCGTCAGTGTGCAGGCTGCCCTTCATCAGAAGTTCTGCCTGCGCCGTTCGAACCAGTTCGACCGCTTTTGCCGCAGATGCGTTACTGTGCGCAGCGTCGACAATTTGATAGCCGGTGAGGTTGATTCCCGCAGACTTGGCTGTGGCTTCTATCTTGTCGCGAGGCCCCACCAGGATGGGAACGATGATTCCGAGTCTTGCTGCCTCGACTGCACCTGCAAGGGCAGACTCCTCGCACGGATGCACAACCGCAGTGGGAATCGGCTTCATGTTCTTGCACGTCAGTAACATCTGCTCATATTTTCCAGTTCCGGTTTGGCCTGCCACCTTTTTCACCTCCTGTGCTGCTCGTGAAACGACCTGCGGATTGCTGGGCCGATATTAGCGGGAAACGTCTTTGTTCTCGGTTTCGTTTAGGTTCAGCCGAAATCCGGAAGGTTTGTAGCCTGGTGCGATGTACTGTCCGGGGATCGCGATCGAGTTTCCATCCCG
>Ga0105248_10009026_pt1 | contig 10966 bp, 11 predicted proteins | sample KBSS34metaG_FD_81524 | JGI IMG/M metagenome (GOLD analysis project Ga0105248, IMG submission 81524) | Switchgrass rhizosphere microbial communities from Kellogg Biological Station, Michigan, USA - KBS S3-4 metaG | ecosystem: Host-associated > Plants > Roots > Rhizosphere > Soil | place...
ACCGTGTCCGCAGGCGATACGATCGGTGCGTCCCCGCTAATCTCGGCGAACTATCTCGACGAACCGACGATCGACGCGATGAACCTGCTCCACCTCGAGTTCAATTCGGTCGGCAATCACGAATTCGATCGTGGAAGCGACGAACTGAAGCGCATGCAGGCGGGCGGCTGCGCAAAATATACTCGGCGCACTCCGTGCGCGGTCGAGCCATTTTCCGGCGCGCGCTTTCGCTACCTCGCGGCCAATGTAGTCCAGCCGGACGGCGCAACCATCTTTCCTGCGACTGGCCTAAAGCGTTTCGAATCATCGGCCGGACCGATCACCATCGGCTTTATCGGCATGACCCTGAGGGGCACGAAGAATATCGTAACTCCGTCCGGCGTGCGCGGCTTGACGTTCAAGGATGAGGCCGAGACGGCGAATGCGCTGGTTCCGCAGCTGAAGTCCCAAGGCGCCGACGCGATCGTCCTGCTCATTCACCAAGGCGGCAAGTTGCCGACCTTCTCCACGGGTGAAGGGTGTGATGGGCTTTACGGGGAAATCTTGCCGATCCTGGCCAGGCTCGATCCTGCGATCACCATCGTGATCTCCGGCCACATCCATTGGGCTTATGTCTGTCGTGGCACGCCGCAGGTCGGGGTAGGCAGGCTTGTCACGAGCGCCGGGAAGTATGGCTATTTTGCCACCGATCTCCGGCTGGATTTCGATCCGGCGACCCATCGGCTGATCGGTCAGGACGCGCACAACGTCATCGTTGGGAATGGCGAACACGGAGAGGATCCCGCCGAAAAGGCCTTGGTCGATCGATATGCGACAGCCGTCGAGCCGATCGCCAGGCGGATCGTCGGCCACCTCGCCGCGACGGCGACCAAAAGTACCGAGGATGGAGAAAGTGCCGCCGCCGACCTGATCGCCGACTCCATGCTCGCAGCGACCAGCGCGCCCGAGCTTGGCGGAGCGCAGCTGGCATTGGTGAACGGAACGGGCGTTCGCGTCGACCTTCCCGGAGGCGACGTCCGCTACGACGCGGCATTCGCCATGATGCCCTTCGGGAATAATTTGGTCGTCATGACGCTGACCGGAGCGCAGCTGAAAGCCGCGATCGAGCAGCAATATGCAATCCCCATTCGCTCGGGCTTCAAGATGCCCGCGGCTCTCGCGCCGTCGACCGGATTCACATTCACGATCGACATGTCGAAGCCGGCGGGGAGCCGAGTTGCCGACATGCGTCTCGACGGAAGGCCCATCGAATCCAGCAAGCCGTACCGGGCCACCGTCAACAACTACCTCGCTTCGGGTGGTGACGGACTTAGCGAATTTACCGGGGGAACAGATATTACGGACAAGGGCATCATCGATCTCGACGCACTCGTTGCGTGGATTGCACCCGGCCGGGCGCCTCCGATGCCGAACCGAATTCGTTTCGTTCGCTAGCGAAGCGGCGGTTCGTCGAAGCTGCGCAATTTGCGGCTGTGGAGGCCTTCGCCTTCGCGCTCCAGAAGCTTCAAGGCTTCGATTCCAATCCGCAAATGCTGGCTGATCGCTCGCTCGTAAAAGGCATTCGCCTGACCGGGCAACTTCAGTTCGCCATGCAGCGGCTTGTCGGACACGCAGAGCAACGTCCCATAGGGTACGCGAAAGCGATATCCCTGAGCGGCAACGGTGGCGGATTCCATGTCGATCGCGACCGCGCGGCTCTGGTTGAAGCGAAGCGCCGAAGCTGCATAGAGCAGCTCCCAATTGCGATCGTCGGTGGTGACCACGGTCCCAGTACGCAGCCTCCGCTTGACGCTGTCCTCGTCCTCTCCGGTGATCGCCGTCGTCGCGTCGAACAGCGCATTTTGAACCTCGGCAATCGCCGGCAGCGGAATTTCGGGCGGAAGCACGTCGTCGAGCACATGGTCGTCGCGCAGATAAGCGTGCGCGAGCACATAATCGCCGATCGTCTGGCTGGGCCTCAGGCCACCGCAATGACCGATCATCAGCCACACTTCGGGACGTAGAACCGCAACATGATCGCACACGGTTTTCGCATTGGACGGTCCGACACCGATGTTGACGAGCGTGATCCCGGTCCGCCCTTCAGCCATCAGGTGATAGGCGGGCATTTGGTGACGCCGCCATTGGCCGGCGGCGATTTGCGCCTCCGCGTCCGTCAGTTCACCGGGCTCATAGACAGCGCCGGGAACCGACAATGACGTGAAGCGCGAACCCTTGCGCCGAAGCGTGTCAATCGCAACTCCCACGAACTCGTCAACGTAGCGGACATAGTTGGTGAACAGGACGAATTGCTGGAAATGTTCCGGCGGCGTTCCGGTATAGTGCCTAAGTCGTGCGAGGCTGAAGTCTGTGCGCGGGCCGTCGAACAAAGCCAGCGGCCGCGGCTGATCGGCCTGATGCTTCCAGACGCCATCGGCGATCTCATCGCCAAGATGGATCAGCTCGTTGGACGGAAAGAAGCGCGACAGTTCGGCCGTGCCGATGTCGCCGACCTGGATCCCGCTGTTTTCGATCACATAGGCATAGGGAATCTCGCTCGCCGAACGGCCGACGCTGATGGTGACGTCATAGTCGCGATTCAGATGCTCGAGTTGCTCGACGAGATAGTCCCGGAAAAGCTCGGGTCGAGCGATGCTCGTCGCATATACCCCGGGCTGGTTGAGCCGAGCGAAGGCGCGCGACAACGTCGAAGCAGGCGCCTTGCCGGCGTAATCGACCCTGAGTTCGGGATAGGCGAACGCGCCTTTCTTGCGGCTCTTTGGATCTGGCGCCGATCTGTCATCGACGTAACGAGCAAGCGCCTGACGCAGATTGGCGACCGACTCGTCGTAAATTGCAGCGAGCTGATCGACGAGGTTGTGGGCGTTGAACGAACGATTCATGGCTCACGGTAATGGGCAGAGTACCAGTTGCGCAAGTGCAGTGCGCAGGTTCGGAGACACAGTTGCGCACGCCCGGCGACGGCACTACCGGCCTCGCCCGATTCTTCAGATTCGCGAGGCGGGAGGTTTTCCACGTGCCAGTATCTGCCGCTTTGGTTGCCACCTCCGTCGCATTATTTGCCGCCAACATCGCGCTCGGCGGCGCCATTTACGAAGCGCTACTCGTTGACTCCGTGTGGCCCGAAAAGCCGTCAATCATTCAGCCGGAACAGGGAGGCTTGGATCGGAAATGGTTCTGGTTCCCAACCCACCTCATCTTTGAGGTCTCGCTGGTCGTTGCTATCTGGCAAGGCTGGACGATGGAACCCGTTCGCATGTTCCTTCTCGCTGCGGCGGGATGCCAATTGGTCATGCGAGCCTGGTCTTTCGCTTATTTCATCCCTCGGGCCGTGGAATTCGAAAGACATGGCATTGCGCCGGCGCGCATGGCGGTCGCTCGAACCTGGGTAGCGTTGAGCCGGTGGCGCATCCTGCTCCAATGCGGAACCCTTGCAGCGACCGCGGGCGCTGCATTCAACCTCATCGCAGCTTCATAAAGTCGGCTCGCAGACGATGCTCGACCGCGCAAATCGGGAAGGTTACACTGCAGTCCGCACCATCCGGATGCTCTCGTGCTGATCGAATTTGAACATCGTGAATCCGACTCTCCCTTTGTGGAGAGCGTGTGGCGCAGTCGAAGCCGCGAAGGCGGCAAGTTTCTGTCCATGGCAGAAGGAAATATCGAGCTGGTCGTCGCGCGATTGCCAGGCAACCTGGCCGTCATTCTTCGCGGACCGGTCGCACATGGCTCGTTCGTCGAATGTCCCGCGGACGGCGAGTGGCTCGCAATTCGCTTTCGCCTGGGAACCTATCTCCCACAAATTCCGACAATGATGTTGATGGACCATCAGAGCCTCGAGCTACCCGTATCGAACGATCGGTTCTGGCTGGGATGCGACAGTTGGGAAATTCCGACCTTCGACAATGCGGAAGACCTGGTTTGTTGCTTGGCGAATGCCGGCCTGATTGCGCGTAACCATGCGACGGACGCGGCTGTCGAAGGCGATGTTGACTGGATGAGCCGGCGATCCGTCCAGCGCCACTTCTTGCGGGTCACAGCGATGACCTTCAGCAACTATCAGCGGATCCAGAAGGCTCGCCATGCCGCGACCCTGCTGACCGACGGAAACTCGATCCTGAATACCGTTTTCGACGCGGGTTATTTCGATCAGGCGCACCTCACCCGTTCGGTGAAGCAATTGGTCGGGATGACTCCGGCTGCGCTAATGCGTGAGCGGCCGCAATTGTCGTTTTCGTACAAACAGAAAAACGCCTGATTCGATACTTCCGAAGCCGCGCATTTGCGATGCGCTTTTTGCTCGGGAGAATAGGCATGAGCTTTCAGGGTTATCTCCGGAACATCGAGGCGAAGACTGGCAAAACTCCTGCCCAATTTCGCCAGTGGGGACTCTCCAAAGGCTTTTCCACAGGAACGGGGCTCGCTCCAGGTGTGAAGGTGGGTGCGGTCATCACCGCACTGAAGAAGGATTTCAGCCTAGGCCATGGTCACGCGATGGCGATCGTGGCCGTTCTCAAGGGCGCGAATTGCGGGGAGCAACCGAATTGAAAGCGAACGTCGGCCAGATCGCTGGCTATGTGATGAGCGGCCTCGTCGTCGCATTCATGCTGTTCGATGGAATCATCAAACTTGTTCCAATGGACGTCGTGATCAAGACTCAGGCCGAGCTTGGTTATCCGACGTCCCCCGGGATGGCGCGCTTTCTCGGAATGATCGGCCTAACCAGCACATTGCTCTACGCCTTTCCGCGCACGTCGCTGCTCGGCGCGATCCTCATGACTGGTTATCTGGGCGGCGCGATCACGACGCATCTTCGGGTCGGCAATCCGCTGTTCACGCACATTCTGTTCGGTGCTTACATCGGGCTGATTGCCTGGGGCGGACTGTATTTGCGCGACCCTCAACTAAGGGCCTTGCTTCCGCTCCGACTTCAATAGTCGATCCAGGCAAGCCTCCACGGAAATCAGCGCGCGACGGGAGCGGTTCGAATGATCGGCCGATGGTGGAATTTCCCGTTTTCACGAGACGACAAACAAGACCGCCCAACGTCGTGTGTAGAGCCTTCGATCGACGGGCTTTGGCGAATCAGTACGTGGAGCATTGCGGTGACGGCGCTCGCGCTCGGAAGCTTTGCGGCTTTGGAGCGCGTCGCTGCCGACAATCCTCAGCCACCAGATATTACGCGGTCCGCATCGGCGTTCGTGGCCGGACAAACTCAGCGCGGAGCTCAAATTGCTTCGAGCATCTGTGCAGGTTGCCACGGCGATGGGAAGACTGAGCCGCGCCCGGGCGTTCCGAACCTTGCCGGCCAAAAAACCGATGTCCTCTTCAAACAGCTGAACGATTTTCGCAACGGTGATCGTCTTCATACGCAAATGGAAGCTGTCGCAAAGGCGCTCGAGATTTCCGACCTCGCAACGGTTGCAGCATTTTACACGAGCCAACCCCGGCCTGGAGCGCCGGGTGAACTCAAAGCCGCCCCGGAGATCGAACGTCTGGCGAGGGAGGGTGACAAGGTTCGCGAACTGCCTGCCTGCATGGCGTGTCACGAAGGACGTGCGACCGACCCTACCTATGCGCCTGTCCTCGCGGGCCAGTCGGAGACCTATTTGCTTGCGCAACTCGACGCCTTCGCAGCTGGGCGGCGAATGAACGACGTCTCGGGACTCATGCGCAAATTCGCCGGAAAGCTTTCGTCGAGCGAGCGCGCGGCAATGGCGCATTATTTCCACGGCGACGCTTCCCGCACTCGCGCTGGTTCCAGTGGAAAGCCGAAGCCGACCGCCGACTGATGCCGCTGCGGCTCGATCCAGGCCATCGCTTTGCAGGAAAGGTCCCGATGAACATTCGCGCAGCCATCGCAATCGGAGCTTTAATGATGACCAATCCAGCCAGCGCCCGCCCGACCATCGAATATTCTCCCCGTTTCAGTGTGAATAGCCAGCTCTTGCCCTATTCATCCGCGGTGCGCGTCGGCGACGTGTTCTACCTTTCAGGCCAGATGGGATTTCGCGACAACGGTACGCTGGCCGATGGAATTGAAGGCCAGACGCGGCAGGCGATCGAAAACATTCGCACTGTCCTCGCCGGCGCACACCTCCGCCTTCGCGATGTCTTCCACTGCTCCGTGATCCTCACCGACATGAAGCAATGGTCGGCGTTCAATCGGGTTTATCTCGAATATTTCAGCGAGCCGCTGCCGACACGAAGCGCTTTTGCAGCCAATGGTCTAGTGCTCGGCGGTCTCGTCGAACTCGAATGCCAGGCATACGCCGGAACGAAATAAGTCACGGCGCAATCATTCATGCGGAAAAAACAAACACCCGCGAATTGGCGGGCGCACATCTCGTGTCGGATCCTTGCCGCCGCGGTCACATTCATACCCAACTGGGCCGGTGCCCAATCACGTGCAGACGAAAATGCCATCACCCAGGCTGACGACGCCTTTGGCTTCAGAATCGGGCGAGAGAGCCTCGGTATTTATGACGCGGCAAATGCACGCGGCTTCTCGCCCGCCACGGCTGGCAATCTCAGAATCGACGGACTTTATTTCGACCAGGTCTATCCCTTGCAGGGCACATTGACGGATTCAACCAGTATCAAGGTCGGGTTGTCAGCCCAGGGCTATCCGTTCACGGCACCGAGCGGAATCGTCGACCAATCATTGCGCCGTCCGTCAACTAAAGGCGGCGCTTCGGTCGTCGCCAATTTCGACAGTTTCGGTTCATTCGGTGTCGAAGTCGACGGTTCGCTGCCGATCGGTCCGACGCTGACCATCGGCTATGGCCTGGTTGGCTCCCACGTCGAATATCCCGATGGGTCGGACAATTGGAATCACACGCAAAGCGTCCTCGTGCGATGGAAACCGGCGGCCGATGTCGAAATCACCCCGTTCTGGGGAACGACGAACAATTACGACGACGAGGCGACGGTCGTTTACGTCCCGGCCGGGAAGTTCCTGCCGAAACTGCCGAAGGCGCGGCATTATGAGGGAGCTCGCTGGAGCGATTATCATTTTGTCGCCCTGAACACGGGCGTGCTGGCGTCGGCAAATCTGGCACGAAACTGGTCGCTGCGCTTCGGCGCGTTTCGCTCCGTCCACGACCTTCAGACGAGCTTCACCAACATCCTTGCGAACGAGCAGCCTGACGGAACTGGAGAGCGTCTTCTCTTCGCCGATCCGCAAACCCGGTCCTGGTCGAACAGCGGCGAGTTGAGGCTTTCTCACAGCGTTCCGGACGGACCCCGCCTGCATGTCGTGCATTTGAGCGCGAGAATACGCGATGCCCGCCGGGAGTTCGGGGGATCCGAGCTGATCGACCTTGGCCTCGGCCGTGTCGGCGAAAGAATTCGCGAACCAGCGCCGGATCGGTTTCACTTCAACGAAGTCAGTCACGATCGAGTAAGGCAAGCCACGACGGGCATCGCCTATGACGGTCGGTGGAAGAATGTCGGTGAAATCAGCTTTGGCCTATCGAAGCCGCGGTTCCGCAAGGAAACGCAGATTCCCGGCCTGCCCGTGGCAGTTACCAAGGCGTCGCCATGGCTTTACAACGCGACGGCGGCCGTCGAATTGACGAAATCCCTCGCCGCTTACGGCGGTTATTCGCGAGGTTTGGAGGAAAGCGGCACGGCGCCGCCGAATGCCGCCAATCGCAATCAGCCGTTGCCTGCGATCTTGACGCAGCAGAAGGACGCTGGGATCCGCGCCAAACTGGCGAACGGCATGATCGCCGCGGTCGGGCTATTCGACCTTCGGCGGCCCTATTTCGGTTTCGATCCCACAAACCTGTTCAAGCAGATAGGCGCAGTCAGAAGCCGCGGTGCCGAATTCTCGATTTCCGGCAGCGTGACCAAGCGTCTCGACGTCGTCGCAGGCGGCATGCTGCTGGAACCCAAAGTAAGCGCCGGCGATGCGGCAGACACCACAATCGGTTCGAAGCCGGTTGGGCTGCCCAGCCATCTGCTGATCGGCAACCTCAATTGGAAAGCGCCGTTCATTCGCGGCTTCGAGCTTGATCTTGCCCTTTCACACCGCGGGCGCACCCCGGCTACGACCGACAATCTCGTTTCCGTACCTGCACGCGGCCGGCTCGACCTTGGAACTCATTACCGGTTCGACATTGCCCGGCGGAGCGCAACGCTTCGCCTGCAACTCGTCAATGTTTTCGATAAGATCGGCTACAATCTCGCAGGCTCCGGCGCCTATCTGTCCAGCCCCGGCCGCAGCCTTCAGGGCTATCTCACTGTAGATATCTAGCTGGATATCTCGCGCCGCTCGTCGGCTTTTGACCGACTTCGCCGCGCGATGGTGCCCAGGAGAGGACTCGAACCTCCACGCCCTTGCGAGCGCCAGCACCTGAAGCTGGTGCGTCTACCAATTCCGCCACCTGGGCACGGGTATCGCTGTTGGCAGGCGGCGGCGCTTAAGGGCCGTCGACCCGCCTTGTCAATCTAGGAACTGACCCGCTAGTGCGCCAGTCCATGATCGAGCGAACGGAAGAGCTTGTAACGGTTTTCGGCGGCGGCGGATTCGTTGGCCGTTATGTCTGCGAGGCCCTCCTCAAGCGGGGTGTCCGGGTCCGCATTGCGCAGCGCGATCCGAGGCAGGCCTATATCATCCAGCCTCTGGCTCAGGTCGGCCAATTCGGTTTCGTCAGGGCCGACATCACCAATCGCGATTCCGTCCGAAACGCGCTCCGCGGAGCAAGCGCCGCCATCAATCTCTGTGGTGCTTTCGGAAAGGCCATGCGCGCCATCCATGTCGACGGCGCTCGAAATATTGCCGAAGCGGCCAGCGAAGCCGGCGCAACCGCCCTGGTCCATGTTTCCGCCATCGGCGCGGACGTTCATTCGCCAGCGCTCTATGCCGAAACGAAAGCCGAAGGGGAGATTGCGGTCCGGGAGGCATTCGGGAACTCGACCATCCTCCGACCGTCGCTCGTGTTCGGTCCCGAGGACGACCTCACCAACCGCTTCGCCGCAATGGCGAGCCTGCCATTCCTGCCTGTGATTGCCGCAAAGCAAAATTTCCAGCCGGTCTATGTCGGCGACGTTGGAAAGGCAGTCGCGATGGCTGCGCTCGATCCGCAGCGGTTCGGCGGACAGACCTATGAGCTGGGCGGACCCCAAGTGATGAGCATGGTCGAGCTGCACAAGGCGATCCTGGAGCTCTCGGGCCAGAAGTCCGAGATTCTGCCGATGCCAGACATGGTTGGAGATCTGATTTCGTGGTTCGGCTGGCTTCCAGGTGCACCGCTTACCCGAGACCAGTGGCTGATGCTTCAGAGCGGCAGCGTGGCATCCGGCGAGGTGCCCGGCTTCGAAGCGTTCGGAATCCAGCCCACTCCGCTCGGCGCCGTCGGCTATGAATGGCTCGGCCGCTTCCACAAGGGCGGCAAATTCGCCGGCCGTCGAATTAATTTGACCGCCACGAATTGAGCCTCGACCTCTAGCCGATGCCAATCCTCCTGATCGCTATCATCCTCGGCATAGTCGAGGGCGTCACCGAATTCCTGCCGGTCTCCTCGACCGGGCATCTTATTCTCGCCACGGAGCTCCTCGGCTTCGATGCCGATAAATGGGCAGCGTTCAATGTGATCATCCAGCTGGGAGCGATCCTTGCGATCGTCGTCCTCTACTGGCGGACCTTCTGGGCGGTGCTCGAGGGCATGATCAAGGGAAATGCGGTCTCGTGGCGGTTCGTCCGCAACATCCTGATCGGCTTTCTCCCGTCCGCGATCCTGGGCTTCCTCCTGATCAACAAGATCGAGGCCCTGCTCGGCAATGCGAAGATCGTTGCGATCGCCTTCATCGTCGGCGGCATCGCCATTCTCGCGATCGAGAAAATGGTGAAGCGGCAAGATATCGTCGGTGTCGCCGAGATGCCCGTGAAGACCGTCATTGGGGTCGGCCTCGTCCAGTGTCTGGCGATGATCCCGGGAGTCAGCCGCTCAGGCGCGACAATCATGGGCGGCCTTTCGATGGGAGTTGAACGCCGGACCGCTGCCGAATTCAGCTTCTTCCTGGCAATCCCGACGATGCTCGGCGCTACCACGCTGGAGCTGGTCAAGCATCGCGATACGTTGATGGCCGGGGCAAGCGGCGTCGGTTTCGGAACCGTCGCAATCGGTTTCATCGTCAGCTTCTTCGTGGCGATCGTGGTGGTGCGTGCGTTCGTCGGCTACATTTCACGCCACGGCTTCGCGCCATTCGCCTGGTACCGAATTGTTGCGGGAATCGTGGCCCTGGCCTGGCTGATGATGCGTTGAGTTTATTCCAGCGCCGTCGGGTGCTAAGGAATTCAGTGAGTTAGAGGTCACTGCAATGCGTACCAAGCTGATACTCGCGCCTTTATTGCTTTTTGCGACGCCCGCGTTCGCCCAGGAAGCGGCGCCCCAATTGCCGCGAGAGCTGACGGATCCCGCCACCGTGCACAGGCTCGCGGGAACGCTGCAAGCGGTCACACAGGCTGTTCTCAACATGCAGGTGGGCGGCATGGAGGCCGCGCTCGAAGGCCGCGAAGCAACGCCGGAGGAGCGCAAGCTCACCGTGCGAGATCTGGCCCGGCGCAAGGACCCCGACTTCGACCGTCATTTCCAGCAGAAAGTTGCTACCGTCGGGCCGCAGGTCGAGCGTCAGATGCTTGCGATGCAGCGCGCGTTGCCGGAAATGATGCGCAGCCTCCACGATGCGCAGACGTCGCTCGAACGGGCCGCAGCCAACATGCCCGATCCGACCTATCCGAAGCGCTAATCCAGGCGTGTTCACCGAGCGTTAGAAAAGATTGGGGATCTGCCCAATTGGATTCGATCATTGGGTCGTGGACGCCGCGTCTGGGCGCGCTATGAGGCTCGCTCATGTGGCAGCTCTTCCAATTCCCGCTTTGTCCGTTTTCGCGGAAAGTCCGGCTTGTTCTCGCCGAAAAGGGGATCGGGCATGAGCTGGTGCGTGAGAATCCCTGGGA
>Ga0105248_10009029_pt1 | contig 10965 bp, 10 predicted proteins | sample KBSS34metaG_FD_81524 | JGI IMG/M metagenome (GOLD analysis project Ga0105248, IMG submission 81524) | Switchgrass rhizosphere microbial communities from Kellogg Biological Station, Michigan, USA - KBS S3-4 metaG | ecosystem: Host-associated > Plants > Roots > Rhizosphere > Soil | place...
GGTGGCGATGCCCGCGTGCTGGGGCTGTCGCTGATCTCGGTCGCGCTATCGTTCGCCGCGCTGGTCGCGTCCGAGCTGCTCGCGCGGCGAGCGGGCAGGGGGCTCCATGTCCTTTGACGTCGACGTCGCCGTGCGGCGGGGAGAAGCGGAAATCGCGAGCCGCTTCGCCACCGGCGGCGGGCTGACGGTGCTGTTCGGGCCGTCGGGCGCGGGCAAGACCACGGTACTCAACATGGTCGCGGGGCTAGTGACGCCCGACCGGGGTCATGTCCGCGTCGGCGACATGACCTTGTTCGACAGCGAGCGCCAGATCGACGTTGCGACCGAATTGCGCTGCGCCGGCTATGTGTTCCAGGACGCGCGGCTGTTTCCGCACCTGCGCGTCGCCGCCAACCTGCGGTACGGCCGGCGCGTCGCCGCGACGGCGCGAAAGGGCGGTTTTCCTGAGAAGAACCTCGGGCTGGGCGAGGCGGAAGTGCTCGACCTGCTGGGGATCGGCGACCTGCTCGATCGCTGGCCGCGCTCGTTGTCGGGCGGCGAGGCGCGCCGCGTCGCGATCGGCCGCGCGTTGCTGTCGGACCCGGCGTTCCTGTTGCTTGACGAACCGCTGTCCTCGCTCGACAGCGCGCGGCGCGAGGAAATCATGCAGCTGATCGAGCGGCTGCGCGACGCGATCCGGCTGCCGATCCTGCTGGTCACGCACGATCGCGGCGAAGCCGAGCGGCTGGGGAACCGGATCGTCGAGATCGAGCAGGAGCCGGTCAGCGCGGGGCGCCGATGAAATCCATCTTGCCGACCGGCACGCCCTGATTGCGCAGGATCGCATAGGCGGCGGTCATGTGGAAATAGAAGTTCGGCAGCGCGAAGCCGCGAACATAATCGAGACCCGTGAACGGAATGTCGCCGCGCGGCGTCTTGAGCACGATCTCGGCGGATTCGCGGCCGTTGACCTGCTCAGGCTTGACCGCGGCGAGCACTGCGAGGGTGCGCGCGATGCGGTCCTGGAGGTCGGCGAAGCTGGTTTCATTGTCTTCCATCGGCACCGGCTCGAGCTCGCCGAGCCGCTGCACGGTGAATTTGGCAGAGTCGCTCACGCGCTGCACCTGATAGGTCAGCGGATGCATGTCCTCATAGAGCCGCGCCTCGGTCAGCGCGCTCTCGGGCAGACCCTTCTCCTCGGCCCAAGCGCGGCCTTTTTCGAGGAAGGTGGCCATTGCAGTCAGCCCGCGCGTGAAGGCCGGGACAGTGAGATCGTAGAGTTCGGTTGCCATGGCGCGGCTCTTAGAGACCCGCTCGCCGAAGCTCAAGCCAATGCGAGTGCGCGCGTCTCGAACAGCATCGTCGCCGCTGCCGTGTTCGAGATCGGAATATGATAGTTGCGCGTGACTTCGCGGATGTCGTCGCCCAGCGCGCCGCGCGCCGCGATCCAGTTGAGCAGTTCGACGCCCTGGCTGCCGGCCTGCTCGACGATGTCGAGCGCGCTCTGGCGTGCCAGCGCATCGGGGTCGGGGCCGAGCGCGTCGAGGCATCCGAGGTCGTAGGCCTTGTTGATGAAGCCCGCGCGTTCACCTTCGAGCTGGTGGCTGAGTCCGCCGGTGCCGAACACCACGACTCGCGCATTGCCCGGCCAGCTGCGGATCGCTTCGCCGACGGCACGGCCGAGCGCGAGGCAGCGCTTCGGCGAGGGCAGCGGATGCTGCACCGTGTTGATTGCGATCGGCACCACTTTGACCGGCGGCTTGCCGCCGCCCGGCCAGGCGAGCTGGAGCGGCACGACAAAGGCATGGTCGACCAGCATTTCCTGGCAGGTGGTGACGTCGAATTCGTGGTCGACCAACGTCTCGATCACATGCCAGCTGAGCGCGGGATCGCCGTCGACATTGCCCTGTACCGGCAGGCCCCAGCCTTCGTCGGCGTTGCGATAGGCGGCGGCCGCGCCGACCGCGAAGGTCGGCATCTTGTCGAGGAAGAAGTTGAGCCCATGGTCGTTGTAGAACATCACCACCGTGTCAGGGCGCGCGGCCCCGAGCCAGCGATGGACCGGCGCGAAGCCGTCGAAGAACGGGCGCCAATAGGGATCCTGCTGCAGCCCCTTGGCGATCGCGCCGCCGATCGCGGGCACATGGCTGGTGAACAGGCCGCCGAGCAACTGTGCCATCTCAGTCCTCCCCGGCGCTGTCGAGCAGCCGCTGCTTGAAGGCTTCGAGCGGCAGTCCGGTCTGCTGCGCGCCGACGTCCTGGACATTGAGTCCGAAGATCCCCGCGAGCTTGGCGAGATAATAGATGTTGCCGCCGGCGCGGATCATCGCGAGCACATCGCGCCGCGCGACGGCGTCGCGCTGTTCGGGCGTCAGTGCGAACTTTCGGCAATAGCCTTCCTCGTCGGTGAGGAAGGCGGCGCGGTTTTCGGCGGTGTTGAACGAATAGCACATTGCGTTGAGCTGATACCCGCGCTGCGCGGCGGCACCGGTGAACACCGGCGTGCCGGGGATATTGCGGTGGCTTGCACGCAAGTCGGGCTGGTGCGCCGTAGCCATGAAGAGTCTCCTACGCCGGATGCGGCGTGACGGAGAGGCTAGCGAAGCCGCGCCGCGCCGCTTTGACGAACATCAAAGGATGCGCATTCGTCGCATGCCCGTCGACTGTGTCGCAGCTCGCGTGATCGCGCCGGATCCGGCGCCTAGCTCCGCCGCATCATTTCGGGGATTCGACTGCTATGGCCAGACTGCTGGAGCGCAATGTCGCCATCGTGCCGGTGAAGGCGCGCGAACTGCACAATCACCATTTCGATTCGACGATGTGGAACGACTTCGCGTTTCGCGAGGACGACATCGTCATTGCGACCTATGCCAAATCTGGCACGACCTGGATGCAACAGATCATAGGTCAGCTGATCTTCGCGGGGGATCCGGCGGTAAACGTTGCGGAGCTCTCGCCTTGGGTCGATCTGCGCGTGCCGCCGAAGCCGATCAAGCTCGCCGAGATCGAAGCGCAAGCGCATCGCCGCTTCCTGAAGACGCATCTTCCGGTCGACGCGCTCGTGTTCAGCCCCCAGGCCAAATATATCTACATCGGCCGAGATGGGCGCGACGTGATTTGGAGTATGCACAACCACCATCTGCACGCCAATGCCGGCTTCTTCGAAGCCATCAACGGCTCGCCGGGGCGTGTCGGTCCCGAGCTGCCGCGCTGCAATCCCGATATCCGCGCCTATTTCCGTACCTGGCTCGAGCATGACGGCGCGCCGTTTTGGCCCTATTGGGAAAATGTCCGAAGCTGGTGGAGCATTCGCCACTTACCGAACGTGAAACTGGTCCATTTCGAGGACCTGAAGCGCGATCTCGTCGGCGAGATGCGCCGTATCGCCGAGTTCCTCGACATCGCGGTCAAACCGGCGAACTGGCCGACGATCCTCGAGCATTGCAGCTTCGACTGGATGAAGGCGCATGCCGCTCAGACCGCGCCGCTCGGCGGTGCGTTCTGGGACGGTGGTGGCAGCACTTTCATCAACAAGGGCATCAACGGCCGGTGGCGCGACACGCTGACGGCGAAAGACATCGCCGACTATGAGCGGACAGCGCTGCTCGAACTCGGCCACGACTGCGCCCACTGGCTCGCGACCGGCGACCCGGCCTGAACCAACCCGGGCACACGCGCCCTTGCCCCGGTCGTAGTGCCCGTTGCGGCGGAAACCCCCCACCCAGCCGCCGCAGGGAGAGAAGCCGCCGGTCCTTTCACAGGACGGCGGCTTCCTTTTTTTTAGCCCGCGACAGGCCCGAACAGGCTGCCGACCCCCGCGGTCACCAGCATCGCCACCACACCCCAGAACGTGACGCGCAGCACGCCGCGCCCGCGGCTGGCGCCGCCAGCCTGGGCGCCGATCGCTCCCAGCAGCGCGAGGCACAGCACCGATGCCGCACCGACCGCGGGCACCAGGATCGGCTGCGGTGCGGCAAGCGTGGCGAGCAGCGGCACCAGCGCGCCCGCCGAGAAAGTCGCTGCCGACGTCAGCGCCGCCTGCACCGGTCGCGCGGCGGTTGTGACCGAGATGCCGAGCTCGTCACGCGCATGCGTGCTGAGCGCGTCCGTGGCTGTCATCTGCGTCGCGACCTGGCGCGCAAGCGGTTCATCGACGCCGCGCGCGACATAGATGGCAGTGAGCTCGTCGAGTTCGGCCTCGGGCATCGTCGCGAGTTCCTGGCGCTCGCGCGCCAGATCGGCCTTTTCGGTGTCCGACTGCGAGCTGACCGATACATATTCGCCCGCAGCCATCGACAGCGCGCCCGCGACCAGCCCCGACACGCCGGCGAGCAGCGCTTCGTGCCGCCCGCTGCTCGCCGCAGCGACGCCGACGATCAGCGACCCGGTCGAGACGATGCCGTCGTTCGCGCCGAGCACCGCGGCGCGCAGCCAGCCGATGCGCTCGACGAGATGGCGCTCGCGGTGATGATGGATGGCACGCATCGGCTTACCCTGGGTGAAAGCAGAGGCGAGCCTTGCGCGTTCGGCGACGGCTGACAAGCGAGATCGGTTCGCGTAAGGCGAGTGCGTGGCGGTAGGGGACGCTTACGACGCGCGCCGCGCGCAACTCACCGACGCGCTCGGCCGTGCGGGGCGGGGCGACCGCGCCGCGCTCCGTGAAATTTATGATCTCACTTCGGCGAAGCTGTTCGGCGTCTGCCTGCGTATATGCCAGGAACGCGAAGCCGCCGAGGATGTGTTGCAGGACGTGTATATCAAGATCTGGGCGCGGGCAGGGCGGTTCGACGCGAGCCGCGCGAGCCCGATCACCTGGTTATGCACGATCGCGCGCAACGCCGCGATCGACTGGCGCCGCGCCGCCAAAGGCCCGGTGATGGCGGACGAATCCGCCGCCGCCGAAGTCCCCGACGCGCGGCCGATCGCATCGGAAATGCTCGCCGCCGCGCAGTCGCAGGCGCGGATCTTCACTTGCCTCGAAACGCTCGAAGACCGGCCGCGCGCGGCAATCCGCGCCGCCTTCTTCGACGGACTCAGCTATCCCCAGCTTGCCGTGCAGATGGCGGTGCCGCTCGGGACGATGAAAAGCTGGGTGCGGCGCGGCCTGCTCCAGCTCAAGGCGTGCATCGGCGATGGATGAGCCGCTGACCCCCGAGGAGCGCGAAGCGCTCGCGGCCGAGCTGGCGCTCGGCGTGCTCGACGGACCCGACCGCGCGCGCGCGCTGCGGCTGCAGCTCGCCGATCCGAGCTTCGCGCTCGAAGTCGAGGTCTGGGCGAAGCGGCTCAGCGACCTGCATCTCGCGTTCGAAGAAGCGCCGCCGCGCGACATGTGGGATGCGATCGCAGCGCGTGTCGAGGGCCCGTCAGTGGTTGTGCTCGAAGCGCGCCTGCGCCGCTGGCGCTGGAGCGCGATCGGCACCGGGCTGATCGCGGCATCGTTCGCGGCGGCACTGGTGCTCCGGCCGGTGCCCCCGCCGATGACGTTACCGCCGGCGCAGGCCGTCGTCGCGCAACTCGGCGACGCGAAGGGCACGTTGCTCGCCGCCAATTATGATTCGAGCACCGGCCGACTGCGCATCCGCGCGGTGGCGTTGCCCGCGAGCACGCTGTCACCCGAGCTGTGGGTGATCCCGACCGACGGCGTCCCGCGCTCGCTCGGCCTCGTCGGCGCGCGCGGCGTGACCGAGCTGTCGGTGGCGCAGCAACAACGTGCGTATCTCCACGAAGGCTCGACGCTCGCCGTAACGCTCGAGCCGGCCGCGGGCGCGCCGCACATGAAGCCGAGCAGCAAGCCGATCGCCGCGGGAAAAATTTCGATTATTTGATGTGGGCTTTGTGCCGCCCGGAAATGCGCTCTCCCGCGCGTTTCCACAAAAAAAGAGTATCAACCCTGCATCCGCCGCGCATCCGCCTCGTACCTCCATCGCATCCGCAGAACGGGGATGTCGAAATCAAAACGGAGGACTCTCGAAATGCGCACCAATCTCAAGCTTTCGCTCGCCGCGTTCGGTTCGCTGCTGATCGCCGGCGCCGCGCTTGCCGCCGACAATCCGATGGTCGGGGGTGCCGCAATGGTTCCGACCAGGAACATCGTCGAGAATGCGATGAATTCGAAGGACCATACGACCCTGGTCGCCGCAGTGAAGGCGGCGGGACTGGCCGATACGCTGATGGGAAAGGGGCCGTTCACGGTGTTCGCGCCGACCAACGCCGCGTTCGCCAAGCTGCCCGACGGAACCGTCGACATGCTCCTCAAGCCCGAGAACAAGGCGCAGCTCGCCGGCGTGCTGACCTATCACGTCGTGGCGGGCCGGATGAGCGCAGGCGATCTCGCCAAGAATGCAATGGCACATGGCGGCAAGGCAATGCTCACCACCGTCCAGGGCGAGATGCTGACCGTCACCAAGGGGCCCGACGGCAGCTGGTGGGTGGTCGACGGCAAGGGCGACAAGGCGCGGATCACCATCTCGGACGTCAACCAGTCGAACGGGGTGATCCATGTGATCGACACGGTGCTGATGCCGTAACCCGCTGATTTGCGTGGAGTGCTCCGCCGCTTCCCCGCGGAGCAACGCAGACGGGAAAGCCGCCGCGCGAGAGCCGGCGGCTTTCTTGTCCTAGGGGCGACTCACTTGGGCTTGCGGAACCTCAGCACGAACTTGTCGGTCTTGCCGCGGATGGAGGGGGAGAAAACGCCGGCAGTGTGCGGATCGGCCGGGTTGGCGAGGAGGTCCGAGCGCGCTTCGAGCTTGAAGCCAGCGGCCTCGACTTCCTTGATCACCGTGTCCGCCTCGATCCGGTGCAGCGTGTTGGTCGCAGTTGCGCCGGTGCCGGGGGCGGCTTGGTGATCCTCGACGTAGAGAACCCCGCCGGGCTTGAGCGCGTTGAACATCACGCGATCGAGCGCGACCGCGTCTACGACCGGGAAGTTGTGGAAATCATGGTAGTTCTCCGAGGTCCAGATGACGTCGAGCTTCTCCGGAAAGTCCATCTTGGCGAAATCGACGACTCCCGCCGTCACGTTGGGATTGGCCGCCGCAATCGCATTGGTCGCGTCGAGCGCGCCGGGGCGTGAGGCGAGCGCCTGCGGCGTGGCGGCATAGACATGGCCGCTCGGCCCGACGAGCCTGGCGAGGATCCGCGTGAAATAGCCGCTGGCCGGGATCAGGTCGGCAACCTTGTCGCCGGGCCTGACGCCGGCGAACGCGATCACTTGTGCCGGCTTGCGATCGGCGTCGCGCGCAGTGTCGGTCGCGGGACGCGACGGATCGGCGACCGCGGCGGCGAGCTGCGGCGACGGGGTCTGCGCGATCGCCGGGAGGGCGATCAGAGCACTCGCGAACAATGCCGCCGGGAAGAATGTCCTGCGCACCATTTGGGCCTCTCCTGATGTTGTCCGGACCAAATAGCCGTTCCGGCGCAATCGGCATAGCGGCGTTGCATGTCGCCCAGACGACAAAAAAGCCCGCCGGAACTGGTCCAGCGGGCTCCTTTGTCTGGACGAAGCTGCGGATCAGCTCTCGAGATAATCCGCCGCATCGGCATCGGTGCCATGGCCGCTTGGGACCACCGCCGCGAGCGGATCGCTGCCGGTGCCGGCCGAGTCACGCGTCGAGCGGGCGAGCTCGGCGGCATGTTCTTCGGCCGCCGTCTCCGGTGCGATCAGCGATGCTTCGCTCATCCGGCGGTGCGCGACGCGCAGCGCCGCGTCGCGCGACGTGGCGGCGACCCGCAGGCGGTTCATGCCCGCGCCGGTACCCGCCGGGATCAGCCGGCCGACGATGACGTTCTCCTTGAGGCCGATCAGCGTGTCCTGCTTGCCCTGGACCGCCGCCTCGGTGAGGACGCGCGTGGTCTCCTGGAACGACGCCGCCGAGATGAAGCTGCGGGTCTGCAGCGACGCCTTGGTGATGCCGAGCAGGATCGGCTTGCCCTGCGCGGGCTGGAGGCCCGGCCCGAGCTTTTCGTTGACCTCGTCCATCTCCGACCGGTCGAGCTGCTCGCCGACGAGCAGCGTGGTGTCGCCGCTCTCGATGATCTCGACCTTCTGCAGCATCTGGCGAACGATCACTTCGATGTGCTTGTCGTTGATCTTCACGCCTTGGAGACGATAGACCTCCTGGATCTCCGACACGAGATATTCCGCCAGCGGCTCGATGCCGAGCACTTCAAGAATGTCGTGCGGGTCGGGCGACCCGGCGATCAGATTGTCACCACGCTTGACGAAGTCGCCTTCCTGGACGTCGATCACCTTCGACTTGGGCACCAGATACTCGACCACCTCGCCGCCGTCTTCCGGCTGGATGCCGATCTTGCGCTTGGCCTTATAGTCCTTGCCGAACACCACGCGGCCCGAGACCTTGGCGATGATCGCGTTTTCCTTCGGCTTGCGCGCTTCGAACAGCTCGGCGACGCGCGGCAGACCGCCGGTGATGTCGCGGGTCTTGGCTGACTCGCGGGCGACACGGGCGAGCACGTCACCCGCCTGCACAGTTGCGCCATCCTCGACCGAGAGCACGGCGCCGGCGGCGAGCATGTAGCGCGCTGCCTCGCTGGCGCTGTCGCCGGTGAGGGTGAGGCGGGGACGCAGGTCCTCCTTCGACTTCGACGCCGCGCGATATTCGGTGACGACGCGCTGGGCGATGCCCGTCGCTTCGTCGACCTGTTCGGTGAGCGTCTTGCCGTCGATCAGGTCCTGATACTTCACCGTGCCGCCGGTTTCGGTGATCACCGGCATGGTGAAGGGATCCCACTCGGCCATGCGATCGCCCTTGGAGACGATATGGCCGTCGTCGAACATCAGATACGCGCCGTACGGGATCTTGTGCACCGCAAGCTCGCGGCCATCCATGTCGACGATCGCGACTTCACCCGAACGTGACAGCACCACGCGGCGGCCGCGCTGGTCCTCGATCATGCGCAGATCGCGGAACTCGACGGTGCCGTCGGCCGGCGCCTCGAGGTTCGACTGTTCGTTGAGCTGCGCCGCGCCGCCGATGTGGAAGGTACGCATCGTCAGCTGGGTGCCCGGCTCGCCGATCGACTGGGCGGCGATCACGCCGACCGCCTCGCCGATGTTCACCGGCGTGCCGCGCGCGAGATCACGCCCATAGCACTTGCCGCACACGCCGATCTTGGCTTCGCAGACGAGCGGCGAGCGGATCTTGACCCCCTGGATGCCGATGGTCTCGATCTGCGCGATCATCGGCTCGTCGAGCAAGGTGCCGATCGGGATCACCACTTCGCCGCTCTTCGGATCGACGATGTCCTCGGCCGTAGTGCGGCCCAGGATGCGCTCGCCAAGCGACGCGATGGTCGAGCCGCCCTGCACGATCGCCTTCATCTCGAGCGCGCGCTCGGTACCGCAATCGTCTTCCATGACGACGCAATCCTGCGACACGTCGACCAGACGGCGCGTCAGGTAACCCGAGTTCGCGGTCTTTAGCGCGGTGTCCGCGAGACCCTTGCGGGCGCCGTGGGTCGAGTTGAAGTATTCAAGGACGGTCAGACCTTCCTTGAAGTTCGAGATGATCGGCGTCTCGATGATCTCGCCCGACGGCTTGGCCATCAGGCCACGCATGCCGGCGAGCTGCTTGATCTGCGCCTGCGAACCGCGGGCGCCCGAGTGGGCCATCATGTAGATCGAGTTGATCGGCTTTTCGCGGCCCTTCATCGGGCCGTCTTCGTAATGCTTGACCGCCTTGATCTCGTCCATCATCGCGACGGCCACCTGGTCGCCGCAACGGCTCCAGGCGTCGATCACCTTGTTGTACTTCTCCTGCTGCGTGATCAGGCCTTCCTGATACTGCTGCTCATAATCCTTCACCAGCGAGCGAGTCTCGTCGACCATCGCTTCCTTCGCCGCCGGGATGATCATGTCGTCCTTGCCGAACGAGATGCCGGCCTTGAACGCGTGGCGGAAGCCGAGCGCCATGATCGCGTCGGCGAACAGCACCGTCTCCTTCTGGCCGGTGTGACGATAGACCTCGTCGATCACGTCGCCGACGTCCTTCTTGGTCAGCAGGCGGTTGACCGTTTCGAACGGCACTTTGTGCGACTTGGGCAGGCACTCGCCGAGCAGCATGCGGCCCGGCGTGGTCTCATAGCGCTTGAGGTACTGGTCGCCTGCCTCGTCGGTCTGCGGAACGCGCGAAATGACCTTGGTGTGCAGCGTCACGGCACCGGCGTTGAGCGCCTGGTGCACTTCGGCCATGTCGCCCAGCAGCATGCCTTCGCCCGGCTCGCCCTGCTTCTCCATCGAGAGATAGTAGAGACCGAGCACCATGTCCTGCGACGGCACGATGATCGGCTTGCCGTTCGCGGGCGACAGGATGTTGTTGGTCGACATCATCAGGACGCGCGCTTCGAGCTGTGCCTCGAGGCTCAGCGGAACGTGCACGGCCATCTGGTCGCCGTCGAAGTCGGCGTTGAACGCCGAGCACACCAGCGGGTGGAGCTGGATCGCCTTGCCTTCGATCAGCACCGGCTCGAACGCCTGGATGCCGAGGCGGTGGAGCGTCGGCGCGCGGTTGAGCAGCACCGGATGCTCGCGGATCACCTCGTCGAGGATGTCCCAGACTTCCTTGCGCTCCTTCTCGACCCACTTCTTGGCCTGCTTGAGCGTCATCGACAGACCCTTGGCATCGAGCCGGGCGTAGATGAACGGCTTGAACAGCTCGAGCGCCATCTTCTTCGGCAGGCCGCACTGGTGCAGCTTGAGCTCAGGCCCGGTCACGATCACCGAACGGCCCGAATAGTCGACGCGCTTGCCTAGCAGGTTCTGGCGGAAGCGGCCCTGCTTGCCCTTGAGCATGTCGGACAGCGACTTGAGCGGACGCTTGTTGGCGCCGGTGATCGTGCGGCCGCGGCGGCCGTTGTCGAACAGCGCGTCGACCGCTTCCTGCAGCATGCGCTTTTCGTTGCGGACGATGATGTCCGGCGCGCGCAGCTCCATCAGCCGCTTGAGGCGGTTGTTGCGGTTGATCA
>Ga0105248_10009032_pt1 | contig 10964 bp, 6 predicted proteins | sample KBSS34metaG_FD_81524 | JGI IMG/M metagenome (GOLD analysis project Ga0105248, IMG submission 81524) | Switchgrass rhizosphere microbial communities from Kellogg Biological Station, Michigan, USA - KBS S3-4 metaG | ecosystem: Host-associated > Plants > Roots > Rhizosphere > Soil | place...
CAGCGTCCAATCAAGATTGCTCACAACGCAAAGTTCGACGCTAAGTTCATCAAACATAATCTTGGTGTAGACCTCGGTGGAATCTTTGACACTTTGCTCGCCAGTCAACTTGTAAGCGCCGGCGATATCGAGGAACGACATGGCTTGGAGGCTGTTGCCGGACGATACCTGAATGAAACAGTCGACAAGACACAACGACTCAGTGATTGGGATTTTGAGTTGTCGGAAGCCCAACTCGAGTATGCCGCGCGTGATGCAGCAGTGTTGTTGCCTTTGCGTGAAAAGTTAATCGAGCGCTTGAAAGCGGAATCATTGGTGAAGGTAGCGCAGCTCGAGTTTGAGTGCGTTATGACGGTAGTCGATATTGAGCTGGCAGGATTCTTTATGCACAAGGACCGCTGGCTTGATCAACTGGCAATCGTCGAGAAACGCCGCACAGAACTTGCTGAAGAGTTACAGCAAGTTCTCGCGGTTGAGTCATCGCAAGGTTCACTCTTTGGCGGCCCACAACGCGAGGACATCAACCTGGATTCGCATCAACAGTTGACGCAGGCGTTGACTCGGCTGGGCATTCCGGTTCCGGATTCCACGAGGAACTGGAAAATGCAACCTTTAGCCGCGCAGTATCCGGTCATTGGGACGTTGCTTGAGTACCGAACGGTGCAGAAGGCTTTGACGAGCTATGGCGAGAATATGATCGAATTGATCAATCCGCTGACGAAGCGTCTACACGCAGACTTTCGGCAGATTGGTGCACCAACTGGAAGATTCGCATGTACGAACCCAAACATTCAACAGGTGCCGCATGCGGTTGAATACCGTCGCTGTTTCAGTGGCTATCCGGAGGATCGAAAGCTCGTCATCGCTGACTACTCACAAATCGAGTTGCGAATACTTGCGGAGTTCTCCGGCGATCAAGGCTTTATCGATGCGTTTAATTCGGGAGCCGACTTGCATCGTGTCACAGCGTCTCAAGTCTTCAATGCTCCTCTTGACCAGGTGACGAAAGAACAGCGCGACTTCGCTAAACGTCTGAATTTTGGCGTCGTCTACGGCATCGGTGCGCAACGTTTTGCCTTGATGACGGGTTTGACAACGCCTGATGCTGAGAACGTGCTGAAGCGCTATTTTGGCACCTACCGTCAACTTGATACTTACCTGCGTGAAGCGGCGAATCGCGCAGTTAGCGATCGCCAGGCACGAACGGCATCGGGACGATTGGTGCGCTTCCGCTATGACGAGAACGATCGGCAACAGATTTCAATGACGCAGCGAAACGGAAAGAACACGCCTATCCAGGGAACGAGTGCTGACATTCTCAAGCGAGCTCTGAAATTGTTGAAAGAGGAATTGAAGGGTTCGTCCGCAAAGATTGTAAATATCATTCACGACGAAGTGGTGGTCGAAGCGGATGCCGATGAAGCAGCGTCGGTTGCGTCGAAGGTTGAAAGCGTGATGGTTGCGGCCGGGGAAGAATATTTGAAAACAGTTCCGGTGAAAGTAGAGACCGAGATTGCCGATGAGTGGGTGAAATGAGCCCAGGGGGATTTCAGATTAAGGATGTCCGATATGCTTTAGCTTGTCGGGTACTAATTGGATCTCGCCTGGCTAACGACAAGCTAAAGCATATCGGACATTAGAGATTCCTTTTGCGCCAAAGCAGATACACCGGGATTCCTGTAAAGACCAGTAGGTATCCGATCCCTGAAGTGGATGGCGCGAGATACGCGAGGTCCACAATGAACAACCCCGCGAGGACGATGTAGATTAGCGGCACAACCGGATAGCCAAAGGTTCGATAAGGTCTCTCGATCTCCGGCGCCTTCTTTCGCATAACCATTACTGCTCCAACCATCAGCGCATAAAAAATCAGGTCAGCGGAAACGATGTACTCCAGCAGTTGCGTGTAGACGTTGCCGTACGAGTACGCTCCTGACTGTTGATTGATCGTTACAGTTCTCGGAAGCACAAGAAATGCTGCCCAAAGTCCCTGTGTTACCAGTGCAATTGATGGAACGTTGTGAGCATTCACAGTCGCGACACGTTTGAAGAATAAGCCATCGCGAGCCATGGCGTAGTAGACACGAGCACCCGCCAGGATCAATCCATTGTTACAGCCAAAGGTTGAAATCATTATCGCCACTGCCATGATAATGGTGCCGCGTGGACCGAGTGCTGCTTGCATCACCGCGGTTGCGACGCGACCCTGCGGCGCATTCTGAATCCCCAAGAGTGGCAATGTTACGACGTAGGCGAGATTTGCGAGCAGATAGAGCCCAACCACCAGCCCGCATCCAAGAAGCAAAGCACGCGGTAAGTTGCGACCGGGATCACGAACTTCGCCCGCGGTGAAAGTGACGTTGTTCCAGGCTGATTGAGCGAACAGTGGACCGACCATGGCCCGACCTAACAACATTACGAGCGCTAACACCAGAAGCCAATGTGTTGAAGGCTCAAAACCAATCTGCGCGGCCGACGCGGTCCAGCCATTTAGCGAGGGGTGCCACCATGAAGAGGTGTAGGCGGCACTTCCATAGTTCCATCCCAGCAACAGTCCCACTAGAATCAAACCAACCAAAGCTGCTGTCTTCGTAAACGTAAAAGAGTTCTGTATTAGTTTTCCGGCTTGCAACCCACGCGTATTGATCGCAGTGAGAAAAAGAATCATCGCGACGGCGAGAAGTTGTTGAGTAGAAAGGCTGAGCGCATACCCGTTGAAGGAAGCAGAGCCGAGGTGGTAAGGCTTCAAAATGGTCAGTGGCGCAATCAGGTAATTGTCCGCTGAAATGGAGTTGGTCAAAACGCCGGAGAAGTTTGCGAAAGCTACTGCCACTGCGGCAACAGTTCCGCTTTGAATAATCAGGAACAGCCCCCAGCCAAAAAGAAATCCGATCGAGGGTCCGTAAGCTTCCCTTAGGAAAACGTATTGTCCACCTGCACGAGGCCACATCGCTGCGAGCTCGGCGCAGCAAAGAGCTCCCGTAATGGTCAGCACACCTGCGAGGGCCCAGGCAACCAACAACCATCCGGGTGAGCCCACGAGACGGGCAGATTCAGCTGAAGTGATAAAGATTCCTGAGCCAATCATCGAACCGACAACAATCATCGTGGCGTCGAGAAGTCCCAGCCCGCGAACTAATTTAGTGGTGTCTTCGCTCATTGGTGCGTCGGTATAGTCGGGCAATGAAAATGTGTCAAGGGAATTTAGATCTCAGAATGTCCGATATGCTTTAGCTTGTCGGTTACTAATTGGATCTCGGCTAACGACAAGCTAAAGCATATCGGACATTCTGAAATCTGAGATCTGAAATTCGCGACGGTTGACACTCACCTATCGCTCCTCTAGTCTCTGCGTTTTGAAAATAAACGCGCATTAATACTCTATCGGTACGGAAACGGCTCTGTTTTCCAAGCAACTATGAAGACTGAACTAACCAGACTAATTACAGAAAAGCGCGCCACGGTGGGTGTGATCGGACTCGGGTATGTCGGACTTCCGCTGGTAGTTGAGTTTGCTGCCGGCGGTTTCAAGGGGATTGGTTTTGAGGTCGACCAGCGCAAGGCAGATCAAATCAACGCCGGTGTTTCGTACATCGGCAACGTGACCTCATCGAAGGTCAAAGAATTGGTCGGCGCCAACAAGTTGCAAGCGACGACAAACTTCGACCTTCTTAGCGAGTGCGATGCCATCATCATTTGTGTTCCAACCCCACTTCGTAAAACGAAGGAGCCGGACGTCTCTTACATTCTGGCTGCCGCCGAAGAAATCCAAAAAAGGATTCGGCGGGGTCAGTTGGTGATCCTTGAGTCGACGACTTATCCCGGTACTACCGATGAAGTGCTTTTGCCGATGTTTGAGGACACAGGACTCAAACTCGATGAAGATTTCCTCCTTGCGTTCTCGCCAGAGCGTGTCGATCCCGGCAATCCGCAATTCCTGACTCACAACATTCCGAAAGTTGTTGGAGGAGTAACAGACGATTCAACCGTTGTCGCGGCTCACCTATATTCACAAATAGTGAAGGACGTTCACGCGGTCTCGTCCGCTCGAGTTGCCGAAGCAGCGAAGCTTCTCGAGAATACATTTCGCGCCGTGAATATCGGCATGGCGAATGAAATGGCGCGACTTTGTTACGCACTAAATATCGATACATGGGAAGTTATCCGCGCCGCTGCTACAAAGCCGTTTGGCTTCATGCCTTTTTATCCTGGTCCCGGAATCGGCGGTCACTGCATTCCGCTCGATCCGCACTATCTTTCCTGGAAGGCGCGTCAACACGGGTTTGATTCACGTTTCATCAGTCTCGCTGAAGAAGTGAACTCGCGAATGCCCGAGCACGTCGTGCAGCTTGTCGCTGACGGTCTGAACGATGACCGGAAAGCGATGAAGGGTTCGAAAGTATTGTTGCTCGGAGTTGCTTACAAGAAAGACATTGATGACGTTCGTGAGAGCCCGGCTTTGTCGATCATTGATCGTTTACGTGTGAAAGGTGCAGACGTCCGTTATCACGATCCTTTCGTCAAAGAAGTCAGCTTCGACGACGCGCACACACACTCGGGTGGCGATCCTCTACAGTCGGTTGCTTTGACAGACGACGAGCTTCGCACTTCAGACTGCGTAATAATTGTTACGGACCACAGTGACATTGATTACAAGCGCGTTTGCTCTCTTACGTCTTTGATTGTGGACACACGAAACGCGCTTGACGGCGGGTTGCGACGCGAGAGCAAGGCGAGGATTATCAGGCTGTAAGACCTCCAGTACTATGCTCAAGATCATTAACGTTGTCGGCGCCAGACCAAACTTCATGAAGGTAGCGCCGATGGTAGCGGCGATGAAGAAGCGTCCCACCGAGTTTCTTCCCCTTGTAGTTCACACCGGCCAGCATTACGACGCATCGATGTCAGATGCGTTCTTCGGCGATCTGGATCTTCCAGAACCTGACGTTCATCTCGGGGTTGGCTCAGGTTCTCATGCAGTCCAAACTGCAGCCGTGATGGAGAGGTTCGAACCCGTTGTCCTCAAGGAAAAGCCTGACTGGGTAATCGTAGTTGGTGATGTGAATTCAACAATTGCCTGCGCCCTGGTTTGTGTGAAACTCGGAATCAAGGTGGCACACGTGGAAGCGGGTTTGCGTAGTCGGGATCGAAGCATGCCGGAGGAGATCAATCGATTACTCACCGATCAGATTGCCGACCTGCTATTCACGCCATCCTCAGACGCTGATGCAAATCTGCTGGCTGAAGGTATTCCAGCTGAACGGATCAGTTTTGTTGGCAACATCATGATCGATTCTCTTTTCGAGAATCTCGAGCGTGCCCGCCAAACGCAAATCAAAGCCAAGCTGGGATTGAAAGAACGCGAATACGCCGTGCTCACTTTGCATCGACCGTCTAACGTCGATGATCGCGAAATCTTTGAGCGCATACTCTCGGCCCTGGAAAAGGTCAGTCGTTCGCTTCCGATTGTCTTTCCGGTTCATCCACGAACACGTAAAACGATCGCTGAGTTTGGGCTTGGCGAACGCATTGCCTCCGCGGAAAACCTCCGCTTGATTGAACCGCTCGGCTATCTTGATTTTCTGAATCTCTACAGTACCGCACGACTAGTACTAACGGACTCGGGTGGCATCCAGGAAGAAACGACAGCGCTGGGCATTCCTTGTCTGACGCTGCGAGAAAACACTGAACGCCCGATAACTGTTGAGATGGGCACGAACGTTATTGTCGGAACCGACGCAAACAAGATCGTCTCAGAAGCAATGCGTGTATTGAACAGTTCTAACGACACTCACCGACCACAACCGCCGCTCTGGGATGGTCATACCGCTGACAGAATCCTCGCTGTACTTCAGGAAGTCTCACTTCACGGTTAAGAAGAACGATCATCCGCAGATTACGCCGATTACGCAGATTCCTTGCGACAAAGGCACTAACCCAACCGCTTCGAAAATAAATCTGCGCAATCAGCGTAATCTGCGGACGACTCTTAGGTTTTATAAATATCGTCTCTTCTTCCATGCGGTTGGTCTACACTGTTCCTTGCATGGGTATTGTTCGCAAGATAAAGCGCGCGGTTCGCGGCGAAGTAAAACCAAAGACCATCGTGCTGGAAGCGTGGCGACGCTCTCGCGTGTCACGACAAGCGCGTCATGAACGCAACAATCTCGATCGACTCAATTCCGAAGGGCCAAAACTACGCCTGGCAAAGACCGCAGATCTGCTGACTCATTTCCGCAGTCGCGCCGAACCCCACTTCTTCACCGGCTTCTCCACGGGCTCCGTGGCAATGCTGCAAAGAGAACTTTTTCCGCTGGAAACAGAAGCACTCCTGAACACAGCCCAGCAGATTATCGACACGCATTCCTGGAACTTACTGGGCTTTGGTCTAAGAAACTTCGGTGATGAGCTCCAATCGCGGCACGATCCACTTTCTGGATATGTCTGGCCACTCGATTACCACCGAGACATTCAGTTGATTCGAAACGACGGCTCTGATGCTCGAGTGCTCTGGGAACTAAATCGCCTCGGTCACCTCCTCACACTGGCACGCGCTCACGTTGTCACGGGTGACGAACGATTCAGCAATGAGTGTATTGCACAGTTGCAAAGTTGGGCCCAACAGAATCCTTACGGACGCGGCATCAACTGGACATGTGCAATGGAAGTCGCACTGCGATTGATGAACCTGCTCGCGGTCTTTGAACTCATAAAAGGTTCAGTCCATTTCGACGCTGAAGCACTTCAATTATTCTTGAAGCTGTTTCATCAACACGGTACTTACATCTGCAGGAATCTCGAGTTCACGCATCTCTCAACAAGCAATCACTATCTTTCTGACGTCGCTGGACTTTTGTGGCTGGGAATCATGCTGCCTGAGTTTGTCGATTCGGAATATTTTTACGATCTCGGACTCGGTGAACTGCTGAGCGAAATGGATAAACAGGTGCTTCCGGACGGCGCCGACTTCGAATCGTCGACTGGTTATCATCGTTACACCCTGGAGTTGTTCCTCTATTCCTTCATTCTGTGCAAACAAAATGACATCGAGATCGAAGGTAAATATTGGGCCAAGCTGCAGCTGATGCTCGAGTATATGAAGGGATATTTGCGACCAGACGGGTCGGCGCCTTTGATCGGTGATTCTGACAGCGGTCAAGTGCTTCCGCTTTGTCGCCGCAGAGCGAATGAGCATTCATACGTTTTGGCAATAGGTGCGTCAATGTTTCCGGACCCTCAGTTTTCGATACCAAAAATCGATGTTCCTTGCGAACTACTTTGGTTGTTGGGGCAGGAAGGTGTGACGACTTTTCGAAATTTGCCTGTGACTAATTCCCCTGGTTCAGTTGCGTTTCCGGATGCTGGGACTTATGTCATGCGCAAAGATGATCTCTATCTTTGTTTCAATACCAGCGGGGCAGGACTAAACGGGCGTGGCTCACACGGACACAACGACGCACTCAGTATCGAGGTTTCAGCTCGCAAACGCGCGTTCATAATCGACGCAGGAACGTATGTGTACACTGCCGACCTGAAACAGAGACATCTGTTTCGATCCACTGCCTATCATTCAACGGTGAAGATCGATGGCCAAGAGCAGAATTCAACACTGGAGCAGGTGCCGTTTGTGATCGGCGATGAAGCGCATCCGCGGGTGTTGCAATGGCAGACGAGTGATCTTAGCGATAGAGTCGTCGCCGAACATTCCGGATATGCGCGTCTTTCATCGCCGGTAATACATCGGCGAACAGTTGTCTTTGACAGGGTCAAGAACTGGTGGTCAATCGAGGATGAGTTTTTCGGCGATGGGGATCACGACTATGAAGTCAGATTTCACTTCGCACCAGAGTTGTCGATCACTATGACTGAAGCCACGGTTACAGCCAGCGACGGGGACATCGGGATGAGAGTCTCTTTGCTCGACATGGAGACCGCGGCAGTGCTTGAGACTCAAGCCAGCTCGCGTGACTACGGTGAAAAGATTGAATCGATAACGGCCTGCTGGCACTTCTGCGGAAAACCCGGCAAGCTCAGGTGGAAAATTGAAATAGTAGATAGTCAGGCATGATTGCTGATTGTTGATTTCTGATTGCTGATTGCTTAGAAGTGACCATTCACCCTTAATCGCTTAATCTTCGATAAAGTCGAACGCAATCAGAAATCAGCAATCAGCAATCAGCAATCAGCAATCAGAAATCAGAAATCAGAAATCAGAAATCAGAAATCACTTTAGATCCACTGACCTTCCAAAACCCTATGTGTGGCATCTGCGGAGTCTGGGAATACGGGGCGACCACCGGGCGAGTTGAAACGTCTCTCATCGCTCGCATGCGCGATGAGATGGCTCATCGCGGGACCGATGACTCAGGCGAATTGATCTTTGACGAAGGTCGCGGAGGTTTAGGATTTCGGCGCCTTTCGATCATTGATTTATCAGCTGCTGGCCACCAGCCAATGCATGGCTGCGACAAACGGAACTGGCTCGTTTTCAACGGCGAGATTTATAACCACGCCGAATTGCGCGTTGGCCTTGAACTGCTAGGCCACAAGTATTCTTCGCGCACCGATTCGGAAACAATTCTTCATCTCTACGAAGAACGTGGGCTCGATTTTGTTCACGAGATCGAAGGTGACTATGCAATCGCGTTGTGGGATGCAGATAGAGAACGGCTCGTCCTGGTTCGCGATCGCGTCGGTGTTAAGCCGCTCTACTACTTTTTCGGCAATGGTCGTTTCGTCTTCGCTTCGGAGATAAAAGCGATTCTGCAACATCCTGCCGTCACTCCAGACATCAATGAACAATCGCTTTACCACTACCTGACTTTTCTGACGACTCCAGCGCCCGAAACTCTTTTCAAGCACATAAACAAGCTTCCCGCGGGCCATATGTTGACGCTTGATCGTGCGGGACATCTGACTGTCCAACAGTACTGGGACGCGTTGCCTCCTAAACAGGAAATCGTCCGCACAGATGAAGAACATCAATCAGAAATACTCAGGTTGCTCCGTGATTCAATTCGCAAACGAATGATGTCGGATGTGCCTTTCGGCGTTTTCCTTTCGGGAGGAGTTGATTCTTCTGCCAACGTTGCATTGATGTCGGAACAGATGTCTCGTCCGGTCGAAACATTCACGGTTGGCTTCAGTGATGCTGAGTATCTGAATGAGCTCGACTCAGCCCGGCGCATCGCACAGCAGTTCGGAACCAATCATCATGAAGTCATCATCTCGGAAAAAGAGATGAAAGACTTTCTGCCCGGCCTGGTTTTTCACCAGGATGAACCAATCGCCGATCCGGTTTGCGTGCCGCTGTACTACGTTTCGAAGTTGGCCCGCGACTCAGGGACGATCGTGGTGCAGGTCGGCGAAGGATCTGATGAGATTTTCAGTGGCTACGACAACTATGTTCGTCACTTGCGAATCTATGAAAAATTTTGGCGTCATGCCGAGGGCGTTCCCCTGAGTTTACGTCGTGCTGTTTCCACCCTGTCGAGACCGGCACTCGAAGCGACCGGCAGAAAGCGAGTCGCAATCGAACTCATTCGTAGGCTGGGTGCCGGTGAGCCATTGTTTTGGGGGGGAGCGGTGGTTTACGACGAGACTTTCAAGCCCAGGATTTTATCGCAGTCGCTGCTCGAGCGTGTAAATGGACTGTCATCACTCCAGGTCGTGGAGGGCTATTTAAAACACATCGAGGAAGAGCGTCCCTACTCCGACTTTCTGTCGCGCATGACCTACCTTGAATTAAAACTGAGATTGCCCGAGTTGTTGTTAATGCGTGTCGACAAGATAACAATGGCGACAAGTGTAGAAGCGCGGGTTCCTTTTTTGGACCACCATCTGGTTGAATATGCCGGTGGGTTATCACGTTCATTGAAAGTCCAGGGCATGAGTGGTAAGCACATATTGAAGAGAGCGCTCGAGGAAGTATTGCCGCGCGATCTTTTGTACGAAAAGAAGCGAGGGTTTGGCGCTCCTGTACGCGAATGGTTTCGTGAGAGCCTCGGTACCTGGTTTGATGATCACCTGATGAATTCAACAATGCGACGACGGGACTTGCTCAATTACGAATACATAGGCCGGATGCTGAGTGAACATCGAAGAAAGACAAAAGACTGGGGCTTTCACCTGTGGGCTCTGTTAAATCTGAGCTTATGGTATGAGCGTTGGATTGACCGAGGGTAACCGACAATAGTCATGGGTGCCTGAATGAAAATTGTTTTGCTGGTCCTCAGCGGCGATCCTGCTCACGCACGCCAAAAGCTGTGCGCGGAGTATCCGCATGCCCAGATTGAGATGGTCCAGCGCGGAGAGGTCCAGGGTGCAGGGTTTGCAAAACAATTACACACATTTCGCGCGCTTCATCCCGATGTCTTTGCGATTTCAACAGAACGTCTCTCGTGGCAACGAGGCCAGAATCTATTCATGCTATTTGGGTCACTTGTCGGCGCTCAACAGGTTGTAATGATCGATCCACACGGCGCTGAATTGCGGAAGTCGCGCATGAGTGTGCTCCTGGGATCACCGGCGAAACTTAGTAGCGAAGTTGTTACCAACCTGAAGAGATCCTCAGATGCACTACGCGAGTTGAGTCGACTCGAACAAGAAGTGCAACACAATGGCATCAAACCGGAGCGCAGTTCAACTAGCAATCCACGAATCATGTATCTGCGCTCGACACCCGGACCAGGAACACAGGTCGGTGGCGCTGCCAGTCACATCAAAGGAGTTGTTGAGGGACTGATTCAGCTTGGCGCCTCAGTTGAGATGGTCAGCAACGATCGGATTGCTGGATTCGATAGGACTAAAGCGCCCGTTACGTTGATAGATCCCGTCTCATCGGGTGGCACGCGAGCGATGTTTGATATCAACAACAACCTGAACTTCACGCGCGCTTTGCTTCCGCTGATAAATGGAAGTGCACCGGATTTCATGTATCAACGGTACGCGCGTTTTAGTTGGGC
>Ga0105248_10009033_pt1 | contig 10964 bp, 10 predicted proteins | sample KBSS34metaG_FD_81524 | JGI IMG/M metagenome (GOLD analysis project Ga0105248, IMG submission 81524) | Switchgrass rhizosphere microbial communities from Kellogg Biological Station, Michigan, USA - KBS S3-4 metaG | ecosystem: Host-associated > Plants > Roots > Rhizosphere > Soil | place...
ATGATCATCTTCGGGCTTGGGCCGCGCTCGGCTTTCTTTCTGGTCTTCCTGGGTGCGTTCTATCCAATTCTGGTCAACACAATCTTTGGCGTGCGTTCGGTCGAGCCGCGATTGTTCGAGGCGGCGTCGATGCTGGGCTGCAGTGAATCGGCGCAGTTCTTCCGCGTGGTCCTGCCCGCGGCACTACCCTCGATTTTCACCGGCATGCGGCTCGGATTGGGATTTGCCTGGGTCGTGATCGTGGTCGGCGAGATGACCGGCGTGCAGACCGGTCTTGGCGCCATCATCATGGAAGCCCGCCAACTCTCGCGTACCGAGATCGTGATATCAGGAATGATCGTGATCGGCGCCTTCGGATTTCTCTCTGATCAACTGGTGATGCTGATCGGCCGGCGGCTGCTTTCCTGGAGTCCGTCGCATGGCTGAGGCTCCGATCCCCATCCTGGAAATGAAGAACGTCGGCAAGACCTATTCGCAGAATGGCCGCGCGATCGAAGCGTTGCGCGGCGCCAATCTGCGGGTGAAGAAGGGCGAGTTCATCTGCCTGATCGGCGCCTCCGGTTGCGGTAAATCCACGCTGCTGCGCATGGCCGCCGGGTTCGAGGCTGCGACGCACGGCGATGTCCTGATGTGGGGTATGCCGATAGCGGGCCCGGGGCCGAGCCGCGGCATGGTGTTTCAGGATTACGGCCTGTTTCCCTGGCTAAATGTCCGCGACAATATCGGCTTCGGACCCAAATCGCGGGGACGGACCAAGGCGGAAATTCGCGAGACCTCGGATCGCTTCATCGAGCTGGTGGGTCTGCAGAACTTTGCCGACGTCTATCCGCATCAGCTTTCCGGCGGCATGAAGCAGCGCGTCGCCATTGCCCGTGTGCTGGCCAATGACGCCGAGATCGTGCTGATGGACGAGCCGTTCGGCGCGCTCGATGCGATGACGCGCGAACGGCTGCAGGACGAGTTGGTGGAGATCTGGTCGCGCACCGGCCTCACGGTGCTGTTCGTGACCCATTCGATCGAGGAGGCGATCTTTCTCGCCGACCGCGTCGTCGTGATGTCACCGGGCCCCGGCCGGATCGACAATGAGTATGCCATCGACCTGCCGCGGCCGCGCGATATCGCAAGCCCCGAATTCAACGAATGGCGGCGGCTATTGTCGTCGCAACTGCATAGCCATCACGGCCGCAAGGCGGGATGATGTTTCATAGATACCAGGCAAGCACCGCCTTGAGCTGGGCGCTCTCGATCACCGGCAGCACCACGATCTGATTCATGCCGGCGGCGCGTGCCGCCTGCGATGCGATGGACTCGTCGACCTTCAGATGCTCGTTGATCGCGGGCATGCCGGTCGCCCAGGCGCCGCCGATGCTGCCTTCGCCCTTGCCGATGCGCTTCGACGCGTAGAGCGCGTCAAGATCGGTGTTCTTGCTGCAATCGCCGGACTGAAAGAGCAGCGCTGTTCGTTCCGGATTCGGCACCCAGATTTCAAAGCGCTTGGCGATCGGCGTTGCCTGCGCGGACAGGAACGTCATCACCCAGGTCTTTTCGGGCGTGGTCCGATAGGGAATGCCGACGCCGCAATTGATGCCGATCTCGGAAGCTTCCTCCCAGCGCAGGAACCGCTTGGAATTGTGCAGATCCTTGATGATCAGCGGCATGCCGGCTTTCCAGGTCCGGCCGGGCAGGCCGAAGCCGCGCGGAAACTTGGTATGGCGTGAGTTGAATTCGAACATGTCGGCGGTGCCGTAGTAGCCGTCGACGAGTCCCATCTCGTGAGAGACATCGGCATCATTGTGCCAGAGCTCGATGGCACCGACATGCTTGGCGTCATCGCCGCAGAACAGCACCATGACGGCCATCAGGAATTCGCCTGAAAACACCGGCAGCGCCACGCCGCAGGTCAGGCCGGCCTCGATCGCCTCATCGGTCCGCTTGAAATAGGAGTTGGCAAATTTGGTGAGGATGACCGGGTGGCCGGAAGCCCAGGCCTTGCCGGGCAGTCCTTCGTCATAGGCGAATAGCGCGTTTTCGCTGACCGCCTTGAACTCCGCGTACTCATCGCTGCACAGGCAGCCGCCGAACTCCAGCCGCGTGCGGGTCCGGTCCGGTACCCACAATTCAACCACTCGAATGAACGTCTTCATCGGCACGCACCCATCGCCTCGCCGACGACCAGCATCGGCGATTTAGCGACGGTGTGTGCGATCAAATTACAGGCAAGGCCCGCCCAAAGATCGTGCGGGTCCGATCAACCTGCCCTGAACCTCAATTCTTGTAGGAGGGATCGATGCGGTCGAGCTTGCGCAGGAACGCAGGCCAGGCGAGGTCGCCATTTCGAGCAGGGCGGTCTGGCCGCGGTTTCACCTTGTCGAAGACCGCTTCGAGAGTGTCGCGCGGCGGGTAGGTCAGCTTGGTGTTGCAGGACAGCGCCATGACCTGCACCTGGCAGGCGCGCTCCAGGCGCCACAGCACGTTGAAGGCCGACGGCACGGTGCGGCCGACGACGAGCAGGCCGTGGTTGCGCAGGATCATCGCTTCGTGGTCGCCGAGATCGCGCACCAGCCGTTCACGCTCGTCTACATTGTCGGCGATGCCTTCGAAATCGTGGTAGGCGACATGCAGGAACCGCATCGAAGTCTGTGCCAGCGGCAGCAGCCCGCATTCCATCGCCGACACCGCCATGCCGGCCGGCGTGTGCGTGTGCGCGACGCAATCCATATCGTGTTTTGCCATATGGATAGCGCTGTGAATGACGAAGCCGGCGAGATTGACGTTATAGTCGGTTGCGTTGAGCAGCGTGTTGCCCTCGACATCGACCTTGATCAGGCACGACGCGTTGATCTCTTCGTACAACATCCCGTAGGGATTGATCAGGAACTGATCCGTCGTTCCCGGCACGCGGCAGGAGATGTGGTTGGCGATCATCTCGGTCATGCCGTAAAGCTCGGTGAGTCGGTAGCAGGCGGCGAGATCGACCCGCGCTTGCCATTCCTCCGCGCTGACCTGTTCCCGGACCGACTTCACGACCTTGATGGCCGGCGAACTGACAGGAGGATTCATGGCGTTTCTCCGCTGGGATGGTTATTGGCCGGGCAAGACCTTGTTATTGACGGGGAGGATAGCGGCGGGAGACGCTGCGCCGCAAGGCGGGCTCCCCCCGGTTTATTGCAGGGCTGGCGAGCGGAAACCGAATGCGCGGCTGGCGCTGCCAGTCTTGGCAAACAGATCGAAAAGAAGCGCCGGGAGGCTTCACTTGCGGTGACGGCTGCCCAGCGCGGCTGCGATCGAATCCGGGTCCTTGATGCGCTCGATCAAGAGGTCGATGCGGTCGCCGCCCCAGAACAGTTCGCCGTTGAAGACCATGGTCGGCACGCCGAACACGCCGAGTTCTTCCGCCTCGTCGATGATGCGGTCATGCTCCGCCCGGGCCGGGCCATGGACGTAGGCTTCGAACGCTGCGGCCGAACCGCCGACCGATGCGATCACGCCCGAGATATCCGACAGCTCGTCGATTTCGAGGTCGTGGCTCCAGAAGCGCCGAAACACCGTGTCATGGTAAGGCCGGAACAGGCCATGGCGCTGGGCGAACAGCATGCCGGCGCTGGCGTAAAAGGCGTCATAGATGCGCCGCGGGCCTTTCATGGTGAGGCCCTGCGCGTTGGCATAGCGACGCGCGTCCATGTAGGCATAGCGGACCTTGCGCCAGAAATGCGGGGTACGTTCTTCGACAGCACCCATGAATTCGGCAATGCGCAGCGTGTAGGGCAGCCATTCCAGCTCGACGCCGTATTTCTCTTCGAGCTCGAACAGCCGCTTGTTGGCGACGAACGCGTAGGGGCTCTTGTAGTCGGTGTAGATGCGCACGCGCGGTTTTGTCATTGCCGTTCCCTGCCCTGGTCGGGCAATTGTTTCCGATCGGAAAGCTGGATGCAATCTCGGGGGAGGGGCGAATACGGAAAGCAAGTAGCGCAAACGAATGGGCCCCGGTGCAGCTATGGCATCGCGGGGCCCTACATCTTCGTTATAGGCGAAGGATTTCTGATAGACATCAGTAGAACTTCAGAATCGACAAGCACGTGGCCTTTGTGCTCCGATCCTGCGGATAGGTTCGGATTTTTAGGCACCGCAAACGGGTTAGCAGCAGCTGCTCTTCACCCAATTTGCGTCGAGACCTTGCCGTTGAGCAAGGTCACTGGCTTAGCCGGTGGCGTCATGCTCCTCTCCAAGAGTGGGCCCGACGGACATATGTCCGCATTCGCTGCTTGCAGTTCGACCACATGATCGGCCGCCAATTCCGGCGAAGTGAGGAGCCCACGCTCCGCTACCCCGACCGGCGCAGCAAATCAAATGCTGCGGCAGATATTGTCGGCTGTCAAGTTTATGCTGTGCGAAACTGTGGGGCCGAGTTCCGTGCCTATGCCCGCCATATGGCACACGGGATCGGTACCAATCGTCTGATTCAAAACCGGAATCGGCGTCACGCCCTGGTCTGGTGATATCGGCTGAAATCCGGATCGTGCGTCATCGCCCAGTAATCGACGAAACGCCATGGCATCGCCGAGAACACGCGGCCCCGGCTGTTGCGGTAGTAAGTCGTCATGCCCGGATGCGACCAGATCAGCTGCTGATGCTCGGCGTCGACCTTCTCGATGTATCGATCATGCGCGTCCTGGCGAACATCGATCGCGGCGATGTCGCGCTCGATCATCTCGACCAGGCAGGCGCTGATGTAACGGCTCTGGCATTCCGACTGGAAGATCACGCTGCCGCCATGCGCCGGCCCGGTGTTCGGTCCGAGCATCACGAACAAGTTCGGAAAATCGGGCACGGTGAGCCCGAGATAGGCGGTCGGATTGTCGTTGGCCCAGGTCTTTCTGAGATCCTTGCCGTCACGCCCGGTGATGTTGAGACGCGCGGCCATCTCGGTGACCTTGAATCCGGTCGAGATCACGATGATGTCGGCGGTGCGCGATTTGCCGTCTGATGTGGCAATGCCGTCATGGGTGAAATGGTCGATCCTGTCGGTCACCAGTTCGACATTCGGTTTTGTCAGCGTCTTGAACCAGTTGTTGTCGAGCAGGATGCGCTTGCCATAGGGCGGATAGGTCGGCATGCATTTCGCGATCAGGTCGGGGCGGTCCTTCAATTCGGAGAGGATGAAATCCGTGAGTTCCTCGCGATGGCGGTCGTTGCCCTTGTTCACGGCGCGATCGGGATGCGGCCAGGCCGGGTCCTTGCGCAGGAACGGCAGCAGGCCATCGCCGTAGCGCCAGAACATGTTGAAGCGATACCACTGCACATAGAACGGCAGATGCGCGAGCAGCCATTGCGCACCGTCGGTGATCGGATCGGAATAGCCGGCCACCGGCCGCGACCATTGCGCGGTGCGTTGATAGACCGTCAATGACGCCACCCGGTCGGCGATCGAGGGCACCAACTGCATTGCGGTAGCGCCGGTGCCGATGACCGCGACATGCTTGCCGTCGAGCTTGATGTCGTCAGACCACAAGGCCGAATGCAGGGTCTGGCCCTTGAAATTTTCCTCGCCCCCGAAATGCGCGGGCATGGGATCGTTGAGCTGACCGATTGCGCTGACGAGCGTGGTCGATTCAAAGGTCTCCTCGCCATTGGCTGTCTTCAACGTCGAAATCCAGCGCCGCTTCGTCTCATCCCAGCGCGACGATGTCAGTTCGGTATTCAGCCGCAGATGCTTGCGAATGTCGTATTCGAGCGCGACCTTCTTCAGGTAGTCGAGCAACTCCTGGCGTTGAGCAAAATAACGCGTCTACGGATTTCTCGCGCCGAACGAGAACGAATAGGAGTGGTTCGGCGTGTCGACGCCGCAGCCGGGATAGCGGTTGACATACCAGGTGCCGCCGAGCTCGGCATTCTTCTCGACGATTGTGTAGGGGATGCCGAGCCGGCCGAGGGCTACGCCAAGCGCGATCGCGCAGACACCGGCGCCGACGATCAGGACATGCTGCTGCGCCAGCTTTTCGTCGGAGGGCGGCCTGGTCCAGCGCGCGTCGCGGGGCACAAAACCCATTTCCTCGCGCATCAGCGGCGCGTATTCCGGCGCGACATTCTCGCCGAGCGTGGCGCGCATCATCTTCAGGATCAGCTCATTGCCGGGATCTGATATGATGGGCTTTGGCTCGCCATTTGCAAAGAGTTTTACGACGGCGGCGCGAATCTCGTCCTGGATGTCGCGGGGCAGGCCGGCCTCGGGATCGGGGATCAGGCGAACGTCGCGCTTCGGCTTGTAGGGCGCTTCCAGCCAACGCTCGTCGCCGGTCATGTGGACCAGCACCATCAACAGGACGCGGATGTCGCCTTCGGCGATGGCGGACGCAAGATCGAGCTTTTTGCGGGGCGTCTCGATATTCATGCTGCCATCCTCGTTACGCACCCGGAGCATCGCGCAGGCCGCCATAGGCCGCCCAGGTGGTGCCGGCGATAAATCCGGCGTCGACCGGCAGATTGATGCCGGTGACGCCGCTGCTCATTGGCGACAGCAGCCACGCAATCGCCTGCGCCACTTCAATCGGCTCGACCAGCCGGTTCATCGCCGTCGGGCTTTCGAGCAGGCGCTTGTTCAGCGCGCCGGAGGCAATGCCGGCCTCGAGCGCCACGGTGCGCGTAAAACCGGGCGAGACCGCGTTGACGCGCACGCCGACGCGGCCCCATTCGGCGGCCAGCGTCTGCGTGATCTGGATGACACCGGCTTTTGCCGCCGTGTAGGCGTGGATTGGGCCTGATGTCATGCCGGCTACCGAGGCAACATTGACGATCGTGCCTTGCCGCCGCTCGGCCATCTTTACGCCGACGCTGCGGGCCACCAGGAACGTGCCGCGCAGGTCGATATTGACCTCGCGGTCCCATTGCTCCATCCGCACGCGCTCGATCGGATGCATCTTGCCGAACACGCCGGCAGCGTTGACGAGGCCGGTGATCGGGCCGTGCGCGGCCTCGATATCGGCGACGCCGCTGACCACCGCGCTCTCGCTCGCGACATCGAACGGCGCAGGCCACAGGATCGTTTTGGTCCCGGCCAGCGGTTCCGGCGCAATATCCACGATGACGACGCGCTGGCCTTGCTCGGCCAGGAGCGTCGAGGTGGCCGCGCCAATGCCGCGGCTGCCGCCGGTGACGAGTACGATGCCTTCAGCGCTCATGGTCGTTACCTTCCGGGTCAGCCTGCGTTCGGTCCGAAATTGCGGTCGAAGGCGGCATTGTTCTTGACATGGAATTTTGGAGCACCGGATTCGGGCCTCGTTCCCCCAAGGATGAACTGTTACTCCTAGTTCATCCCTGATTTGGCGTCACCCCCGTTCGCCAGGGCCTGGCCGAGCAGAACATGCATTTTTGCCTTGGCGTTGCGAGCCACACGACGTTTACCGATACGAGCCGGATCGTCTACACATGGTGACATCGAAGAACCGAAAAGCGGACGATAACATTCGTCAGCGCTATCCTGCGTTGCAGCTATCGGCCCGGCCGGGCAGGGGGAGGATCAATGGCAGGCAAACGCACGCTATCGCCGACGCATGAGGCGCCGTATCGCGGCCTGCGGGTGCTCGATTTCGGGCAGGGCATCGCGTCGCCCTATTGCGCAATGCTGCTCGGCGTCTACGGCGCTGAAATCATCAAGATCGAGCCGCCGGAGGGGGATTGGTCGCGCTTCCTCGGCACCACCTACGGAAATCACACCACCTTGTCGGCGGTGTTCAACCGCGGCAAGCGCAGTCTTTGCCTCGATATGAAGAACAAGGACGCCATCGCAATCGCCCGGCGGTTGGCTGGGGATTGCGACGTCCTGATCGAAGGATTTCGTCCCGGTGTCGCCGCGCGCCTCGGCATTGGCTACGAGGAACTGTCGCGCGACAATCCTTCGCTGATCTATCTCTCGGTCAGCGCATTCGGGCAGAGCGGCCCCTACTCGAAGCGGCCCGGCTCGGATTCGGTCGCACAGGCCTTTTCCGGATTGGTCTCGATCAACGGCGGGAACGACAAGGTCCCGCACCGGGTCGGCACGCCGATCTCCGACGTCGTTACCGGCGTCTATGGCTTCCAGGCGATTGCGACCACCCTGTTCGCGCGCGCAACCGTCGGCACCGGTCGCTGGATCGACGTCAATCGCTGCCAATCGACGGCGGCGCTGCTGGGCCACAAGGTCGCCGAGCATATTCTGGAGGGCGGTGCGCCGCGGGCGCTGAATGTCCCTGCGGGCACTTATCAGACCAGCGACGGTTGGATGATGGTGACGCTGGTGAACGAGCCGCAATACAAGCGGCTGTGCAGCGCGATCGAACGCGAAGACCTGGCCAGCGATCCGCGCTTTGCGGACTTTGCCAGCCGGGCCGATTTTGCGGATGCGCTGATCGCGGAGCTGCGCGAAGTCTTCGAGGTCCAGCCGACCGAGGCCTGGCTGTCACGGCTGCATGCGGCCGATATCCTCGCCGAACGCATTCTCAACCCGGGTGAGTGGTTGCACAATCCTCATGTCGAGGCGACGAAAGCGTCGGTGTGCCAGGATACGCCGGGCGTCGGGCCGGTTTACACGCCGCGCACGCCGGGCATTGCCAGTTTCTCCGAAGACGCGCTTTGCCCCGCGCCTGACATCGGTCAGGATAGCGTGGCGATCCTGTCCGAGGCCGGGCTTGATCGCGATACGATCGACGAACTGCTCAAGGCCGGCGCGGTCCGCCAGGCCGGCACCAGGAGGCAGGCACCATGAGCGCTGAACTGGTTCGCTACTCCGTCTCGGACAGCATCGCGGAGATCATGCTGGATCGCCCGCCGGTCAACGCGCTGAGCATGCCGCTGATCGACGCGCTGCTGGCGGCCTTGCAAAAGGCGAAAGACGATCCGTCGGTATCGGCGATTATTGTTGGCAGCCTGCACAAGGTGTTCTGCGCCGGGCTCGATCTCGATATCGTCAGGGGCAAGCCCGGGATCGAGACCAAGAAATTCCTCGAGCGGCTGTATTTTGCGCTCAACGACACCCAGTATCGCATGGGCAAGCCGACGATTGCCGCTGTCGATGGCGCGGTGCGTGCCGGCGGCATGACCATTGCGATCTCCTGCGACATGGTCATCGCAGGAGACGCCTCGACCTTCGGCTATCCGGAGATCGACGTCGGCCTGATCCCGGCGATCCATTTTGTGCAACTGCCGCGGCTGGTCGGGAAGCATCAGGCGTTCGGGCCGCTGTTCCTGGGCGAGCCGTTTGATGCCGCAACGGCATTCTGCATGGGCCTGCTCAGTGAAGTGGTGCCGGCTGGAACCGCGCTCGATCGCGCGCGCGAGATTGCGCGGAAGCTGGCTGCCAAATCGTCAATCGTCATGAAGATCGGCCGCGATGCCTTCATGCGCGCGGTCGATGCCGATTTCCGCCGCTCGGTCGAAAACGCCGCCGAGAGCTTTGCGCTGGTCGCGACGACGGAAGATTGTCAGGAAGGGTTGAATGCGTTCGTTGAAAAGCGTGCGCCAAACTACAAGGGCCGCTAGCGGCCAGCTGCTGCTCAACAGCATCTTGGGGATCTGATGCATTGCAAACCAAAGGTATGATTTGATGCGATCGTTTCTGTTCGTTCCAGGCGACAGCCTGCGCAAGTTCGAAAATGCCAAGAAGACATCAGCCGATGCCCTGATCCTCGATCTTGAGGATTCGATCGCGCCGGAAGAAAAAGTCGGCGCGCGCCTTACCGTGCGCGAGATGCTGGATGCCCGCAATCCCGCCCAGAAGATGTATGTCCGCATCAATGCGCTGGATACCGGGCTGACACTCGGCGACCTCGCCGCCGTCATTCCGGGACGGCCGGACGGCGTCGTGTTGCCGAAATGCGCGGGAGCCGCCGATGTCAACAAACTGTCGTTGTATCTCGATGCGTTTGAAGCCGCCGCCGACATCGAGAACGGAACGACCAGGATCGTGACGGTTGCGACCGAGACCGCACGGGCGGTGCTCAAGCTGCTGGACTTCGAAAACATGAGCCCGCGGCTGTGGGGCATGATGTGGGGCGCAGAAGATCTAGCGGCGTCGCTCGGCGCCTCGAAGAACCGGACCGGCCGCCGCTATCACGGACCCTTCCTGCTGGCGCGCGATCTCTGCCTGATCAGCGCGGCTGCCGCCGGAGTCGTTGCCATCGACACCGTCGCCACCGACATCAATGATCTCGACGGCTTGCGGGAGGAATCCATTGCCGCGCGTCAGGATGGCTTCCTGGCCAAGGCCGTGATCCATCCCAAGCATGTCGACGTCGTCAACGCCGCCTTCCTGCCGACGGAAGAGGAAATCGCCTGGTCGGAGAAAGTGGTCAAGGCCTTCAATGACAATCCGACGTCGGGGGTGGTGAAGATCGAAGGCAAGATGATCGACAAGCCGCATCTGCGCGCTGCGGAGAAAATCCTGGCGCTGCGGGCGCGCTAGGCAACATCGAATTCATTCTGGGGAAAACACCATGCGACTGACAAAGCCACGTATACCGCCTGTTGCCGCCGAAAGCTGGACCGAGGAACAGCGCGAGATCGTTGCGCCGATGCAGGCGCGTGGCCGGATCATCAACATCTTCCGCACCATGATCACGCACCCGGCAGCTGCCAAGGCCTTCCTCACCTGGGGCGGCTACATCCTGAGCCGTAAATCCACCCTGCCGCCGCGCGAGCGCGAGATCGTCACCCTGCGCACCGGCTTCCTTTGCAAATCCGGCTATGAATGGACCCAGCACGTGCCGATCGGCCGGAAGGCCGGCCTGACCGATGAGGAGATTGCCCGGATCAAGCGAGGCGCCGATGCATCAGGCTGGAGCGCGGCGGACGCCGCGCTGTTGCGCGCCGCCGACGATCTGCATCGCGAGCAGTTCGTTACCGAACCGGTCTGGGCGGAGCTTGCGCGGCATTTCAACGAACAGCAGCGCATGGACGTTGTGTTCGCAGTCGGCCAGTACACGCAGGTCTCGATG
>Ga0105248_10009035_pt1 | contig 10960 bp, 9 predicted proteins | sample KBSS34metaG_FD_81524 | JGI IMG/M metagenome (GOLD analysis project Ga0105248, IMG submission 81524) | Switchgrass rhizosphere microbial communities from Kellogg Biological Station, Michigan, USA - KBS S3-4 metaG | ecosystem: Host-associated > Plants > Roots > Rhizosphere > Soil | place...
CAACATCCGGTCCTCGTCGAAATCCACGATCTGTCGCAGGCGCTTCTCGGTGATGCTGGTCATGGTCTGGTTCCGGCGGAGAGCGGCATAGGATACCTGCTCGGGTCACGACGCGAAGGCACGTGCCGCCAATTCCGTCGACTCATTGCAGCCTAATTGCCTGTGCTGCCGTGCTGGTGCTGCGCCTTCATCCGCTGCCTGCGCTTCGCCGATTGCCAGATTCCGAAAGCGCTGACCACTGCCCAAGCCGACTCCATCAGGAACACAGACAGGTTGAACTTGCCGTACAGCGATACCAGCAAGCCGATCGCGCCGAGCAGGTTCATGAGCTGGAAAACGATCCGCTGGCCATGGAGCTTGCCTGCTTGCAGCAGAAAGTAGGCGCCCAACACAAATGACGTTCCAGCGAGACCGACCCAGTCCCACCATTCGAGATGGAGGTTCATCGCAACGCGACTCCGTTCCGGCAACTCCGATCGAGCATGCGAATCATTTTGCTGCGCTGCGCTGGCGAACCGCTTCGAACAACGCGACGCCGGTCGCGACCGAAACGTTGAGGCTTTCGATCCCTCCGCTCGCGTCCGCACCCGGCATCGGGATCTGCACGAGCGCGTCGCAATTCTCGCGCGTGAGCCTGCGCATGCCATCCGCTTCACCGCCGAGCACGAGCGCTACCGGGCCGCGCAGGTCGACCGCATACAGCGAACCGCCTTCCTCGCCCGCGAGCCCATAGACCCATACGCCTGCATCGCGAATCGCGCGCAAGGCACGCGCGAGGTTGGTCACGCGCACCACCGGCACGCGATCGGCCGCGCCCGACGACGTCTTTCGCACGGTCGCATTGACCGGCGCTGATTTGTCTTTCGGGATGATCACCGCAGTCACGCCGGCCGCCGCCGCGCTGCGCAGGCAGGCGCCGAGGTTGTGCGGGTCCTGCACGCCGTCGAGCACGAGCAACAACGCGTTCTTGCCCGCCGCTTCGATCAACGCGGGAAGGTCGGCGTCGTCATGGCTCTTTGCGCCGACATAGCGCGCGATGGTGCCCTGGTGGCGCAGGCCGCCCGCAATCCCGTCGAGCGCCTGCAATGCGACGCGACGCGCGGAAATGCCGAGCTGCTGCGCACGCTGCTCGATCTCGACCAGCCGCGGATTGCGGCCGCCTGCTTCGATCAGCACTTCCAGCACGTGGTCGGGGTCGTGTTCGAGCGCGGCTGCGACCGCATTGATGCCGGCGATCCATTGACCCGCGCTCATCGACGCACCTTGCGCTCGCGACCAGTCGTCGCCTTGCCCATGTTCGATCCCTTGCCAGCGAATGGCGATGACGGTTTCTTCGCACCACTACCCTGCTTCACGTCGCCACCGCGCACATCACTGGCAGCCGTCGATGCGAGGCGGAAATCGATGCGCCGGTCCTCGACGCTCGCGCGCAACACCAGCACGCGCACCGGATCGCCGAGACGGTATTCGACGCCGCGTCGTTCGCCGCTGAGCGTCTTGCGCACCGGATCGAAATGGTAATAGTCGTTAGGCAACTGGGTCACGTGGATCAGGCCGTTGACCTTGGACTCGGTCAACTCGACGAACAATCCGAACGACGTCACGCCGCTGATCACGCCGTCGAACGTGCTGCCGACGTGCTGCTCCATCCACGCCGCGCGGTAGCGTTCGTCGACCTCGCGCGAGGCTTCGTCGGCCCGCCGCGACTTCTCCGAACTCTCCAGCGACAGGTGCGCCATCGCATGCGGCGTGTAGCGGAACGTATCGGCGGTGGAGCCGGCCAGCGCGTGCTTGATCGCGCGGTGCACGAGCAGGTCCGGATAGCGCCGGATCGGCGAGGTGAAATGCGCGTACGCCGCGAGCGCGAGGCCGAAGTGGCCGTGGTTGTCGATCGAATAGACCGCGAGGCTCTGCGAGCGCAACAGCACCGATTCGAGCAACGCCGCTTCCGGCCGTTCGCGGATCTTCTTGAGCAGCGCGGTGAAATCGCGCGGCTGCACTTTCGACCACGGCGGCATGCTGAGGCCGAACTCCATCAGGAATTCCAGAAGCTCGGCGTACTTGTTCTCGGGTGGACGCTCGTGCACGCGGTACGGCGCCGGGATCTTGTGCGCGTGCAGGAAAGCCGCGGCCTGCACATTCGCGGCGATCATGCATTCCTCGATCAGCTTGTGCGCGTCGTTGCGCACCAGCATGCCGGCCTGCACGACTTCGCCGGCGGGACCGAGCACGAAGCGCGTTTCACCGGACTCGAACTCGATGGCTCCGCGGCGCGTGCGCGCCTTGTCGAGCACGCGGTACAACTGGTGCAGGCGCTGGATCTGCGGCAGCAGCGCGCCGACCTTCGCGCGCGCGTTCGCCGCGAGATCCTCTGGGATCCCCCCGCCGATCGCGTTCCAGACCTCGGTGTAAGTCAGCCGCGCGTGCGAGCGCATCACGGCTTCGTAGAATTTGGAACGCGTGACCTCGCCTTCGCGATCCACCTGCATGTCGCAGACGAAGCACAGGCGATCGACATCGGGTTTCAGCGAGCAGATGCCGTTGGACAAGGTTTCCGGCAGCATCGGAACGACGAAACCCGGGAAGTACACCGAGGTCGCGCGCAACTGCGCTTCGTCGTCGAGCGGCGTGCCGGGCTTCACGTAGGACGAGACGTCCGCGATCGCGACGACCAGGCGGAAACCTTCCCTGTTCGGTTCGCAATACACCGCGTCGTCGAAGTCCTTCGCGTCTTCGCCGTCGATCGTGACCAGCGGCAGCGCGCGCAGGTCGATGCGCTGCGCCGCAGTCTTTGCATCCACCGTCAACGGCACCGCAGCAGCCTCTGCAAGCACTTCCTGCGAGAACTCGTAGGGAATGCCATGGCCGTGGATCGCCGCCTGCACCGCGAGCGATGCGGTGAGCTTGTCGCCGAGCACGATCAGCACGCGCCCGAACGGCTGCCGCCGCGCCTCCTTCTTGAGCGCGCCTTCCGCATGCGGCACCAGTTCGCAGACGACGAGCTGGCCTTCGCGCGCGCCATTGCTCGCGCCGGGCGGGATGATGATGTCCTGCAGCACGCGCTTGTCGTCGGGCACCACGTAACCGATGCCGTCGCGTTGCGCGTAGCGACCGGTCACGCGGCTCACGCGGCGTTCGAGCACCTCGACGATCGCACCGGTCCGCCGTCCGCGGAAGTCCACGCCGGTGACGCTCGCGAGCACGCGGTCGCCGTGCATGGCCTTGCGCAATTCGTTCGGCGGCAGGAACAGGTCGTCGCCGCCGCCCTCGGGACGCAGGAATCCGAAACCTTCCGGATTCGCGATCACCGTGCCCGGGATGAGATCGAGCTTGTGCGCGACCGCATACGCGCCGCGCCGGTTCGCGAGCAATTGGCCATCGCGGAGCATCGCCGCGAGTCGCTTGCCGAGCGCGTCGAAATGGTCGGGCGCTTTCAGGTCGAGTGCGCGTGCGATTTCTTCCGCGCTCTGCGGACCGTCGCTGTCGACCAGGAAGGCCAGGATCGCCTCGCGGCTCGCGATCGGCCGCTCGTAGCGGCTCGCCTCGCGCCCGGCGTGCGGATCGGCGCCGCGCGCCCTCGGGGTCGAGAGCGCCATCGCTTCGCGACGTTGCGGCGGGCGCATCGACGGCGCACCTGCCATCTCCGGCATCCACGGCGGAAGCTTCGCCGCCTTGTTGCCGCCCTGCTTGCCTTTGCCCTGGATGCCCTTGGTCGAATTGCCGCCAGACTTGCGCGCGCCCTTGCCGGACGCTGGTTTCGGTGGTTTGGTCATGCGCGAATGGTACACCGCAGGCCGCTTGGCCATCGCGCCAAAATTGACAAGCGGGCGCCGCATCATTACCGTATGCGACTCGCTCGCGCATGCGGGCGGCACCTGCCCAGGTGGCGGAATTGGTAGACGCACTAGCTTCAGGTGCTAGCGGGGGCAACTTCGTGGAGGTTCGAGTCCTCTTCTGGGCACCAACACACAGTTTCAAGCCGTCCTATACCGTCCTAGAAAACCCTTGAGACCCGCCTAATTGGCGGGTTTCTTGTTTCATGGCGTCCGATAGCGTCCCATTGAATCCGGAGTGTTTTAGGGATACGGTTAGGGAGACGGTCGGACGTAGGGAGATTGTGCCCACTTTCGGCTGAATTGCTGAGGACTGGTGCCATGCCCAGAAAAGCAACGCCGCTGACTGACCTTCGACTCCGCAAGGCAAAGACTGCCGACTTCCCGCTGTGGGATGGCGGCGGCTTGCATGTGATCGTCGCTCCATCCGGTACGCGACTGTGGCGCTTCAAGTATTCGCGCCCCGATGGCCGCGAGAATCGCATCGCATTCGGCAGCTATCCCGAAGTCTCGCTGACCGAAGCGCGCCAGTGCCGCGAGGATGCACGCGCCCTACTCCGTGATGGCAAAGACCCAAGCGGCGAGCGCGTCGCCGTCAAGGAGTCCGCACGCCGCCTAAGCGATGCCGCATTCGCGACCGTCGCCGCTGCATGGCTCGCGTTCAAGCGGAAGGAATGGGCCGACGAAACCTATCGCAAGGCGTCCTACGTTACAGGCACCTATCTGGTGCCAAACCTCAAACGCCGCACGATTACCACGCTCACCACCAAGCATGCCGCCGACGTGCTGGCGATCATTGCGGAGACTGCGCCATCGCTGGCCGCAAAGGCGCGCCAATATCTGGGCGGCATCGTGCAATACGCCATCCGCCACGGCCTGCGCGACGATGGTCGGCTGCTGTCCCTCCGTGGCGCGGTGCCCAAGTTTGCGAAAGGACATATCCCAGCCGCGACCGACCCGGCAACCGTCGCCAAGCTGGTGAAGGCCATCGAAGCCTATCCGACACCGGTCACGCGCGCGGCGCTCAAGCTCGCGATGCTGACCGCAATGCGACCAGGCATCGTCGCGTCCGCGCGCTGGGCGGAGATAGACCTTGTCGCTGGCGAATGGCACGTCCAAGGACTCAACGCCGACGGCAGCAATCGCATGAAGACCGGACACGACCATATCGTGCCGCTCCCACGGCAGGCCAACGCACTGCTGCGCGAGATGCTGGTCTACACCGACGGGCGGGAGTACGTCTTTCCACCGCTCGCACGACAATCCACGCCGCGCCTGAGTCGCGATGCGCTGAGCAACGCACTGCGCCGCATGGGGTTTCAGGGAGTGCATGCAACGCACGGATTCCGGGGGATGCTTCGCACGGTCGCGCGCGAACGGCTGGGCGTGGATATGGACGTGCTGGAAGCCCAGCTTGCGCACGCCAAGAAAGGCGAAGTTAACCAAGCCTACGACCGCACCACGTTCGACGACAAGCGCCGCAAGGTCATGCAGACATGGGCCGACTATCTCGACGCGCTGCGCGATGACACCGGCAAAGTGACGCCGATCCGTAAACGCAAGGCAAGCTGACGGTATGGCCGCGCTATGAAGAAGGTTTCCAAAGTTAGCCGCCTTGCACATTTCAGAGCGAACGTCTTGCCGGCTGCACGGACAGCGGGCCGTGCCATCGCAGAGGCAGGGCCACTATATGACGAGCTTTGGAATGAACTTGCTGTCCTGATTTCTACGGTGGACATCGACTTAGAATCAAGGTCAAAGATCATCAACCTGATGGATCGCCTGTACGCGATTCGGCTTGAGCACCTCAAAGCGGAAAAGACATTCCGCGATGCCGCAGGCCTGACCATTTCTGAGGCACCTGAGATTGTTTTAGGCGTCAAACGGATAAGGGCCGGCAAGAAAACAGGCAAAAAGAAGCAAGCCACGGCAGCCACGCGGCATAGTCAATTGATAGATGCCGCAAAGGCACTTCTCGCGTCAGGGAATCAATCACATGAAGTGACAGGCATTCTTGAAGAACGTAATCCGGAGAGCGCGAAAACGATCCGAACCGTCCTACAGGATGCTGGCTTGGTGCCGCGTCGAAAAAAAAGGGAAATGAGCTAAGCGCACTTCCGTTTCCGTCGCCACGATCCCTTGCGAGCCAAGGCATTCCCGCTATGGCTCGCAAGAGGTTCGCACTATGCCCAGCCACGCCATCCCGGCGACGATGATCGCCACCGCATACACGCTGCTTCGGTTGCCTGAAGTCAAAGCACGCTGCGGACTCTCGCGCTCGGAAATCTACCGTCGCTGCGCTTGTGACCCGCCCACGTTTCCGCGCCCGGTCAAGCTGGGCGAACACGCTAGCGGCTGGGTCGCCAGTGAGATTGACGCATGGTGCGCTGCTCGCATCGCAGAACGCGATGCAAAGGCGGCTGCATGAACGTCATCACGCATCCCGAGACCCCACGACAGGGAGCAAACCGGCTGTCCGAATCAATCCGGGGTAAAGGATTCCGTCCTGATGGCCTGTTCACCTATCACGACGCCAACGGTAACGCGTGGTGCCACAGATTCCGTTGCAAGCATCCGGATGGGCGCCCGTGGGTTCGCTCCATGCACCTTGTCGGCGATGCTTTTGTCGAGGGTGAACCGCCTAAGCCGCCGAACGGAACGCCGTTGTATCGGCCGCCCTATCCGCTGGTCGAGACTAATCCGGTGCTGATCGTCCCAGACGAGAACAGTGCGAATGCGTTGGCAGAGCGCGGCATCACGGCTACTACTTGCGGCAGCGTTGGCCGTGCAAGTGATGCTGACTGGACACCCCTTTGCGGTCACAGCGCGCTTGTGTTGACCGGCAGCGACAAACCTGGCGCGAAATACGCCGGTGAAGTCGTGTCCGCACTGCGCGCTTTGGATTGTCCCGTGGAAGTCGTGGATGCCTCCGCATTGAATCTTCCAGTGGTGGACTGGCTGCGCGAGCATCCGGACGCGACTGCTGCCGATGTGCTGGCGTTGCCACTGCTTTCCGCACCGACCGTCACGACCGAAGTCCGAAACAGCGCGATAAAGACGTTCGATTCAGAGGGCCGGCCACGCAAGCAAACCGACGTGCTGGTAGATATCGGCGTGACGCATGACCTGTTCCACGATGGCGGCGGACAGCCTTACGCAAGGCTACCTGTCGGCGATCACGTTGAGGTGCATGCCGTCGAATCCATCGACTACCGGGAGTTGCTGGCACGCACCTACTACACGTTGACCGGAAAGGGCTGCAACCGCAATGCGATGGCCGACGCGATCACCACCTTGTCGTCGCGCGCGAAGTTTGACGGCGAGTGTCATCCGGTCTGGCTGCGCACTGCCAAGACCGACAACGGCATCGCGATCGACACCGGCTCGGCCGACTGGCGCGTGATATCCGTCACTGCCGACGGATGGGAGGTCGGCAATGGTGGAGACGTTCACTTCCGCCGCACGGGAAAACCGCTGGCACTCCCGGCGCTGTCGGCATCGACGCGGGGAGACTTTGGCAAACTGTGGAACTACCTCAACGTCCGCAAGGAAGATCGCGTTCTGATTGCTGCTTTCCTGTTGGCAGTCTTGCGCCCAACTGGGCCTTACCCCGTGCTGCTCCTGAGCGGCGAACAGGGTGCCGGGAAGAGTACGTTCGCGCGTACGTTGAAGGCGATCACCGACCCGTCCGCATCGCCATTGCGATCACCACCGAAAGAACCGCGCGACCTGTTGGTGGGCGCATTAAATAGTTGGCTGTTGTGTATCGACAACCTGAGCTGGCTGCCTGCGCTGCTGTCGGATTCGTTGTGCCGCTTGAGCACCGGCGGCGCAATCTCAGAACGCACGTTGTATTCCAACCTGGGCGAGACCCTAGTCGAGGTCATGCGCCCCGTGGTGCTGAACGGCATCGAGGAACTGGCGACGCGCCCCGATCTGGCGCAGCGCGGCATCCACATCGAATTGACTGCCATCACGGACACCCACCAACGCAAGGAGCAAGAATACTGGGCCGCGTTCTCGCGCGACGCGCCCGCGATCTTCGCCGGCCTGCTCGACGGGCTGGTGATGGCGCTTCGCGACGTGGACAGCGTTCGGATTGATCGGCTGCCACGCATGGCCGACTTGGCGACGTGGGCCGAAGCTGGGCTGCCTGCGCTCGGGTTCAAGCGTGGCGACTTCCTACGCGCCTACCGCGAGAATCAAAACATCGGCCTCAGCCTCGGACTGGAATCGAGCGCAGTCGGCCGCGCCGTGCTGGCTTTCATGGTGGGTCGCGCGACATGGACGGGAACGGCTGCCAACCTGCTGGGGAATCTGGCGAACAAGATCGACGACGACCAGACGTTACGTTCGCAGGCATGGCCGAAGTCGAGTAAGGGGCTACATGGACATCTCAACCGGCTGGGGCCGGCGCTGCGATCCGCCGGCATCCGCGTCGAGCGCGGCCGCACGGAGCATGACCGGCTGATTACTCTGTGTAGAGTTCCGCAGGAAGCGTCAGAAGCGTCAGGAACCGTCAGTGCTGACACATCTGACACATCTGACACATTATCCGGCGGGCTGAACGATGCCGCATGTAACGCAGAAACATACCGGCGAGCGAGGGATGGTGAACCATGACCCCGCGCAAACTAGGTTCTGATGGGCCACCTAATCGCGGCAACGCTGGCAAGGGTCGCCGGAAAGGAGTCCCGAACAAGATCACCGCCACCGCGCGCGAGATGATCATGGGCGCACTGCATGATGCTGGCGGGCGAGCCTACCTCACAGAACAGGCGCGCGAGAATCCGGCTGCGTTCCTGACGTTGGTCGGTAAGGTACTACCGAAAGAACTCGCACTCCCTGACGCTGCTGCTGCCCTATATTCCGGCGTTGAGATCGTCTTGGTTAGTCCGGAACAGCGTCGCACGCGGATCATCGAGCACGAGGGGGGCGGGGGTTAGATCGAGGCCATACACCCCAAATCTGTGGCTTGAAGTCGCGATGGAAAACCGAGTTTCCCACGCGGCGAATTTTCAGCGATTGTAGTTCGCTGCGCCGGCTCGCAGTCGCCGGTCTCAATCCGTCACTTCCTTGTGGCCTTCGCTGCGTCGCTTGCTGTAGTGGCGACGCCAATTGATTGATAGGCGCGTTCGGTCGCTTGAAGCCATTGGCTTGGCGGCTCCTTTTCCGTGATCGATTTCACCAAGGAGTAAAGCCTGGCTCGCTTGGATTCATAGCTAGGATCGGTCTGAATCAAAAACGTCTCGTAGGCGTTCAGTTGCTTCCTTGCTTGCGTTATGTCGGGGCTCTCCGACGAGGGCGTGGGGGTAGCATTAGACTTCGATTTCTCTGCCGCTTCTGCTTTTGCTCTGTCCGACTCATTTGAGTCCGGAAAGAACTTATATTCACTCCAATCAATTGCAGGCTTCGGTCTTGCCTGATCCTGTTCATGCAAGATGATGAGAATCGCGATAAGAAGCTCATTCGCAGTTTGGAAATCTCTCTTCTGGTATGCCGCGAATGCTTCCGGCCCCGCCTTCTCAACACCCTCATGGCGGACGCTATAAACAACAGCATCTTGGGTGTCCTGAAAATTGTAGGTGTTTGCGACGGCACGAGCCTCGCCATCTTCTAAGCCCTTGGCACGCCAAACCTCGTAGAGTCGCTGGCGCATCGCAATGAGATATTGCAATGCCTGTGTTTCCGCAACTGCCTTGTCGCGTTCCGCAAGAGCTATCTGTGTATCCAAAGCTTGCATTTGTCCTCTTTCATACGCCTGCTTACTGCTTCCCATCGCAGCACCAAAGCGTGCCCAGCCGCTCTGTTGAGGTGGCGGAGCATGGGTTGGGTCGTACTGCGCGTTGACGGATGAGCTGAGAAGGCACGACAGAAGCAAGAGGCGTTTCATGACTCGATCCTCAATTGATCGATTGCCACGAGCCTACGCCCGACCGCTGCGCTTGGGAACGCTCACCTGATCGAACCGGGCAAGCGACGCGTTTTAGGGATACGCTACGGGATACGCGAAAAAATGCGAAGCCTGAAACCATTACCCGGCGCTGCCTGTAGCGATTCGTTCGAGTCCTCTTCTGGCACCATGGTTGAAACGCGGTCATTTGCGCGCCAGCGACGATCGACCGCAGGCAGGACTGCTTGAATGCGCGCGATGAATGCTTTCCCGTGCATGATCGAAAATCAGAGCCCCTGAGCAATCAGGGGTTTTGCATTTGTGGGGCATCTGCAGCACCCCAACCAGTTCCACTCAACAGCGTTGCGCTGATTCGCGAATGTCTTCGGTTCGTACTGGCATCGCCAGGTGCGGATGCGGTTTCGCTATCAGTGCATGTCTTGGTCGGCCTGCGTTTGCGGACTGGCGGACTGGCTCGCCTTCCGCGCTGCGCGTGCCGCCTGCATGCCATCACGCGCAGCCCGCAGTTCGGAACGCGTCACATATCCGTCGTGATCGGCGTCAATCGCGTCGAAATGCCTGGTCACGTATGGCAACACCTCGGCTTCGGTGCGGCTAAGCCGACCGTCATGGTCCAGGTCGGCGGTCGCGAAGCGCGGGTGCGAAGCCCCCGCCCCTGCCAGGGGCTGGTTCGGCGCCGCGGTGGAATCGGCAGGGGACGCAGCAACACCAGCGCCCTGTCGTGCGTCTACCGAAGTTGGAGCTGCGGGTGCGGCGCTCGATTGGGCCGTAGCGGGCAGCGGTGATTGGGCCGTGGTCGATTGCGGTGCGGTCTTCGAACACGCGGCAATCGAGAGCGCCACGATTGCAGCAGGCAACAAGCTTGAAGGCTTCATGTCGGAACTCCATTTCCTTCGGGCAAAACGACGATAACACCCTGATTCTGAACGATGGATGCCACGGCGACCGGCGGCGAAGGCATCGTTTGGTCGGCAAGAAACGGGGCGCATGAGCGCCCCGCGTATTCGATTCCAGTGTGTTGCGTAACTCCAGGACTCAATGCTGCGGCTGGTTGTCGTAGCCGGGATTGTCAGTCGGCGCCCCGGCATCCTGATCGCTGTCGCGATCGTCGTCACGGGAATTGTTCATGGCACTCGGAGTGTTGTTCCTGTAGCGGGGATCGTTGTTGCCATAGCGGGGATCGTTGCTGCCATAGCGGGGATCGTTGTTGCCA
>Ga0105248_10009037_pt1 | contig 10959 bp, 10 predicted proteins | sample KBSS34metaG_FD_81524 | JGI IMG/M metagenome (GOLD analysis project Ga0105248, IMG submission 81524) | Switchgrass rhizosphere microbial communities from Kellogg Biological Station, Michigan, USA - KBS S3-4 metaG | ecosystem: Host-associated > Plants > Roots > Rhizosphere > Soil | place...
GGCCGCGAATACTACGCCATCTCAACGGAATTCGACCCCGACCGAGCGGGTAGTTGGGTGCGCAAGAACGTGCTGCCCAAGCTGCCGTCTCCGTCGTCGAAGCTGTGGCGTTCGCGGCGGCAGATCCGCGACGACCTCGAAACCTTCTTCGACATCGACGGCGACGAGCCCATCGAACTGTGGGCCTGGGTGAGCGCATATGACCACGTGGTGCTGTGCCAGCTGTGGGGACCGATGACCGATCTGCCGCCGCCCATCCCTCGCTTCACCCGGGAATTGCGTCAGTTCTGGGAGGAGCGCGGGTGCCCGCGCATGCCACCGCGGCCGCGCGAAGCCCACGACGCCCTCGTCGACGCCAGGCACAACATGCGCCGATTCCGGTTGATGACGGACGACGGAGACTGGGCACAGCGCGCCTGATCTGCAGCTCAGTGCGACACCCGCCTTGGACGAAGCGCTGTTTCGCGCAGTTACCATGTACGGGTGAATTGGACCGTCGACGTACCCATCGACCAGCTGCCGGATCTGCCGCCGCTGCCCACAGACCTGCGGCAACGGCTCGACGCGGCGCTGGCCAAGCCGGCGCTTCAGCAGCCCAGCTGGGACGCCGATCAGGCCAAGGCCATGCGGACAGTGCTGGAGAGCGTCCCCCCGGTGACTGTGCCGTCGGAGATCGAACGCCTCAAGGCGCAGCTGGCCGACGTCGCGCGCGGCCAGGCCTTCCTGCTGCAGGGCGGCGACTGTGCCGAGACGTTCGTCGACAACACCGAGCCGCACATCCGCGCCAACATCCGCACCCTGTTGCAGATGGCGGTGGTGCTCACCTACGGCGCCAGCATGCCGGTGGTCAAGGTCGCCCGCATCGCGGGCCAGTACGCCAAGCCGCGCTCCGCCGACCTCGACGCGTTGGGCCTGCGGTCCTACCGCGGCGACATGGTGAACGGCTTCGCGCCGGACGCGTCGATCCGCGAGCACGACCCGTCCCGGCTGGTGCGGGCCTACGCCAACGCCAGTGCGGCGATGAACCTGGTGCGCGCCCTGACGTCGTCCGGCCTCGCGTCCCTGCATCAGGTGCACGACTGGAACCGCGAGTTCGTGCGGACCTCGCCCGCGGGGGCGCGTTACGAGGCGCTGGCGGGCGAGATCGACCGCGGGCTGCGGTTCATGAGCGCCTGTGGGGTCAACGACCGCAACCTGCAGACGGCTGAGATCTACGCCAGCCACGAGGCGCTGGTGCTGGACTACGAGCGCGCGATGCTGCGCATGGACGCCGAGGCCGACGGTGGCCCCAAGCTCTACGACCTGTCCGCCCACTACGTGTGGATCGGTGAGCGCACGCGCCAACTCGACGGCGCCCACATCGCGTTCGCCGAAGTCATCGCCAACCCCATCGGTGTCAAGATCGGACCGACGACGTCGCCCGAACTGGCCGTCGAGTACGTCGAGCGGCTCGACCCTCGCAATGAGGCCGGGCGCCTGACGCTGGTCAGCCGGATGGGCAACGGCAAGGTGCGCGACGTGCTGCCACCGATCATCGAGAAGGTGCAGGCGTCGGGCCATCAGGTGATCTGGCAGTGCGACCCGATGCACGGCAACACCCACGAATCGTCGACCGGATACAAGACCCGACACTTCGACCGCATCGTCGACGAGGTGCAGGGCTTCTTCGAGGTGCACAACGCGCTCGGCACGCATCCGGGTGGCATCCACGTCGAGATCACCGGTGAGAACGTCACCGAATGCCTCGGTGGGGCGCAAGACATTTCGGACAGCGACCTCTCGGGCCGCTACGAGACCGCGTGCGATCCGCGGTTGAACACCCAGCAGAGCCTCGAGTTGGCGTTCCTGGTCGCGGAGATGTTGAGGGACTAGCTCGGGTTTCGGCGGGCTGGAGCGAAGCCACACGGGGTCTACGGCTCGGCGGGCTGGAGCGAAGCGACACGGGGTCTACGGCTCGGCGGGCTGGAGTGAAGCAATTCGGGGGCTAAATCAGTCCCGACAGGTTGCTGCCCAGCGTCCACGCACCGGCGGCCACCAGACCGGTGAGCGTCAGGATCACCAGCACCCACAGCAGCAGCGTGCGCCTGCCGCGCTGCCGCGCCCACTCGAACTCGCTGAACTCGATGCCCGCGAAGTGCTCGGATTGCTTGGGGCCGGGCCGGTTTTCAAGCGCCAGGGGCTGGTCGTCGCGGGTCAACTCGCGGGTGTGTTGGATCGGCTTCGGCGCAGGTTCCGGATCGGGGGTTCGCGCGGGCAGGATCGGCGTCGGCGGGGCGGCGGTGGCCGTCGTGGTGCGCTCCTCGAGCACCCGGCTGTGGTAGGCCGCCGCGGCCTGATGCTGCGCCGAATTGCGCGGTGCGGGAACGCGAAACGCGGGCAACGCCAGTTCGTCGGAGATGGCCTCGAGCTCGGTGCCCATGTCTTGCGCGTCGGCGTATCGGTCGGCGGCGTTGCGTGCGGTCGCGCACGCCACGAACTCGTCGAACTGCGGCGGCACGCCTATGATCGCGGCACTCGGCGCGGGGACGTCGTTGTCCATCCGCTGGTACGCGATGGCCAGCGCGCTGTCACCGGTGAACGGCGTGGTGCCGGTGAGCAATTCGTAGGCGAGGATGCCGACGGCGTACACGTCGCTGCGCGGCGTCGCGTCGCCGCTGGCGACCTGCTCGGGGGACAGGTACGCGGCGGTGCCGAGGATGACGCTCGTCGACGTGATCTTCGCCTCGGCCACCGCACGCACCAGCCCGAAGTCGGCGATCTTGACGTCGCCGTCGTCGGAGATCAACACGTTCTCCGGCTTGATGTCCCGGTGGACCAGGCCGGCGCGGTGGGCGACGGCCAGTCCGCTCAGCACGGGCGCCAGCACGGCCGCGACCGCGTGAGGCGGCATCGGGCCCCGTTCGCGCAGCAACTCGCGAAGGGTGCCACCGTCGACGAGCTCCATGACCAGAAACGGATGCCGCCCGTCGAAGCCCTGGTCGTAAACGGCGACGAGCCCGGGATCCTTCAGTCGTGCGACGGCGCGGGCCTCGCGCTGGAACCGGGTGAGGAACTGTTGATCCCCCGAATACCGGGAGTCCATGACCTTGAGGGCGACGGGTCGATCCAGCCGGACGTCGAGCCCGCGGTACACCGTGGACATGCCGCCGGTCGCGATCATGCCGTCGACGCGGTAGCGCCCGTCCAGCACGACACCCACGAGCGTGTCCGATTGCTGGCTCGCTTCCACGCCTGCATCTTAGACTCGGTCCGGTGAGCAACATTCCGGCCGCCAAAGACGTCCTAGACCCCGATGAGGCCGTCTACGACCTGCCCTCCGTAGCCTCCATGCTTGGCATTCCCGTGACCAAGGTCCATCAGCACCTGCGTGAGGGCCACCTCATCGGGGTGCGTCGTGACGGCGTGCTCGTCGTGCCGAAGATCTTCTTCGACGAGGGGCACGTGGTGAAGTCGCTGCCCGGGCTGCTCGTCGTGTTGCACGACGGCGGCTACCACGAAACCGAGATCCTGCGCTGGCTGTTCACCCCCGACCCGTCGCTCACCATCACCCGCGACGGCGCCACGGAGCGCACCGCCAACGCTCGGCCGGTCGATGCGCTGCACAGCCACCAAGCGCGCGAGGTGGTGCGGCGCGCGCAGGCGATGGCGTACTGAGCGGTTACCGGAACTCGTCGACGGGCTGGCCCAGCGGCGCCTTGGCAAGCCAATACCACGCTGCCACAGCGCATCCCGTCGCCAAGAGCACGTGCAACCATGAGTACATGCCGTGTGAGCCGTCCGGTTTGAAGATGATCATGATCCACGTCGAGAAGCCCGCGATCAGGGCGACGGCCGAGCGGCTCTGCGCCAGCGCCGACACGACGGCAAGCGGCCACGTGTAGTACCACGGCAGCGCGGCGGGCACGAACAGTACGACGACGAGCATCGCCAGTGCGATACCGGTCAACGCCTCCCGGTCGTCGTGCCGAAACCGCCACCACAGCAGGGGCAACGAGATCGCGATCACCGCGACGCCGACGATGCGCGTGACTTCGAGCACCGCGTAGAAGTTCACGGGCAGCACCAGCCCACCGATTGCGTTGACGAGGTTCGCCAACGCCGTCGGCACGGTCAGCCAGTTGATGATCTTGACCGAGCCTGCCAGCGCCGTCAGCCATCCGAGCCCAACCCCGGCCAGCCACGACAACACCGCGAACACCAGCGCGAAGATTCCCACCGATGCGGCCGTCGCGATGGCGAAGGCGCGCACCGGTCCGAACCCGTGACGGGCGCGGAGGCGATGCATCCACATCCACACCATGAAGGGCAAGGCGATTCCCGCCGTCGCCTTCACGGCCACGGCCATGGCCACCAGCACCACCCCCCAGGCGGGCCGGTCGGTGACCGTCAACGCGATGGCGGCCATCATCAGGCCGACCATCAGCATCTCGTTGTGGACTCCACCCATCAGATGGATGATGACCAGCGGGTTGAGCACGCAGATCCACAGCGCCGCAGCGCCATTGGCTCCCACGTGACGGGCCACCTTGGGTGCCGCCCAGATCAGCATCACCAAGCCGGGCAGCATGCAGAGGCGCAACAGCATGGTACCCGCGATGACGTGGTCGCCGACCAGCATCGTCACGAACTTGGCCACCAGGATGAACGCGGGGCCGTACGGTGCCGTGGTCGTCGTCCAGATCGGACTTACGTTGTCCAGCAACGCGTTCGGATTGTCGATCGGGCCAACCAGGTAGGGGTCCAACCCGTCCCGCAACAGCGCGCCCTGGGCGAGGTAGGAGTAGGTGTCGCGACTGAACACCGGCACGCTCAACAACAGCGGGGCGAGCCAGAAGCCGGTGGTCGCCACCATGGTGTACTCGGTCGCCGTGCGGTCGACGACCCGTCGGCCCAGCCACAGCCACGCGACCAGCATCAGGGTCACCCCGACCCACAGCAGCACCGAGGAGACCACCAGGCCGTGGCCGAACCGCATCCACGACAGGTGAAGGTGCTCGAGCAGCGGGTCGTGCAGACGCGTGCTGCCCGCGCCGAGCCCGCCGGCGGTGATCAACGAGGCGCCTGCGAAGCCCAGCAGCGCGGGCCTGCCCTCTTGCGCGGACGCAAACGTGCGCAGGGCGCGGAGGTGTCGACTTAGCCCGGGTTTCGGGTCGCGAGTCGAAGTGGGGGTAGTCATGCTCCTCAGGCGGACCGGTCGGAGGCCAATCTGCCGAGTTCGGCGAGTCCGACCTTGGCGTGGACGTCGATGGGCGCGGCCTGCAGCAGCTCCAGGGCCCGTCGCGTCAGCGTCGTGATGCGCGCCTCGACGGCGGCGAGGGCGCCCACCGACTCGATGACGCCGCACAGCTCGCGAACCTGCGGCTCGGAGAGTTCGGTACCGACGGACGTGCGAAGCAGCTTGGCCGCCACGGGATCGGTGGCCTCGGCGCGCTCGACCGCCTCGGCGAGCAGCACGGTGCGCTTGCCCGAGCGGAGATCGTCACCGGAGGGCTTGCCGGTGATCGCCGGATCGCCGAAGACGCCGAGCACGTCGTCGCGCAACTGGAACGCGACACCCAGGTCGGTGCCCAGCTCGTGGAAGATCGCCTGAACGTCGGGCCGGTCGGCGGATGCGGCAGCGCCGAGTTGCAGCGGGCGCGTGACCGTGTACGACGCGGTCTTGTACGTGTTGACCAACATGGCCGAGGCGACGGATTCGGCCCCGCTGGCTTCGGCTGCGATGTCGAGGTACTGACCGCCCAGCACCTCGGTGCGAATGTCGGCCCAGACACGCTGCACGCGCCGGTGCGCGTCGAGCGGCAGGTCGGCGGTTGCGACGATGTCGTCGGCCCACACCAGCGAGAGGTCTCCGAGCAGGATCGCCGCGGACAAGCCGAACTGGTCGGCGGATCCGTGCCAATTCCGTTCGCGGTGCCGGTCGGCGAACAACCGGTGCACGGTCGGAAGGCCGCGCCTGGTGGCGGACGCGTCGATGACGTCGTCGTGCACCAGTGCACACGCGTGTAGAAGCTCGAGCGCCGAGAACAGCCGGAGCACGTCGGCGTCCGCCACTGCGCCCTCGGGGGCGACGGCGCGCCAACCCCAGTAGGCGAACGCGGGCCGAAGCCGCTTGCCGCCGCGGAGTACGAATTCCTCGAGGGCGGCGGTCAACTCGGAGTAGTCGGTGCCGATGTACGCGGCGTCGGTCCGACGCCCGCGGAGGTACTCCCGCAGTTGATCGGTGACGACGCCCGTCAACTCGACTGCCGACGGTGCCAGTGTGTCCACGCTCAGCCGGCGCCCCTTTCGCTACCCCGGAATGCCTTCAGAGTAGAGCCTGGATGACGGTTTGTACCAAGTCACCGCTGTTCGTGGGGGTTGGCGAGCACCGGGCTTTGATCGCGGGTCATCCACGCCAGCCCGGCCAGCACGCCTGCGACGAGGAACGCGCCGATGCCCAGCCAGATCGCCGCGCCGGTGAACGACCGTGCGCTGGGGTCGGTGTACCGCGCCTGCGCATTCATAGTGCTCACCACACCGGGCTTGAGCTTCCACTCGACGATGTCCGAGGACACCTGATCGCCGTTCGTCGAGGTGACTTCTCCCGGGAAGGACACCGAGAGCGACACGTCGGCATCCGGATCGCTGAGCGACGTGAGGTCGGCGCGGCCTTCCAGGATCACCAGGTCGCCTGCGCGGCGCAGGGAGATGTCGACGCCAGCTGCGTCGCGGTTCATGTTCGCCAGCTGCGGCAGTTCGGCGAACGTCAGGTCGGAGAACACCGCCTGCGAACCGACGAAGTCGTCTCGTTCGTAGCTCGACACCGACACCTTGTTGCTGAATGGAAGGGTGTTGAGCAGCTGGGGGCCCTTGTCGTCGCCGTTCCGCGGCTTGGCGGCGGCGATGATCTGCCCCGACACCCGGTCGTCTGGCGACACCGTCATCGAGGCCCGGACCCTGACGCACCCGGCGGCCATCGGCACGATGAGCATCAGCAACAGCAGGGCGAGCATCCGGGCGGCGCGTGGGCGGGCGAGCACCCGGTTATCGTGCCAGATCGCGTAGGTGGAGGGCAGGAGCGCAGCGACCCGGGAAGCAAACGCGGTGTTGGGGGTCGTCCCGCTTGCGTGGAAGAGCGAACGACCCGGGGGTGGGATCTTGCTCAGAGAGGTAGTGACCGACCGAGGATCGCGAACGGTCGCGGATCGCCCGCGAAGTGGTAGCCGCGGATCACGTCGGTGAACCCCAGCCTGCGATACAGCCGCCAGGCCCGGTTGGACTCGCCGTTGATCTCCGGGGTGGACAGCAGCACGTGGGATTCGTCGCGGCCTGCGAGAAGTCGACGGGTCAGGGCCTCACCAAGGCCGCGTCCTTGCGCCCGTGGATCGATGTGCAGTTCGGTGAGCTCGAAGTAGCTCGTCATCAACTCGGTGATGCGCGTGGTGTCGGCGCCGCCGCGCTGCAGGCCAGCGACCACCTGTTGTTGCCACCACTGATCGGGGGCGCCGCAGTACCCGTAGGCCACGCCCAGCATGGGCGCGGCGAGCAGTGCTGCGGGATCGCTCGACCCGTCGTCGTCGGCGTCGACGGCCGCGACCGCCTTCCAGCCGTGTCTGCGGGTGTGTTCCAACCACATCGATGCGCGCTGTTCCTCGGTGCCGCGGGGGTAGCGCATGGCTTCGACGTAGATGGCGAGCGCATCCGAGAGTCTCGAGTGCATGTCGCTCGGCGACAAGTCGATGAGAAACGTCGACAACCTTGGGTGCCCTTCGCGCGCTCGGGTGCGGGTATGACCCCGCCGGCGACGAGCTGGGTGGCCGCAGGAGTCGATGCCATTATCCGGTCGGCGCCGGATCGCTGGAGTGCCGCCTCGCCCGAAGCGGCCAACGTCATACAATCGTGCGGCGAACTAGGTGGTACGGCTCAGATTGACCTCGTATCATTACTGTTAGTTGCTCGTTAATACGGGCACATTAGTCGTTGAACAGTTCAGACGGCCCCGGCAGTTGGCGGAGTCAGGCAAGGGAGGCACGCATGCCACTCTCCGATCATGAGCAGCGCATGCTCGACCAGATCGAGAGCGCGCTCTATGCCGAGGACCCCAAGTTCGCATCGAGTGTCCGTGGCGGCACTCTGCGGGCACCGTCGGCCCGGCGTCGGTTGCAAGGCGGCCTGCTGTTCGCCCTCGGCCTGGCACTGCTGGTGTCGGGAGTGCCGTTGTACACCAACGTCAGTCACATCTTCCTGGTGCTCAGCATCATCGGGTTCGTGGTCATGTTCGGCGGCGTCGTCTTCGCGATCACCGGCCCACGCGTCGCGGGCGGACGTGAGCGTCAGAGCGGCGAGCCCGGCGGTCCGCGGACCAAGCGGGGCAAGAGTTCCGGCGGCTCGTTCACCAGTCGCATGGAGGACCGGTTCCGCCGCCGTTTCGAAGACTGACGGTCACTTCTTGACATTGGGGTAGCTCCAGTTGGAGCTACCCCGAATTACTTTGCGCAACGACACGCCGGACGTGCCCGCAAGGGGCTGACTGGCAGGTTTGTCGCCCCACCCCGCCCCACCGCCCGTCGCTGGGGTGGCTAGCTGGGGTTTTCGCGGCTCTAGCGGGCGGCTAGTCGTCCTTGAGCGGGGTCGGATGGCCCTTCGGTGGCCGGTAGTGGGGGAGTTGACCAGACTGTTGCCAGTGAATTGAGCTAAGTGGGGGATTGTGGGGTAAAGTGGCGAACAGCGGAGCGACCGGGGTTCCGCTGGAGGGCTCGGAGGTGGCGAGATGTTCCTCGGCACCTACACGCCCAAGCTCGACGACAAGGGGCGGCTGACGCTGCCCGCCAAGTTCCGCGATGCGCTGGCAGGGGGGTTGATGGTCACCAAGAGCCAAGATCACAGCCTTGCCGTGTATCCACGGGCCGAATTCGAAGCCATGATCATCGAGAAGAACGAGCGGGCGTCGCGCGGCAGTCCGGAAACCCGCGCCTACCTGCGCAACCTGGCCGCAGCCACCGATGAGCAGCATCCCGACGCTCAGGGTCGGATCACGCTGTCGGCCGACCACCGCCGCTACGCGAACCTCTCCAAGGAGTGCGTCGTGATCGGCTCCATCGGCTTCCTGGAGATCTGGGACGCCCAGGCCTGGCAGGACTACCAGAACGCCCACGAAGAGAACTTCTCAGCGGCCTCCGATGAAGCTCTTCACGACATCGTCTGACTCGGAGGCCGGCCCTGACCTAGCCCGTGCATCGTGGCCTCTGCCCGAACCGGCCCTGGCGTACTTCCCCAACGCCAGGTTCGCGACCTCGGACAGGGACCTCGGTGCAAGGGCACTCCTTCCTCTCAAGGCTGCCGCCATGCCAGAAGCCGAGAACTTCCCTCACGTCCCGGTGCTGCTCGACCGCTGTGTCGAACTGCTGACGCCTGCCCTGACCCGCCACGACCCGACCGGCGCCGGCGCGGTGCTGGTCGACGCCACGCTCGGTGCCGGCGGCCACGCCGAGCGGTTCCTCACCGACCTTCCTGGGCTGCGGCTCGTCGGACTTGACCGCGACCCGACGGCGCTGTCCATCGCCGAGGCGCGGCTGAGCCGGTTCAGCGACCGGGTCACCTTCGTCCGCACCCGCTATGACGGGTACTGGGCCGAGCGCGACGAGGCCGAAGTCGACGGCGTGCTCTTCGATCTCGGGGTCTCGTCGATGCAGCTGGACCGTCGCGAACGCGGCTTCTCCTACGCGCACGACGCCCCGCTCGACATGCGCATGGACCCCGATGCGCCGCTCACCGCCGCCGACGTGCTCAACACCTACGACGCCAAGGCGCTCGCCCGGGTGCTGCGCGAGTTCGGCGAGGAGCGCTTCGCCTCGCGCATCGCCTCCGAGGTGGTGCGGCGCAGGCAGCGCGCACCGTTGCGCACCACCGGCGAGCTCGTCGAACTGCTCTACGTGGCGATCCCCGCGCCCGCGAGGCGCACCGGGGGACACCCCGCCAAGCGCACCTTCCAGGCCCTGCGCACCGCCGTGAACGGCGAACTCGACTCGCTGCGCGATGCGCTGCCCGCCGCGATGGATGCGTTGTCGACCGGCGGACGGATCGTCGTCATGTCGTACCAGTCGCTCGAGGACAAGATCGTGAAGAGCGAGTTCGCGGCGGCGACGGCGTCGCGAACCCCCGAAGGTCTGCCGGTCGAACTGCCCGGCCACGGACCCCACTTCGTCGCACTGACCCGTGGGGCCGAGAAGGCGAACGCCGAAGAGCTCGAGCTCAACCCCCGCAGTGCGTCGGTTCGCCTTCGTGCGTTGGAAAAGGTTGCGAGAAGGGATGGTTCGTGATGGCCAAGCGAGTCGAGCCGGCACGCGGCGGCAGTGAGCGACGTCGCCACCCAGACAGTCAGCCCGTCCGACGGGCCGTCGATGGGGGTCCCCGGCGGCGCAAGCCGGCCAAGGAGCAGCGACCCGCCCGGTCGGCGCCGCGCACCACCCCGGTCCCACGGCCCGCCGGTGCGCCCGCCCCCGCGAAGAACACGGCCCAGGCCAAGGCGCGGGCCAAGGCGCGCAAGGCCAAGGCCCCCAAGATCATTCGCCCGCCACTGCGGGAGCGGCTGCTGATCAAGCTCTCCTCCATCGACCTCAATCCGCGCAACTACGTCACCAGGGTCCCGTTCGTGGTGCTCGTCATCGGGGCGCTCGGCGTCGGGCTCGCAGTCACGCTGTGGCTGTCCACCGACGCCGCCGAGCGGTCCTACCAGCTCGGCCACGCGCGTCAGGTCAATCAGGCTCTGCTGCAACAGAAGGAAGCCCTCGAGCGTCAGGTACTCGAGGCGCAGGCCGCACCGGCCCTGGCCGAATCCGCGCGCGAACTAGGAATGATTCCATCGCGCGACACCGCGCACCTGGTCCAGGATCCGTCCGGCAACTGGGTCGTGGTGGGGACACCGAAGCCCGCCGACGGGGTACCGCCGCCGCCGCTGAACGCGCCGCTGCCCGAACCCAC
>Ga0105248_10009038_pt1 | contig 10959 bp, 10 predicted proteins | sample KBSS34metaG_FD_81524 | JGI IMG/M metagenome (GOLD analysis project Ga0105248, IMG submission 81524) | Switchgrass rhizosphere microbial communities from Kellogg Biological Station, Michigan, USA - KBS S3-4 metaG | ecosystem: Host-associated > Plants > Roots > Rhizosphere > Soil | place...
CGAGCGATGCCGGCAGGAATGGGAAGAGGACGGCCGTGGCGAGCCCTACGAGCGCCTCTTGTCGGCGGTCGCCGCCATCGACCGGTCGCCGGGGCTGATGTTCCCCGACGATCCGCGCCTCCTGAACCCGCCGAAGATGACCGCCGCCATCGCCCAGCAGATGGCCGAGACCGGCCAGGCTCTGCCCGGGTCACCGGCCGCCCTGGCCCGGGTCATCCTCGACTCGCTGGCCTTGCGCTACGCGTCCGTGCTGCGGACGATCGAGTCCCTCACCGGCGCGGCCGTCGGGGGCGTGCAGATCGTCGGGGGCGGCAGCCGGAACGAATACCTGAGCCAGGCCACCGCGGACGCCGGCGGGCGCCTCGTGCTGGCGGGCCCCGTCGAGGCCACGGTCATCGGCAACGTGCTCGTGCAGGCGGTGGCGGCCGGGCGCTTCGCCTCCCTGGCGGAGGCCCGAGGCCACATCGCCGAGCGCGCGCAGCCCCGCCGGTTCGCGCCACGACCGTCCTCGACGTGGATCGACCTCGCCCGCCGCTACGAGGACCTGGAAGCGCGCTACCGGGACGCCTAGGCGGCGGCGCTTCAGCTCGCGAAGATGTGGCGGCGCGTCACCGGCTTCATCGTGGACGTCTTGAGCTGGTTCGCGAGGCGCATGAACCTCTGGGCCTGGCCCCGGCCGACGCTCTCCCGCGTGAACAGGACCGCCACCACGAACGTGCCCGTGAGGCCATAGGCCCCGCCGAAGCCGAAGACGGTGCGGACGCCGTGCTCCTGCACGAACTCGCGAGAGCCGATGATGCGGCGTCCCTTCGAGTCCACTGCCGTGGCCGCGTCGTCCACGTAGAACACGCCGGCCATCCGGCCCAGCGACTGGGTCACGATCGCCGTCTCCACGTCCTGGGCCCGCTCGATGGCCAGGCCGAGCTGCTTGACCAGGCTCGCGATCATGGGGATTGCGTCCACGAAGTCGGCGGAGGCGAGCGGGATGCCCACGTGTCCTTCCGAGAGGTGGCGGCTGTTCCAGCGCGGCATGCCGCCGCGCGTGCCGAGCAGGGAAAGGACGGGTGTCTTGGGGTGGAGCACCTCTTTGGCCCGAGCCCCCACCAGGTTCTCGACGAACGCGCGGTTGGTGGCGGGGAGGGCGGCGAAGGGCACGCTCGCGAACACGCGCACGAGGACCGTGGATTCCTCGAACGTCGTGTAGAGGATGTCGCAGAACCGCTGGGCCGCCGCCTCGAGGGTCTCGAGGGACGAGAGCTCGTCCTCCGTGCGCTTCTCGAGGGCGTCGATGGTGGCGCTCGTGACGTCGTCGAATTTCAGGGCTCGGCCTCAGGGGTCACGTTTCTACTATGACCTCGAAACCACCGCCTGCGGCGCGCACGCGATAGATGGCGTCGAACCCTTCGGCGGCGGTCGGGGGCTGCAGGCGCTTGGCCGTCACGAACACGGCGACGTTGGGCACGCGCTCGCGGCCCGTTCGCGTCCGATTGCGTGCCGCGGACTCCTTCGGCGTCGTGTCGAGGACGTAGGCGACGACGCGCGCTCCCGCGGCGCGCCCGAGAGCGATGAGCGGCGCCCGATCCTCGGCGCGCGCGTTCGTGTTGTCCACGGCGACGGAGCGTCCCGCGCGCAGGGCCTCGGTCACGAGCACGAGCTGGCGGCGGCCCGCATCCTTTCCGTGGCCGATCACGTCTTTGCTTACCTGGACGTGGCTCTGGGCCAGGCGCGCGCGATAGAAGCTCGTCTTGCCCGCGCCGGGCAGGCCGACGAGGATGGCGACTTCGCTCACGTGGCCTCCCCCCGCGATTTGACCTCAGGTCCGCGCGCGGTGTAAACGCGTTGCATGAAATCCGCGCTCCTCGTGGCCCTGGGCGTCCTCACCGCGACCTACCTCGTCGTGTGGGTGCGCAGCGTGCAACGGGCCGGAGGGCGTGGCCCGGCGGGGGAGGGGCCGCGTCCGGGCGCCCGACACCTCCTCATTGGCTTCGTCACGAACTTCTTCGACACCCTCGGGATCGGCTCCTTCGCCACCACGACGTCGATCTTCCGCTTCCTGCGCCTGGTCCCGGACGAGCTGATCCCGGGAACCCTCAACGTCGGGCACACCACGCCTTCCGTGACCCAGGCCTTCATCTACATCGTCATCGTCAGCGTGGCCATGCCGACCCTGGCCGCGATGATCGCGGCCGCGGTCGCCGGGGCCTGGCTGGGCGCGGGTGTGGTGTGCCGCTGGAGCAGGGTCCGCGTGCAGCGTGGAATGGGCTCCGCGCTGCTGGCCGCGGCCGGACTCATGTTGATGACGCAGCTCGGGCTGGTGCCGCTGGGGGGAACCGCGCTCGCGCTCACCGGCGAGCGCCTCGCGATCGGAATCGCCGTCAACTTCGTCCTGGGCGCGCTCATGACGCTGGGCATCGGGCTGTACGCGCCTTGCATGATCCTCGTGTCCCTCCTCGGCATGGATCCCAAGGCGGCCTTCCCGATCATGATGGGCTCCTGCGCGTTCCTCATGCCCGTTGGGTCCATGCGGTTCATCCGCGAGGGACGCTATTCGCTGACCGCATCCGTGGGCCTGGCCCTGGGCGGGATCCCCGCGGTCCTCCTCGCCGCCTACGTCGTGCGCTCGCTTCCTCTCAGCTACGTGCGCTGGCTCGTGATCGTGGTCGTGGTGTACACCGCGGTGTCCCTGCTGCTGACGGCCCAGCGCGAGCGGCGGCGGGCCGCCGCCGCCATTCCCGCCGTGCCCGGTCCCGAAGCCGCCTAGCAATCCGCGGCCGTTCCCGCACGCGCCCGGCAAAGCTCACTACCATCGAAGAAGGGATATGCGCGGCGCTTTCGCTGCGAGCCTCCGAGAGGACCACGCCATGAAGCCACGACTCCTGATTCCCCTTCTTCTCCTGCCCGTCGCCTGCGGCCCCAAGGAGCCGCCGGCCTCGACCGCCTCCGCCGCCCCGCCCACTACGATGGCGGCGGCGCCGGCCCCCGTCGGTCCGTCGCTGGTCGTGGAAGTGGTGACGGTGGATACGGCCGCGCCGAGCGTCACGTTGCGCGCGGGCGACGTCCCCGCGGGCACGCCCAAGGCCAGCGACCTCAAGACCGGGGACCGCACCATCCGCGTCGAGCCCACGGCCGCGTCGAGCCTGGCCGCGGTGAAGCCCGGCATGCGCGTGCGGGTGACCTGCGCCGCGCCCGTGCCCGTCACGACGGATGCGGCATCGGCGCCGGGATCGGCCTCGCCGGCCATGGCCCCGGCGACCACCACCGCGGCGGCAGGTCCGCTGGCGACCTGCGACTCGATCGTGGGGATCGCGCCGCAAGAGACGGCGCAGTAGACTAGCCTTTTTTCGCCATCCGCTGGTTGGCGAACTCCTGCAGGACGTCCCAGACGTGGGGATGGGTCTGGGTGATGGAGTCCAGTGTCGTCCGGTCCAGCTCCAGCAGCTCGGAGGCCTCCGTGGCCACGATGGTCGCGGTGCGCGGCTTGCCGGTGAGGATGGACATCTCGCCGAAGAACGCGCCCTCTTCGAGCTCCGCGATCGGGACCTGCTTGCCGTCCTTCTTGACGAAGGCCTTCACCTTGCCCGAGGTGAGCATGTAGAGGCTGTTGCCGGGCTCGCCCTCGCGCAGGATGACCTTGCCGCGGTCGAAGGTCAGCAGCTTGAGTCCGGCGATCACGGCCACCAGCTCCTCGACCGAGAAGTCCTTGAAGAGCGGGCTCACCACGATCTGGGCGCCGCCGCTGGGAGCGGCGCCCGTTTGGTCCATGACCGTGGTGTCGGCGGGGCCGGGGAAGGCGTTCTCGAGCACCGAGAACAGCTCGTCCGCGAACTTGCTGTCCGTCATGGGATCGGCCACCGCGGGCTCGGCTTCGACGACGGGCTGAGGTTCGACCTCCGCCTCGACGGACTCGAACTCCCCCGTGAACAGGTCCTGGTCGACGACGGGCTCCGCCAGCTCCGGGATGGGGGCCGCGGCCTCCGCTGGAACCGGCCCCGGCTCCACCGGCGCCGCGGGCACGGGCTGCACTTCGACCAGCGGGAGCGGATCCGGCTCGAGACCGAGGTCCAGGGGCGCGTCGGCCGCCGGAGTCCCCTCGATACCGAGGTCGAACTCGGGCACGTCCTCGCCCGGCGCGGGCTCGAGCTGGAGCTCGGGCTCGGGGGCCGGCGCGGGTTTGGGAGGAGGCGGCGCGGGTGAGGGTGCGGGTGCGGCGACGGGAGCCGGTGGAGCCACCGGAATCGGTGCGGGTGGCGGCGGCGCGGGAGCGACAGCGCGCGGCGGGGGCGGGGGCGCGGGCGCGGGCGACGGCGCGCTCGGAGGCGGCTCGAACCCGATCTCCTCCATCCCCAGCTCCAGCGAGCCGCCCGCAGGCACGAGCGGGATGACCGTGGCCATCCGCTGCTTGTCCTGGATCAGGGTGGCCAGGCGCGAGTCGATGTCGCGCCGGCCGGGATCGATCTTCTGGACCTTCTTGAGGACGGAGATCGCCTTGGCCGCGAAGCCATCCTTCGCGAACTCGTCCGCGAGGGGAAGGAGGATGGTGACCGCTTCCCGGTTCTTGCCCGCGGAGACGAGCACGTCCGCGAGCTGCAGCCGCAGCCGCGGGTCGTTGCGCTGGGTGAGGAGCTGCTCGCGGATGACCTCGATGGCCCGGGTGTAGTTCTTCTTGGCGATGAGGGCGCCGACGTCTTCGCCTTTGCCCGCTCCGCCGAACCGCCCCAGCACCATCTGTGGTCAAACCTCCCCGCGCACGCGCGCGCCAAGCCAGCCCCAGGCGAGATTACGGTCCCCGGTGACCCCTGTCAAAAAGAGGCGGGCCGCCCGTAGCGCCGCATCACATCGCGCACGCGGTCCAGGGGCAGGGCCTCGGCGGAGCCGAGGGCGCTGCGCACGGGGGTGGCCCGGAGCAGCGAGTTGTAGACCGCCTCCTCCGTGGCCTCGAGCGCGGCCTGGAAGAGGGGGGACACGGCGTCCGGCGGCAGGAGAAGGCGCGTCCGGGGCGTGGCTTCACCATGACGCGAGCGCGCCTCGGCCGCGGTCGAGAAGGCGATCGCGTAGTCGCCGCTGCCGTGGTCGTACGAGGAGCCCGTACGGGCCAGGCCGAACACCGCGCGCGCGGCCAGCCGCTCCAGGTCGCGCGGCGTGAGCGGGGCGTCGGTGGCGACGACGATCATGCAGGACCCGCCGGACTGGCTCGTCCCGGCTCCAGGCGCCTCCGCGACCTCGGGACCGAACGCGTAGCGGCCCAGCGCGCGACCCACGGGCACGCCGTCCATGGTGAGGACGCCGCCGAAGTTGGTCTGGACGAGGACGCCCAGCGTGTGGCTGCCGTAGCGCGCGGGCAGGACGCGCGAGGCGGTTCCGATTCCGCCTTTCCATCCGAAGCACCGCGTTCCCGTGCCCGCGCCGACGGAGCCTTCGGCGACGGGGCCGGCCGCGGCGGCCTGGACGGCCGCGCGCACGTCCGCGGGCCGCACGCGGAGGGCGCGAATGTCGTTGAGACCGCCGTCGTTCGTCTCCCCGACCACCGCGTTCACGCTGCGTACGTCTTCGTTGCCCTTCCAGGACAACACCTCGGCCACGACCCCTTCGATCGCCGCGCCGACGGAGAGCGTGTTCGTGAGGACGATGGGGGACTCGATGGTGCCCAGCTCGTGGACCTGGGTCGTCCCCGCCAGCTTGCCGAACGCGTTGCCCACGAACACGCCGCCCGCGATCTTGTCGCGGAAGACGTTGTCGGAATGAGGCACGATCGCGGTGACACCGGTGCGGATGCGGTCTCCCTCGACGAGCGTGACCTGTCCCACGCGCACGCCCGCGACGTCGGTGATGGCGTTCAGGGCCCCGGGCGGGAAGACGCCGGGGGCGATGCCGATCTCTCGCGCGCGCGGCCGTGGCTCCGGCTCGGCGGCGGTGAGGACGGCCCGCGCCGGCCACGCGGCGGCGAGAGAGACGGCGACCGCGATGGCCGCGGCGCGGAAGAGGCGCGGGCTCAAAGGCCGAGGCTCTTGCGGATGGTGGCCGTGAGGCGCTGGCGGACCGTCCAGTATTCCTTCCAGGGGTCGGCCTTCAGCGCGGCCAGCCGCTCGCGGATGTTGCCCACGTGGAACTGGTCGGGAGCGACCCCGCGCGCGAGCTCCTCCCACGTGATCGGCGCCGAGACGGGCGCGCCCGCGCGCGCGCGCGTCGAATAGGCGGCGACCGAGGTGCTGCCGCGGTTGTTGCGCATGTAGTCGAGGAGGATGCGCCCCCGCCGCTGCGCCTTCGACATGGACGTCGTGTAGGCCCGCGGCTCGGCCTTCTCTCTTTCTTCCGAGATCGCGCGCGAGAACGCGAACGACTCCTCCCAGGTCGAGGCCGGGCGCAGGGGCACCACGACGTGCAGGCCCTTGCCGCCCGTCGTCTTCACGAAGCTCTCGAGGCCGAGCTCGCGCAGCCGCTTGCGCAAGGCCAGCGCGCTGGCGGCCACGCGGTCCCAGCCCACCGAAGGATCGGGATCGAGGTCGAAGACCACGCGATCGGGCCGCTCGATGGAATCGGCGAGCGCGTTCCAGGTGTGGATCTCCAGGATGCCCATCTGCACGAGGGAGATGAGGGCGGCGACGTCGTCCGCCACCAGGTACTCGCCGACCTTGGTCTTCTCCTGGATCTTCACGCGGCGCAGCGCCTCCGGAGCCCACACGCCGGTGTGCTTCATGTAGAAGCAGCCCTTCTCCGTGCCTTCCGGGCAGCGCACGAGGGTGAGGGGCCGGCCTTTCACGTGGGGCAGGATCCACTTCGCGATGGACTCGTAGAAGAGGGCGAGATCGTGCTTGGTGATCCCCTGCGGCGGATAGAGCACGCGGTCGGGATGGGTGAGACGCACTCCCGCCACCCATTCCTCGCCGCCCGTCTTCGACCCCCGTTTCTGGCTGAGCTTCTCGCCTTCCGGCGATCGGCTGCGGGCCGGCCGCTTCGGCGCCGGCGGCTGCTTCGGAGCGTCCGGTTCCGCGCCCGCGTCCGCCACGTCTTCGACGGCCCGCGGCTTCTCGCGGACGACGTCCTTCGGGTTCTTGTCCGCGCGCAATCCCTGGAACGACGGATGCCGCAGCCGTCCGTCCGCCGTCCATTCCCCGAACGCGACCTCGGCCACCAGCTCCGGCTTCACCCAGTGTGCGCGGGGGATCCCCGGGATCTTCGCCTGCTTGAACGGCGACTCCCGCTGCTCGCGCGCGGAGAGCTTCTTGTGCAGGTCGTCGAGGACCTTGGCCGTGAAGCCGGTCCCCACCTTGCCCGCGAACTCGAGGCGGCCGTCGCGGTCGTGGACTCCGAGGAGCAGCGCGCCCAGGCCCACGCGCGAGCGTTCGGGCTCGGTGAAGCCGCCGATCACGAATTCCTGCCGCTGCAGGCACTTGATCTTGAGCCACGATCGCGAGCGCGTGGGCTCGTAGGGAGCGTCGCGGCGCTTCGAAACGATGCCTTCGATGCCCAGCCCGCAGGCCTGCTCGTAGAACTCTTCGCCTGATCCCGTCACGTGATCGCTGTAGTGGAGGGGAGAGCCTCCCGCCGCCGGGCCGATCAGGTCCTTGAGCAACGTCTTGCGCTCTTCGAGGGTCGCGCCCGTGAGCGAGAAGCCCTCGAGGTAGAGGAGGTCGAACAGGAAGTAGGCGAGCTGGCCCTGGTCCTGCCCGTTGAGGGCGTTCTGAAGGGCCTGGAAGCTGGTGGTCCCGTTCGGCAGCACGATGGCGACCTCGCCGTCGAGGACGGCCGTCCGCACGGGAAGGCCTTCCACGGCCACGGCCACGACGGGGAAGTGCGAGGTCCAGTCCTTGCCGTTGCGGCTGAGGAGCCGCGCCTTTCCGTCCTGGAGGCGGGCCAGGATCCGGTAGCCGTCGAACTTCATCTCGTGCAGCCACTCCGGCCCCTTGGGCGGCGCGTCCACGAGGGTCGCGAGCTGGACCGCGATCTTCGCGGGCAGCGGAGCCTTGCGCGCGCCCTTGATGGCCGCCACCGCCGCCGCCAGATCGCGCCGCGGGGCGCCCGCGCGGCGGGCCGCGGCCGGCGCCGGGGGGCTCGCCTTGGTGCGCGCGACGCGCGCGGCGCGGGCCGAGCCCGCGCGCAGCTCGGCCGCCATCCCGCGGTTCGAGTTCCAGACGCGGTCACGATCGGCCGCGATCTGCTCGAGGGTGCGCCCCGTGCTCACGCTCTCCGGCCGGTCTTTCGTGATGTCGTAGACCTTGGACGACCGCACGAGCTCGTCGCGCTCCTTGATGAGGAGCCAGGTCTTGCCTTCCTCGCGCGGATCCTTGCCCTTGATCCGCACGAGCGTCCATTTGCCCTGGAGCTTCTCGCCGTCGAGACGGAACTTGAGCGCGCCCTTCCGCAGTCCCTGATGCGGATCCTCGAGCGGCTCCCAGGTCCCGCGATCCCAGAGCACGACCGTGCCCCCGCCGTATTGCCCCTCGGGGATGATCCCTTCGAAGTCCCCGTAATCGATCGGATGGTCCTCGGTCATCATCGCGAGCCGCTTGTCGGCGGGATCGAGGCTCGGCCCCTTGGGCACGGCCCAGCTCTTGAGCACGCCCTCCATCTCGAGCCGGAAGTCGTAGTGGAGCCGGGAGGCCGCGTGCTTCTGGATGCAGAACGATCGTCCGTCGCGCTTTCCCTCTTCGCCCTTCGGCTCCGGCGTGATCGCGAAGTCGCGCTTCCGGTGGTATTCGCGGAGTCCCATCGCCGCCTCCTGTCACGATGTTAGCGCGCCGCCTTGACAGGCGCGCCGGTGGCACCCTACGCTGCCGTCCTCCAGGAGGCGCGCGTGCTCCAGTGGTTCGGGGGAGAGGCCACCGTCCCCGAGCTCCTCCAGAAGAAGAAGTACGACAAGGCCGAGGCCATGCTCCGCAAGGAGTTCGACGCCGGCCGCCGGGACGCGTCGCTGCGCCTGCAACTGGCGGACGTGATCGCGCTGGCCGGACGCAGCCGGGAAGCGGTGCCGATCTACATCGGGCTCGCGGACGAGTTCGCGCGCTCGGGACACGCGCCCAAGGCCATCGCGATCCTGAAGAAGATCGACAAGATCTCGCCCGGCCGCAGCGACATCGCCAACCGCCTGGCCGCGCTCATCGGCGACCACGGGAAGGGGGCGGCGTCCGCCCCCGCGCCTCCGCCGGAGATCCACGAAGCGCTGCCCGAGATGGCGCTCGAGACCGAACCGGCCCTCGAGATCGAGCCCGAGCCCCAGACCGAGCCGGAGGCCGAGTTCGATCTGGACGCCGACCTCGCCCCGCCTCCTCCCGCCACGCCGGACGCCGACCTCGCTTCCGAGCTCGAGCAGGAGCTCGCCGGGATGCCGGCCGCCGACGCTCCGCCCACACCCACGGGCGCGTCCGAGGGCCTCAGCCCCGCGTTCTCGAGCCCTCTCTTCGGAGAGTTCTCGCGTGAGGACCTGCTCGCGGTGATGGGCGGCCTGCGCTTCCTGACCTTCGAGCCGGGCGACATCATCGTCGGCGACGAGGAGCCGGGTGACAGCCTGTTCGTGATCAGCTCCGGACGCGTGAAGGCGTTCGTCAAGGGCGCGGAAGGGCGGTACCACGAAGCGCGGGAGATGGGGGAAGGGGACTTCTTCGGCGAGATCGCCCTCCTTCACGGCAAGCCGCGCACGGCGACGGTGACGGCGGCGGAGAGCTGCGAGCTGCTCGAGCTGGAGCGGGACACGGTCGCGTCCCTGGCCGCGACGCGTCCGCGCGTGCGCGAGGTGCTGGAGTCCTTTTGCAACGCGCGGGTGGGCGCCGGCTCCTGACCCGTCCCACCCGACCCTCCCGCGCCGCCTAGCTCTTGCTGCGGGCCTTGGCCTGCCGATTCTTGCGCTCGTGGCGGCGCTCCGCCTCTTCGATGGAGTGCGACTCCCTCGTGTCCGCGATCTCCGCCGCCTTCTTCGCCAGGAGCTGGTAGTGCGCGTGCAGCACCCGCAGCTCCTCGCCCGTCAGGTCCTCGACGCTGATGAGGCGGTTGCTCGCCCCTTCCAGGGCCGCCACGAGCTCGTTGAGCTTGAGCTGGATGGCCAGCCCGTCCTTGTTCTGCGTCTGCTGGATGAGGAACACCATCAGGAAGGTCACGATCGTGGTCCCGGTGTTGATCACGAGCTGCCAGGTGTCGGAGAAGTGGAACAGGGGGCCGGTGACGGCCCAGACCACGATGATGCCGAGGGCCATGGCGAAGGCGGGCACGCTGCCCGTGAACCGCGTGGCCGCGGAGGCAAAGCGCTCGAAGGCACGGGCGGGAGCCTTGTCGTGTTGGGCCATGAACCTCCCTCGTCTTACGACCATCGTTACACGAGGAGGCCACCGGAATGAGCGCGGACAATGCTTTACGCCGGTGGCCTGGGACTTGCACCAGGCAATCGCCGTGGCCACGGGACTCCGTCTCGACGGCGTGCGCGTGCTCCTGGTCGAGGACGACGAGGACACGCGCGAAGTGCTCACGCTGGGCCTCGAGCTCCAGGGAGCGCAGGTCCAGGCCGTCGGCTCGTCCCGGGAGGCGTTGCGCGCCGTCGACGAGTTCGCCCCCCACGTGATCCTCAGCGACATCGGGCTGCCCGACGAGGACGGCCTCTCCATGATCCGCAAGCTGCGAAAGCTCCCGGCCGCGCTCGGCCGCATCCCCGCGGCCGCGGTCACCGCCTTCACCCTCAGCGACGACGGCGAGGAGCCGATCCGGGCCGGATTCCAGCGCCACTTCCGGAAGCCGGTCGAGACGCGGACGCTGTTCGACGCCATCGCGGAGCTGGCGGCCCTGGGGACGATCGAGCGGCGTGCGCGCGAGAGGGACGAGGAGGACGGCGGAGCCCAGCCGCGAACCTAGACTATTCCCGCGGCCTCTGCCCACGCCGGCCGCACGGGCACGGCGCGCCGAGCGAACAAGCGCAGGAACTCTTCATCCGTCAGCCCATCGGCACCCGACAGATGGCGCTCGATGGCGGAGGCCAGA
>Ga0105248_10009040_pt1 | contig 10958 bp, 7 predicted proteins | sample KBSS34metaG_FD_81524 | JGI IMG/M metagenome (GOLD analysis project Ga0105248, IMG submission 81524) | Switchgrass rhizosphere microbial communities from Kellogg Biological Station, Michigan, USA - KBS S3-4 metaG | ecosystem: Host-associated > Plants > Roots > Rhizosphere > Soil | place...
AATAACTTTGAGATAGTGTGAATCGTTTCCCTGAAGTCCTTTTACAAACGCAACGCCCATCCTCGCAGTCAGATAGGGATCTTCTCCATAAGTCTCTTGCCCTCGACCCCAACGTGGATCACGAAAGATATTAATGTTGGGACTCCAAAAGGTGAGTCCTTTGTAGCGCGCACGGTCGTTATTGCGTTCGAACTCATGATGTTTGGCACGGGCTTCGGTGGAGATCACATCAGCGACCTCATACATCAAATCCGTATTCCAGGTTGCGGCCAGACCAATAGCTTGCGGAAAGACGGTGGCATAACCTGCTCGAGCAACTCCATGTAATGCCTCGTTCCACCATTCATATTCGGGAATACCGAGACGTTCGATAGCGGCGGCGCTGTTCATCATCTGCGAAACCTTTTCGTCCAGCGTCATACGCGAGACAAGATCGTCAACCCGTTTTTCAATCGGCAGCGCGGGATTCTGAAAGGGCAGTTTCTGCTGGGCCAAGGTCCCCTGAAGGGTCGTTGCCAGGAGTGTCAGTATCAGGAGTGTCGTTGATAGTTTTTTCATGGAGTTTATTAAGTGGCTTTCCCACCGCTTGTTTTGATGAGTCAATCGCCAGACTCATCCGGTTCAGCCGGTGGCAATTCTTAGCTAATATGTCGAATTTCGTGAAAACTTAACCCTCTCATTCTCCCCAAGCTTCAGCTTGGGGTTGCGGTAAGCTCTCAAACCATCAAACCGTTTCAACGGTTTCGATTGAACTCACAAAGTCTGAGCATTGAAGCCATTTTGGGAAACCGTTAAAACGGTCCGCAACTTCGATCTCCGCGCGCTAACCCCAAGCTGAAGCTTGGGGTGAATGAGAAGTTGAGTTTTCCATTCATTTAGCACGAAGGTTCGTCGCGAGAATTTTTTCTGCTGCATGGCGGTGCCCTATTTTTTGATATTTATTTGCTGAGCCTGCTTCTCTGCGATTAGTGCTAACTCCGTGGCCAGGAAACAGTGGTGTTGCGTCATCGCAGTCTCAGTGCGATTCAGCACGTCATTCACGAGTTGTTCTCCGTAAGGAATGGGATCCTTATTGCAATCGAAATATCTCGTTTCTTTTTGATCGGTCAGGAAAAGGTGATTGCCACCTGGCCGTCCAGCTATATCGACGTTCTTTCGAATCTCGATGAATCCTTCAGTGCCGATAATCGTAAGCCGGCCGTCGCCCCCTGAACTCAAACCGTCCGGCGTAAACCAGTCCACCCGGAGGTAACCAGTACCTCCGTCGCCTCGCAACATTGCGTCTCCGAAATCGTGAAACTCGGGATATTGTGGATGATGGAAATTGCCTAACTGCGACGCGACGACATTGGCTTTGGTCGAGCCGGTGAAGAACAGAAATTGGTCGAACTGGTGTGACGCTATGTCGCAGATGATGCCGCCAGCATACTTCCGATCGAAAAACCATGCGGGTCGAGTCTTCGGGTTCAGCCGGTGTGGTCCAAGCCCGGTTGTTTGCAGTACCTGACCGATTGCTCCAGCCTTAACCAACTCGCCCGCTTTAACAGTCGCCCGATTGTCGAAGCGTTCGCTATACATGATTGAGTAGATCCGCTTCGTCTCGTGCTGAACACGACGTACTTGTGCCAACTGCTCGAGCGTGATGATTCCCGGCTTGGTAGACATGTAATCTTTGCCGTGCTTCATCACAGCGATACCAAGCGGGGCCCGATCGACGGGTATCCCGGCGCTCAAAACAAGTTGAATCGATCTATCTTCCAATATTTCATCCTGGCTGCGAACTTGTTTCGCCTGCGGGTAGCGCTTCGCAAATGTGGCTGCTAAATCAGGTTCCTTTGCGTAGAACGAGACAAATTCGCCGCCTCCCCTGATGGTTGCGCTGATCTGGCTGTGAATATGATCATTGTTGATACCGATGACAGAAAACTTGATTTTTGGTGCTTGTATCGTGGCATTGCTCCCTGTTCGCGGAAGGGCTTTCACGTTTTCCGATCCAAAAGAAAATGCTGACATCGTCAACAATCCGGCAGCTGAGCCGACTGACTGTTTGATAAAAGCTCTGCGATTCGCTTTTGACTTTTTCATTGTTACTGGTTCACTCCGATGACTGGTTGAAACTCTCGTTCGCTGTATTCAAAAAAATCAAAATCCGCATGTCTTCCTTGTCCTGAACTATCCTGACAACACACACCGACGAAGGCGCCGGTGAAATTTGGCTTACCCGGTGCGCTCGCCTCGTCTGAAAGGATGCTGGCGTCAAATTGCTCCGGTAACCAGTTCCAGGATTCTTCGCAGCGATAGGCAAAACGCAAACGTTCGTAGTCTACTTCAACCCGTAGCTCCACAGTCGAACCTCCGGCAATCGGTAAAGGCGTTGTAAATACATCCGATTGAACGAGGTCCGGGTGCGCTGACATTACGCGAAGGTGTTTGCCGAGCCGGTCGTCATAACTTATGTAGCAGTAGTGAAATTTCTCGCCGTTGTAGTAACAGATCAAACCGGCAGTTTGCTGAAAATCTTCAGGCTCGAATGAGATGGAAGTAATTGCGGAATAGCAATGAGCTTGCTGCCGTCTAGCGACCAGACTCTGTCGGAAAAGACTCCCAACCGATTCACGGCCGTACAATCGAAGAAAACCTGGTCGCGCTGACAGACTAAAGAGGTCTTCGGGCGACGGCGATCGCAGCCATTGAAACGCAAGGGGAAGCTTCGGATCGTCGAAATCACATCTCGCCGGTTCTGGGGGAAAAGGATGAGATGGCAACGATGGTGCTTCGACCTCAGTCGACGGAATCCGTTGTCTATCCCAGGTTCGAAGCCAGCCGTCTACATCCCAGGTCATCCTTTGAATGGCAGTTTCTCTTCCGAGCGTACATCGTCCTCTATTCGGTAACGGTCTGCCACAGAGATAGACCATGTATGTTTCGCCGTTTTGAGTTTCAACTAGATCGGCATGACCGGCGCGCTGCAGCGGGACGTCCGGTCGATCCCGGGCGGTCAAAACATAACTCTCCGGATGAAGCTCGTACGGACCATTCAAAGCTCTGGATCGCGCAAGCGTGACCGCATGGCCCCAACCCGTCCCACCCTCCGCAGTCAACAAATAGTAATAGCCATTCCGTTTGTAGAGGTGCGGGCCCTCAGTTAGACCGATCGAAGTACCCTTAAAAATGATCTCGCGTGGGCCAACTAACTTTTTTTCAGCAGGCGCGTATTCCTGCAACTGAATTCCTGCGAACCGATTATTGCCTGGACGGAAGTCCCAAAGCATGTTCAGCAGATATTTCCGTCCATCATCATCATGAAACAGTGATGGATCAAAACCGCTGCTGTTTAGAAAGATTGGATCTGACCATTCGCCATCGATGGATTCACTGGTAACCAGATAGTTGTGCATGTCCCGAAGCGAAGCTCCGCTGGTTCCTGCCTGACTGGTCCGGCCATACCGTTTGACGTCGGTATAGATCAGGTAGAAAAGTCCGCCGGCGAACGTCAGGCATGGAGCCCAGATGCCGCAAGAATCAGGATCACCCAGCATGTTTAGCTGGCTGGCGCGATTTAGAGGGCGAGTCAGCAGACGCCAATTCACCAGATCTCTGGAATGGTGAATCTGGACGCCGGGATACCACTCAAACGTTGAGGTGGCGATGTAGTAGTCGTCACCAACTCGGACGATCGAAGGGTCTGGATTAAAGCCTCGTAGAATCGGGTTTTTAATAATAGCGGTCATTAGTTGTTATCTTATTTTCCAACCGCCAACTGTTTTCCTTCAGGAGGCTGGACCACTGTCCACAGCACAACTGCACCAATTAGATCGAGGACTGCCAGGCAGATGAAGAACGGCGAGTAACCAATCTTTAGCACCAGCGCTCCGATCAGAAGTGAAAAGATTAGTAAACCTGCGTTTCCGAGAGTACCAGCCATTCCCGCAACCGTAGCGACTTCACTTCGCTTGAATAGATCTGACGACATCGTGATGACTGTTACAGACAGAGTTTGATGGGCGAATCCGGCAAGACTTATTAAGGCAATTGCTGTGTATGGACTCTCAACAAAACCAGCATAGGCCACGCCGATCATCAGGAACGCTCCAATCGAGAAAGCCGTACGCCGAGCATCGATGAGCGAGAGACCAACATATTTCTGCAAGCTTGCAGTGATGGATGGCCCACACAAGCACCCGAGGTCAGCTGCCAAAAACGGCATCCACGCAAACATCGCAATTTGTTTGAGATCAAAATGGCGTACGGTGTTGAGATATAGAGGCAACCAGACTGTAAGAGTTCCCCAGGTCGGGTCAGCCAGAAAGCGCGGAATCGCGATACCCCAGAAGTTGCGTTGTTGAAGCAATTTCCATATCGAGGCTCGAGTGCCGTCACTCTCGAGAAACACCTCTTGACCTTTGGAGATGTATTCTTTTTCGGAATCTGAGAGCGCGGGGTGTTGCGAGGGCGAACGATAGAAGAGGATCCACAGTAGCACCCAGACCAATCCCATTCCGCCGGTTATCACAAATGCGAATTGCCAGTTGTAAGCGATGATGGCCCAGGCGACGAGCGGCGGCGCTAACATTGAACCAAAAGAGGCACCGATATTATAGACTCCTCCGGCAAAGCCTCGCTCTCTTGCGGGAAACCATTCGGCAGTTGCTTTCATTCCCGCAGGATTGGCTGAACCTTCATTAAAGCCCAGGAGGGCTCTCATCACTGCGAGAATTTGCCAGTTGTGAGCCAGGCCGTGGGCCATGTTGATGAGCGACCAGGCGGTGGCAAAAATCGCAAGGCCCACCCGCAGTCCCACCACGTCCATGACATAGCCGCACAGAGGCTGGAACATAATCGCGATCTGAAATGCGCCGACGATGTAAGAATACTGATGCTCGTTGATATGCAGATCGTGCAGGACATTAGGCGCGGCAACCGAGAGCGTGCTGCGAGTGAGATAGTTAAGAATTGACCCAAGCATTATCAGGGTCATCATCCACCAACGCAGACCTGGAAGCTTGAATTGCGAGCTGGAGGAACGCGTCGCGCTACTGCTTAACGCGCCAGTTTCGGTTTTGGCTGTTGCTTGAGTTTCGTTCATGTTTTAGAGTGCAAGGCCTCTATGAAACTGAGTATCTGGTGCAACAACGACTTTGGTACAAACGACCGGCCTGCTTTAAAGCTGCTGCAAGAGGGAACTGCCGCTCATCAATTGCTCATGTTCGCGGATACGGAAACCGGTCTCACCGGTGAGCCACGACAGGCGCTGGCAAATGCTGACGTAGCATTCGGTTATCCGGATCCTCAGGCTATTGTCGAATCTCAAACTGTGCGTTGGGTTCAGCTGAATTCTGCCGGCTATACCAACTATGACGTTGAATCGGTTAAGAGTGCCTTGCGGGCTCGCGGCACTTTAATGTCGAACAGTTCAGCGGTTTATGACGAACCTTGCGCTCAACATCTACTGGCGATGATGATGTCGCTCGTCAGAAATCTTCCCCTTGCGCTCGACAATCAACGTGACCACCAATCGTGGCCCATGCACGAATTGCGGGCGCACTCTCAGTTACTCAATGGGCAGACCGTTTTGCTTCTCGGGTTTGGCTCGATTGCTCGTCGTGTAGTTGAGCTTCTTCAGCCGCTCCACTTGAAGTTGATCGCTGTGCGACGTCGAGTTGCGGGCGACGAACCGATTCCGGTAATCGAGGTCGCGCGGGTTGATGAATTGCTTCCTGCCGCCGATCACGTAGTAAATATTCTTCCCGCCAACAGTGAAACTCGTCACTTCCTGAGTGAAGAACGCTTTGCGAAATTCAAAGACGGCGCCATCGTCTATAACATCGGGCGCGGGGTGACTTTGGATCAGCGAGCGCTAATTCGTGCGCTGGAATCCGGCAAAGTTAGCGCAGCGTACCTGGACGTAACTGATCCCGAACCGTTGCCGTTGGATCATCCGCTTTGGACCACGCCAAACTGTTTTATTACTCCGCACACAGCCGGAGGTCATGCTAATGAAAAAGAGCGTCAGGTAACACACTTCTTGAGTAACTTACGGCGTTTCGAAAAGGGAGAAGTCCTCATCAACCGGGTGCTGTGAAAGCAGCGCCGGTGAAGAGTTGCGGAACAGGCTCCCACTGGCGAGTGTCCATTGATTTGAAGACAGCCTCGATCACCGCCATGTTCCTGATCGAATCTTCAAGTGGCAAGACAAGTTCAGCCTCACCGCGGACGGCCTGTGAAAACAGATCCCCTTGGATCGTATACTGGTCAACGATTCCAAACTCGATCGTTTCAATTGCGCCGCCACTTAAATCTGAACCGTCGTCGATAAAGATCCTACAAGGTTTATCGGGAGGAGCATTAAAGGGAATCTGGACCTCGATCCGTCCAGTTGTGCCGATGATTTGAACTCGCTGATATGGCGCAACTCTGGTACTACAGGTAAAAGTCGACTGACCCTCTTCGAAGTCGAGCAGGGCGGAGGTAAGTATGTCGGTATGCGTCGCCGGATGCTCTTCAATTAGCGATACGACTCGCCTTGGTTCAGATCCGAAGATCAAGCGGGAGCAGAAGATCAAGTAGCAACCGATGTCCATCAAACCACCGCCACCAATCTCACGAATATTGCGGATGTTTTTGGGATCCTGGTTGTTATAGCTGAAGTAGCTCATCATTGATCGCACTGCACCGATTCGACCGTCTCGAATCAGATTTAAGACCGTCAGCCATTGAGGGTGAGTGCGGATCATGAAAGCTTCCTGGATCTGCACGCCCGCGCTTTCTCTAACGTCCAGCAACGAAAGCGCTTCGGCGACAGAGAGGCTGATCGGTTTCTCGCACAAGACATGTTTTCCGGCTTGCGCGGCATTGATGGTCCATTCGACGTGAAGATGGTTGGGCAAAGGAATGTAGACGGCTTCTATGTCCGAATCCTCAAGTAGATCTTCATAGGAGCCGTATGATTTCTGAATTCCTAATTGGGCGGCGGCCTGCTCTGCTTTGTTCAGATCCCTTGAAGCAATTCCAAGGATTGTTGACCACTCGCCAGCCTGCATGGCGGGAATTACTTTTTTGGTTGCAATGTTGGCGACGCCGAGGACGCCCCAACGTACTTTGTCGATCATGGTTTTGCTGTTGGGCCTTTGATCTTTGGACTTCCACTAACCGCCTTAACTCATCTCACGCCAAGCAAAATGTCGATGGTGAGTTGGTCCAAACGCTCATACGGTAAAATCTTTCGTGCGATCTGCTCGCGGTCCAGCGGCAGCGACTTAATACGTTCGGCTCTTGCACGACTATATCTACCAAGTTCTTCCGCATGTTCAGGAGATCCAGAACGAATTTCGGATAGTAGTGCCTGAATTTCCGAATCTTCATTGAATTGACGTGCTTTGTCTTTGAGTATCAGGTAGTTGCGCATGCAGCCTTTGGCAAATTCCCAAACCCCATCCTGATTCTCACTGCGGTAAGAGTGGGCATCGAAATGTCTGGGACCGGCATAGCCTGATTCTTCGAGCAGCTTGACCAGAAAGAACAGATTCTTGATCGACTCAGAACCAAACCGTAAATCCTGATCAAATCGAGGGCCTTTCTGGTCGTTGAGATCGATATGAAACAGCTTATCTGCCTCGATCGCCTGGGCTACTACGTGATAGAAATTCAGACCGGACATTTGTTCGTGTCCGACCTCTGGATTTACCCCAACCATCTCGGGGTGGTCCAACGTTGCGATGAATCCGAGCATCGCGCCGGTGGTTGGTAAATAGATATCACCTCGGGGCTCGTTTGGTTTTGCCTCAAGCGCAAACTTGTAGTCGTAGCCCTGATCTATCGAGTATTCGCAAAGGAAATTCATGGCCTCGCGATTCCACTTGAGCGCCTCACGAGCATCTTTCGCGGCATCAACTTCAGCTCCCTCACGACCGCCCCAGAAGACGTAAATGTGCGAGTCGAGTTCGGCGCCGAGATCCATCGATCGCATCGTCTTCTGCAAGGCATACAGACGCACCGAAGGATCGTTCGAAGTGAAGGCACCATCCTTAAAAGCGGGATCGTAAAACAGGTTGGTGGTGGCCATAGGGACCTTCATCCCGGTATCCTTCAGGGCCTGCTTGAAGTCGCGAACAATTCGATCGCGGTCAGCGGCAGTGGCGTCGATAGGAATCAGGTCGTTGTCGTGCAGGTTTACGCCGTAAGCTCCGAGCTCACTCAGTTTTCTAACTGCATCGGGCGGATTTAAGGTCGGACGAGTCGCATCGCCAAACGGATCTCGGCCGCGATTGCCCACGGTCCATAGTCCGAAGGTGAATTTATGTTCCGGCTTGGGTGTGTAGTTATTGCTAGTCATTTGCTTTGCCTTCCACTCAGTTCATTGGGACCCATTCATGGGAACCCAGAATGTATTTAGTCACGCTTAAAATCTTCGGCTGTCTTTAAGACCGCAGTGAACGCTTCCTTGTGTTGGCCACCCCGATCGAACAGTAAAGGATAGTTCGTTCTACCTCGCACCGGCCAATTGTTCAACCAGCTATCGGCATCCGTCACTCCCCAGAGTGTAACCCGATCAATTACATCTCGATATTTCAGGTAGACATTGAACAGTGCGGCGTATCGTTTTGCCTGTTCTGTACTTATTGCTGCCGTCAGACCGCCGCGAAACGGGTTCAAACTGACCTGTAGCTCGTCTGTGAGCTTCATCGTCGGTCCGATGTCTTCAGAAACGACCGGCAAAACGTCAACGTCCAGCTCGGTAATGTTTACCCGCAAGCCGAGTTTGGCAAACGTCGAAATCGTGATGTCCTGTTGCTCAAGCGATGGCCAATCCAGTCGATTGTGCCCTTGTAATCCGATTCCGGCAATCGGAACGTTCTGCTTTTTCAGCTGTTCCATCAATCTCACCGCGCCGGCCCGTTTAGGTGAATCCTCCAGTGCATAGTCGTTGTAGTACAACTCGGCCGAGGGATCAGCTTCATGCGCAAATTGAAACGCCCTGGCTACATAATCTGCGCCAATGATTTTCAGCCATGGCGACTGACGCATCGAGCCATCTGCGTTTACAGCTTCGTTAACCACATCCCAGCCCTTGATCCGACCTTTATAGCGACCGACAACGGTGTAAATGTGCTCTTTCATTCGTGCGAGCAAGGTATCCCGATCGACGGGTTTGCCTTTTTCGTCCGCAAAGACCCAGCCAGGTGTTTGTCTATGCCACACGAGCGTGTGCCCGATAACGACCATGTTGTGCTGCTCGCCGAAGTTCACGTACTGATCCGCTGCGGTGAAATCGAACTTGCCGGGTGACGGATGAATGTACTGCCACTTCAATTGGTTCTCGGGAGTAATGGAGTTGAAGTTGGCAGCAATAAGGGCTAGCTCGGATTTGTCTTCTCCGAAAAACTGTCGCCGGTTTAGCGCAGCTCCGATAAGAAAGTCAGACTTGAACGCATCCTTCAGCGCGTCAGACTTCCGCGCAGACGTGGTCCACAACGTTGTCGCTGCGAGAATCAGCGACAAACTAAACGGAAGTAGACTAAGCGTGGCTCTTCTCGGCTTCACTGCGCTATCACTTCAAGTTTGGCGGTCTGATACTTTGCTGAGCTGGGTCCGACCATGATATCGAACCAGCCAGGTTCCACCACTCGTTTCATGCTGAGATCGTAAAACCACAGTTTCTCTGGGGTGATTACAAACTCGACATTTTTACTTTCGCCGGGGGCCAACGTTATTCGTTTGAAATCTTTTAGTTCCTTGATTGGGCGCGTGACTGAGCTAACGAGGTCGTGAATATAGAGCTGGACTATCTCATCTCCGGCACGTTTCCCGGTATTGGTGACTGTCACGCTAACTTTAGCTTGCCCGTTTGTCGGAATTTGGGCTGGCGAAATTGCGGGTTGCGAATACGAGAACGTTGTATAGCTCAAGCCATAACCGAACGGGAACAAAGGATCCTTATTAGCAAAAAGATATCCGCGTTTGGCCGTAGGCTTCTGATTGTAGTAAATCGGAAGTTGTCCCACCGTTCGAGGGAAGCTGACTGCCAGTTTACCGCCGGGGTTATAGTCGCCGAACAAAACGTCCGCAACGGCAACGCCGGTTTCCTGGCCCAGATAAAAACCTTCAAGGATGGCCGGGACGTTTTCGGCAATGTAGTTGATTGAAAGTGGCCCACTGTTGATAAGCATTACGACCACCGGCTTTCCAGTGGCGAGCACTTGTCTGACCAACTCGTTTTGGCGACCGACGAGATCGAGACTATCTCGATCACCCAGATGATTATCGGCCCATGCTTCCTTATTAGTGTCTTCGTTACCACCTAAAACCAACAGCGAAACATCTGACGCTTTTGCAGCATCCACAGCCTCGGCGATTAGTTTCTGATCCTCCGCCGGAGTATTGAGCGTCGAGGTGTCAGCCCACCAGTTGCCGCCTTCTTTTGTAATCTTGCAACCTTCTGCGTAAGACACCCGCACCCGTCCCGCCGTCTTATCCTTCATTCCCTGCAATACACTCACGCCGCGTAGCGGATTGTCACTGTAGCCACCGAGGTGAACTCGTTCGGCGTTTGGTCCAATGACGGCGATCGATTTCAACGTGCTCAGGTTGAGTGGTAACACATTGTTATCGTTCTTCAGCAACACCATTGAACGACGCGCGGCTTCGGCGGCGAGCGCACGATTGTCCGTTGAATTGGTGACTTTTACAGCGCGCTCCGGATCGACGTAGGGATTTTCAAACAGGCCCAGGAGAAATTTTGCGCGCAGATGTCTACCAACCGCCGTGTCCAAGGTAGCTTCCGACACCGTCTTTGACTTAACCAAATCGACCAGGGTGAGAAAGGCATCAGGATCTGGAAGTTCAACGTCGACTCCTGCCTCGAGTGACAAGCGCGCAGCGTCTTTTAGATCGGGTACAACGTGGTGCAGGTCCCGTAACTGGGTAACGGCATAGTAGTCGGAAACGGCATAACCCTTGAG
>Ga0105248_10009041_pt1 | contig 10958 bp, 11 predicted proteins | sample KBSS34metaG_FD_81524 | JGI IMG/M metagenome (GOLD analysis project Ga0105248, IMG submission 81524) | Switchgrass rhizosphere microbial communities from Kellogg Biological Station, Michigan, USA - KBS S3-4 metaG | ecosystem: Host-associated > Plants > Roots > Rhizosphere > Soil | place...
CAGGGCGATGGCGACGGCGAGAGCGGCGGCGCGGGTCATGAGGCGTCCTATGGCGGCGGGGCGGGGGCGCCGTCCTGTCCGGCGGGCAGGGCAGTGAAGGCGGCGTGGCCGTCGGCGTCCTGGCCCTCAAGGAAGCGGCCCTGCAGGCAGACGCCTTCGACGATCTCGGCGGCGGGGTCGCGCTGGCGGTTGTAGATCCGCCGCGTCCGCCAGGGCCGCGTCAGGATGTGGGGCGCGGTGATGGTCAGGTCGTCGACCAGGGTGTCGGGGCCCTCCAGCCGGATCTTCTCGACAACGTGCAGGTCGCCGTCGTTGGGAATGCCGACCGCCTCGCTGACGGCGAGATAGGTCTGCGGGAAGATCGCCACCGTGTCGACGACCAGCGCATCGCCCTCCCAGCGGCCGATGGAATGGCCGAAGAAGCTGGGGTCGGGGTCGTTCGGGTGGGGCCGTCCGTCGGTGTGAATCCGGCGTAGGCGGTTGCCGTCGGATTCGCCCAGCACCAGCACTCGGCCGGGCTCGAAGACGAACTCGAGCGCATTGTGGGTGACCAGCATCAGCGCCGGCATGCCGTGGGGCAGGCAGTCGACGAAGAGGCCTTTCGGCCGGCCGGCCTGCTCGCGCGTCTCCAGAGCCTTCACCTGCTGACCCACGGCCGCCGTCCAGGGCGGCGGGTTGGTCGCAACCTGCCGGTTCTGGTCGATGACGTCAGGCGTCCAGACGCCGCTCCAGTCCGGCAGGTGGGCGACCGCGGCCCAGTCCCGTGCGGGCGCGGCGGCCTGCGCCGCCACGGGTGCGAGCGCGAGGACGCAGGCGAGGGCGGCGAGGGCGCACCTCATGGCTTGGCCTGGGGGATCGGGCCGATGGTCAGCACCTTGCCGCTATCGAGCAGGGTGACCTTTTTCAGCGAGCCGCCGTGGCGGCCGTCGCGCAACGGATTGATCTCTATGGTGACCTTGTCGCCGGGGTTCACCGAGGATTTCGACCAGCCCATGCGGGTGAGGTTGCCGGGGCTGGTGGGGAATTCGGCCGGCCACAGCTCAGCCGGCCCGCCGTCCTTCGGCGCGACCAGGACCCAGAGCACGGCGTGGGGGTTGGTCCACTGGAAGGACTTCACCGCGCCCGTCAGGGTGACGACCTTGGTCTGGTCGTACATGGCGAAGGAGTGGTGGGCGACGGCGACGGAAGGGGCGGCGACGGCCGCCATCATGGCCAGGAGGGTTCGACGGTTCATTTCTTGTCGTTCGGCAGCGGCGGCGCCAGCGGAGCGCCGCCCTCGTCTTTCGGGATGGGGGTGAACACGGCGAAGCCGTCGGCGTCGGTGTCTTCCAGGAAGTCGCCCTGTCGGCAGGAGGCTTCGACGATGTCGAACCGCCGATCGCGCTTGCGGGTCCAGGTCCGGGTGGTGCGCCAGGGCTTGGTCAGTACGTGAGGCGCGGTGATCTCGGTGACGATCTCCAGGGTGTCGGGGCCGGTCAGGCCGATGTGCTCCACCACATGGGCCTCGCCGTTGTTGGGCACGCCGATCGCCTGGCCGAGCGGGATGAAGGTCTGCGGCAGTATACCCACGGTATCGACCACCAGGGTCTGGCCCTCCCAGCGGCCGATGGAGTGGCCGTTGAAGGTGGGGTCGGGGTCGGCCGGATGGGCCCGCCCGTCCGTCCAGATCCTGCGCAGGCGGTTGCCGTCGAACTCGTTCAGCACCGTCACGCGGCCGGGCGTGAACAGGAACTCCGTCGCGTTCAGGGTCATCAGGTTGAAGCTCGGCATGCCTTCCGGCAGGCAGTTGACGTAGACGTTCTCCGGTCGCCCGGCCGCCTCGGCGGCGCGCATGCGCGCGACGCGGGCGGCGGCTTTCGGAGTCCAGGCGGGCGGCTCGCGGAAGCCCGGGCCGCCGCCCACCAGGGGCGCCGGACTCCACACCCCGCTCCAGTCCGGCAGTTTGGCGATCGCCGCCCAGTCGGCCGCGCTCGGCGCGGGGTTTAGCGTCACGACCTGGGCCGCGCTCGGCGTGGCCCAGGCCAGGAGAAGTCCCGTCGCGACGGCGCCGAGCACGAAGCGGCGCTGGCGCGCCTGTGGTCTTGCAGAGGAGGTGTTCATGGGCGCCCGGCGGACTCGCTGACGACGAAGGGGCGCAGCGTGGCCCACATGCCCGCCGCCGACGCGCCGGGTCCAAGGTCAAGGTCGAGCACCCGGCCGAGCACGGCCAGGTCCTGCTCGGCCTGGGGGCTGGCGCAGGAGCCCGCCAGCAGGGCGTCGTAGGCGCGGATCTGGTCTTCGAGCATTTGGCGCTCGGAGGCGCGGGAGACGAGGTCGACCATGGTGTCAGCCTGCCGCCTTGGCTGGCGTGGCTGGGCCGATCACGTCGCTGAAGGCGCTGACGTAGCCGGCGTCGGTGAGCTTTGGCAGGACGTCGATCACGCCGGCGGCGCGATAGCGATCGAGGGTCCTGCGCTGGTCCTCGACCAGCCGGGCGTCGATCGGCGCGTACTCGGTCGTGAGTAGATAGCTGACGTTGTAGCGGGCGACCGCCAGGGGGACGCCGGTCTCCTTGGCGACCTGCGCCGCATAGGCTTCAGGGTGGGTCTGAACCCAGGCGTGGGCCCGCACCAGACGTCCCAGGAAGTCGCGGAGCAGGGGCGCCTTATGGGCGATCGCCGCGTCGCTCGCCGCCTGGAATCCGGCGATGGAGCCGGGCGTGACGATCCCGCTGGCGTCGACCAGGACCCGGTCGTGGTCCTCCTCCACCGCGATGCCGACGTAGGAGCCCCAGGTCGACCAGGCGTCAATGTCGCCCGAGCCCAAGGCCGCCTTGGCGTCGCCGTTGTTGAGGAAGACGAACTGAACGCTCTTCGGGTCGACGTGAGCCTTTTCGAGGATGCGCAGCGCCATGTCGTGGCCCGCCGAGCCCTTGATGGTGGCGAGCTTGCGCCCCTTCAGGTCTGCGACCGTGCGGATGTCGGAGCCCCGGCGCACGATGATCGCCGAGCTGCGGCCAAGCAGGGGCGTGACCGTCCGCAGTCGCGTGGCCAGCACGGCCTTGATCGGCGCGCCGCTGGAGTAGGCGAAGGCGAAGGGCGCCCCGCCGACGCCGCCGACGTCGATCGCGCCGGCCGAGAGGGCTTCCAGCAGGGGCGCGGCGGCGGGCATCTGCACCCACTGGATTTCGTAGGGGACGTCGTTCAGCAGGCCGGCGGCGGTCAGCAGGGCGTGAACGGCGCCGCGCTGATCGCCCACCTTCAGCACCTGGCTGGCCTTGGCCGCAGGCCCGCGGGCGCAGCCCGGGCCCGCCGCGCCGAGAGCGGCCAGCGCCAGGACCCAACCCAGCGCCAGGCGTCGGTCGGGGTGGTCCGCGGATCCCTGAAGATGATTGGAGTTGGTCATGTCTGCCGCTGACGACGGAGCTGTTCCCCCGTGCTTAACCTTGGCCTTCGAGGCCGAAAAACGAGCAATCTTGATGAGCGCTATGAGCGGCCGGGCCGGGGCCCGGCCGCCCCGTTGGCCACTTTGGGCATCAGAAGCTGCGGGTGGCGAAGACGTTGACCATCCGCGGCTCGTTGTAGGCTGCGTAGTAGAGCGGATTGACCCCGGCGTTGGTCGGCGAATAGCCGCCAGCCTGCAGGCGTTGCAGGTCGAACAGGTTCTGCACCCGCACCCCCAGCTTCCATGCCTCGTCAGCCGTCGTGTAGTTGACCGTGGCGTTGACGAAGGTCTGCGGCCGCACCCGGGTTTGCGGCGTGTCGAAGACGTCGATGAAGCGCGAGGACTCGTACTGGGCGTCCGCGCCGAGGCGCCAGGCGCCGGGGGTGTTCACCGGCAGCCTGTAGTTGGCGGCCAGGCTGAGCTGCCATTCCGGCGCATAGGGGAAGTCGAGGCCCAGCAGGGTCGTGCGCCCGGCCACGTTGCGTGGCAGGGTCGCGGTGAAGGTGGCGTATCGGGTCTTCAGATAGGCCGCTGAGGCGTTGATCTGCAGGCCGTCGATGGGCCGCGCCGCCACCTCGAACTCGCCGCCCCAGGACTCCGCATCGCCGGCGTTGATCAGCTGGTTGCTGACCAGGCCGAGCGCCGCCGTGCTGGTGGCGCGAACCTGGAAATCCTTGATCTTGTTGTAGAAGATCGCAAGGTTCGCGGTCAGCGACCCGTCCAGCCAGCGCGACTTGGCGCCCAGCTCATAGGCCTTGGTGATCTGCGGCTGGTAGGGGGTCAGCGACCCCGTCAGCGAGGTGGTGCGCAGGTCGTAGCCGCCGCTCTTGAAGCCCTCCGAATACGAGGCGTAGCTCAGCAGGTCCGGGGTCCACTGGTACTGGACGCCGATCTTCGGCGTGAAGCTGGAGAACTTGGTCCAGGGCGCATGGGCGTCGAAGGTGGTCTGGAAGGCGCCGTAGAGGCCGGCCCATCGGCCAGGATCGTAGCCCCAGTCCTGCGGGTCGTGCAGGGGGACGCCGACGCTCTGCTGGCCGAAGTTGTCGAACCGCCGGCGGTCGACGGTGTAGCGCCCGCCCAGCGTCACGGTGAGCTTGTCGGTGGCCTTGTAGTTCAGCTGGCCGAAGGCCGACCAGCTCTCGGTCCTCAGGTAGTTGTTGGTGTGGGTGACCGTGCCGACGTTGTCCCGCGGGCTTCCGGCCGACTGGCTGAGCCGATGGTTGTGGAAGTACTCGTAGAAATAATAGAGGCCGGCCACGAAGTTCACCCGGTCGTACTCGCCGTTCAGGTCGAGCTCCTGGGTGCGGTAGTGCTGGTCGAAACCGGCGTAGCTGTCGCCCTTGATCGCGGTGACGCCATCGTTGTCGTAGTAGATCGGCCCGTGCATGCCGCGCACGGCGGTGACCGACTTCAGGGTCAGGTGCTCGTCGAGCAGGTACTTCAGCGTCAGCGAGCCGCCGTAGACGGTGGTCTTGTTGTACGGGAGCGTGTCGGACCAGGTGAGATTGGGGTCGGGCTTGGCGCCGCCGGGGACGCCGTCCGGCTGGTTGATCGGCGAATAGTAGCTCTGGCTGGAGCGGTCCCACATGCCGTCGGCGCTGAGCACCGCCGTCAGCCGGTCGGTCAGCTGGGAGCTCAGCTTGCCGCGCAGCACGGTGAGGTCGAGGTCGTTGACGTGCTGGCGCAGCGGGATCGAGTAGGTCCAGCCGTCGCGGGTGTGGCGGATCACCGAGAAGGCGCCGTTCAGCCTGTCGTCGGCGAGGATCGGGCCGTTCACCCGGGCTCGGAGCTCGACGTTGTCGTAGCTGCCGTAGGTCAGGCCGACTTCGCCGCCGGGCGTCGAGGTCGGATCCTTGGTGATGAAGCGGATCGCGCCGGCGCTGGAATTGCGGCCGTAGAGGGTCCCTTGCGGTCCGCGCAGCACCTCGACCCGCTCGAGGTCGGGGGTGTCGTAGAGCGAGCCGACGGTGCGGGCCAGGTAGACGTCGTCGACATAGACGGCGACCGACGGCTCCGGATAGGTGTCGATCTCGCCGATCCCGCGGATCGAATACTGCTGGGTGGTGTAGGCGGTGGACCGCTTCGGCGCGAGCAGGCCGGGGATCCGGCCGGAGAGGTCGCGGAAGGTGGCGATCTTCTGCTGCTCGATGGCGTCCTTCGAGAAGGCGGTGACGGCGATCGGCGTCTCCTGCAGGCTCTCCGAGCGGCGCTGGGCGGTGACGACCACCTCCTCGAGGCGAGGGCCGGCGGTCTCGTCAGCGGCATTGGCGGCGTCGGCGGCCTGGACCGCGGTGGTGATGGCGAGGGACGATGTCGCCCCTAGCAACGCCCTCGTCAGGCGCCGCGATGTGTCGAAGATGCTCATGAAGTTCCCCAGGTTCATCACGGCGGTTCGGGCGTGGCCGTGTTGCCTGCCAGAAACCTTGGGGAGATCTGAAATAATACCGATATATTCTTGTATTTATTATGAGTTACTTGGAATCGGAGCGCGTACGGATAGTTACGGATAAAATCCCTCCCCTTGGGGAGCTCCGCCGAACGCGATGAGGGGGTTCCGCTCAGAAGGCTGGATTGGCCTTCATCGGCATCTGAGCCGGCCCCCTCCGTCGGCTTCGCCGACACCTCCGGAGGAGAGGATCCTGCCGGTCGACTATTCTGCCGCCTGGAGCGCTCCTTGCCCCCTCGACCAGCGGTTTTCCGGGACCTCGAGCCCGAGGTGGCCGCGAAGGGTGTCGTGCGCATAGTCGGCCTTGAACAGGCCGCGGGCCTGCAGCAGCGGCACGACCCGTTCGCGGAACAGGGCGAACTCGCGCGGCCTGCCGACCCGCAGCAGGAAGCCGTCGGCGGCGCCGTCGCGGAACCAGTGCTCGATCTCGTCGGCGATGGTCTGCGGCGACCCCACGAAAGGCGAGCGGAAACGGCCGAAGCGATAGGCCGTCTCGCGCAGCGTCAGGCCCTCGTCCTGGGCGGTCTTCACGATTCGCTCGGCGCGACCCTTGTAGCTGTTGAGGCTGAGGTTACTGACGTCCGGGAAGGGGCCGTCGATCGGATAGCGGCTGAAGTCGTGGTAGCCGAAGGCCCGGCCGAGCTCGACCAGCAGCTTGTCGATCCTGACCTCGCCTTCCAGGTTCGCGGCCAGGGCTTGGGCCTCTTCGTCGGTCTCGGCGAGGATCGGGAACAGGCCGGGCAGGACGGTGATGGCGTCCGGGTCGCGGCCGAGCACGGCGGCGCGGGCCTTCAGGTCCTGATAGTAGGCCCGGGCGGTGTCGAAGTTCTCGCCGCTGGTGAAGGTCCCCTCGGCGATCTGGGCGCCGAGGTCGCGTCCCTCGGTGCTGTCGCCGGCCTGGAAGATCACCGGCTGGCCCTGGGGCGAGCGGCTGAGCGCCAACGGCCCGGCGACCTGGAAGAACTCGCCCTTGTGGTTGAGCGCGTGCTGCTTGGCCTTGTCCAGAAAGACCCCGGCGGCCCGATCGCGGGGGAAGGCGTCGTCCTCGTAGCTGTCCCACAGCCCCTGGACGACCTCGACGAACTCCTTGGCCCGGCGATAGCGGACCTTGTGGTCGAAATGCTCCTCGCGGCTGTAGTTGCGCGCCGCGCCCTCCAGCCCGGTGGTGACCACGTTCCAGCCCGCGCGCCCCTTGCTGATGTGGTCCAGCGAACCGAACTGGCGGGCGACGTTGTAGGGCTCCCAGTAGGAGGTGGTCAGGGTGCCGACCAGGCCGATCTTGGAGGTCGAGGCCGCCACCGCCGAGAGAAGGGTTAGCGGCTCCAGCCGGTTGAGGAAGTGGGGGGCGGTGTCGGGGGTGATGAAGGGGCTGTCGACGATGAAGGCCAGGTCGAACTTGGCCGCCTCGGCCAGACGGGCGTTTTCGATGTACCAGTCGATGTCGATGCTGGCGTCGCCGGGCAGTTCCGGGTCGCGCCAAGTGTAGTGGTCGGAGCCCACGCCGGAAAGAATGGCGCCGAGCTTCAGCTGCCGAGCCTGGGGTTGAGTCATGTGACCCTCCAAAATTTCCAGGCTGCTACCTAGTAGAGCGCAGGTCTGCGGAATAACGAAGAGTTCTCAAGACTAGCATTGCGGCGGGCAATGATGGCCTGAGGGTAAAGCCCCGACGGCCATGCCCCGGCCCGGGACGCCGCCTTAGGCGGCCTCACGCCACAGCGACGCCGGGCTCCCGGCCGTCCGTCGTATCAGCGTGGCGCGGAGAGCATATTACTAAAACTCGTATAGTAATATCTGGTATCGCCCTCAGAATTACTTCGTGGTCTCGCGGGTCCGGCTCCTTTTGATTGTGTTCCGAAGGCGTTGCGCCGCCCACGGAGCCGTCCGCGCGAGCGGAACGGGCGCGCAACCCTCCTCGCGGCCAAAGGCGAGCACGACGACCTCCCCTGTCGCGCGGACCTGGCCTGGCGCAGGTCGCCGCGACGTCCGGTTTCCGCCCCCCTTCCGGACGTCGCGGCGCCGTTCGCATTTTCTGGAGACGGGCATGACGTCACGACGCCATCAGCAGACCGATAGCGCCCTCCAGCGGCCCGTCGCCAGCAGGGGGCGTCGGGCCTGGCCGGCTGCGGCGGTGCTGCTGGCGCTGGCGCTTGCGGGCTGCGGCAAGCCGCAGGGCGAGGCGCAGGCAGTGCTGAAGGTCGGCAGCCAGAAGGGCGGCGACAAGGCGCTGCTACTCGCCTCCGGCGCCCTGGACGGCGCGCCCTATCGGGTGGAGTGGAGCGACTTTCCCGCCGCCCAGCATCTGCTGGAGGCCCTGGCCGCCGGCGCCGTCGACGTCGGCCTTGTCGGCGACGCGCCCTTCCTGTTCGCCTACGCGGGCGGGGCCGACATCAAGGCGGTCCATGCTTCGGCCAACCCCCAGGGCGGAATCGCCACGGCCGTCCTGCTGCCCAAGGCCAGTCCCGTCCGCAGCGTGGCGGACCTGAAGGGCAGGCGTATCGCCACCGGCCGCGGCTCGATCGGCCATTATCTGCTGCTCCGCACGCTGGAGCGGGCCGGCCTGAAGCCGTCGGACGTCACCATCGTCTTCCTGGCGCCCTCCGACGCCAAGGCCGCCTTCGCCACCGGTGCGGTCGACGCTTGGTCGACCTGGGCGCCGTATCTGCCGCTGGCGGTGCGCGACGAGGGCGCCCGCGTCCTGACCGACGGCCGCGGCCTGCTGACCGGCTACGGTTTCGAGGCGGCGAGCACGCCCTCGATCGCCGCCAAGCGCGCCCAGTTGCAGGACTATCTGCTCCGGCTCGGTCGGGCGGAGATCTGGGCGCTGACCCACCAGGACGCCTACGCCAAGGTCCTGGCCCAGGAGACCGGCCTCGACGAGGAGATCGCCGGCAAGACGGTGCCGCTGAATCTGCGCCTGCCGCGGCCGATCGACGAGACAGTGATCGCCGAGGCCGGCGAAGTGCTGAAGCGCTTCCAGGCCTCCGGCGCAATCACGGCCAAGCCTGACGTGAAGGCCGCCTTCGATCCCAGCTTCAAGATCGCGACCACGCCCTGAGCGTGTCGCACGTCCCGCACAGGAGGAACGACGATGTCCGAGCCCACGCTTCGCCAGTTGCTGGCCGAGCTTCACGCCGAGCGCGAGCGCACCTGGGAGCCCGCCCAACTCGAGCTCAACGTCAACCAGCGCCGCGACCTGGTCGAGGCGGCCAAGACCGCGCGTTTCGTGAAGGCGGGGGACGCCCTGCCGCCCTTCGAACTGGAGGAGGTCGAGGGCGCTCGGCTGACGCTGGAAAGCCTGACGGCCGAGGGACCGGCGGTGGTGATCTTTTTCCGCTTCGCAGGCTGTCCGGCCTGCAACATCGCGCTGCCCTACTACGATCGCGCCCTGGCGCCGCAACTGGCGGCCCTGGGCGTTCCCCTGGTGGCGGTCAGCCCGCAGATCCCCGAGCGGCTGGTGGAGATCAAGCGCAAGCACGGCCTGACCTTCCACGTCGCCACCGACCGCGACAATGTGCTCGGCCGCAAGCTCGGGATCCTCTACGTCGCCAACGCCGCGACCCAGGCCGCCGCCAAGGCCAAGGGGACCTTCATCGGCGACACCCTTGGCACGGGAACCTGGGAGCTCCCCCAGGCTGCCGCCCTGGTCGTCGGCGCCGATCGTCGGGTGCGGTTCGCCGACGTCAGCCCCGACTGGCTGGTTCGCACGGAGGCCGAGCCGATCCTGGCGGCGGCGCGCGCGGCGCTGGCGGTTCCGGCGGCGTGAAGGCCCGGCGTTCTCAGCGCCGCGCATGAGCGAGCGTTTCACCCTGCTGTCGGGCTGCTCGGGCGGCGGCAAGTCCACGCTTCTGGCCGAGCTTCGCCGGCGCGGCCTGGCCTGTGTCGAAGAGCCCGGGCGGCGGATCGTGGAGGAGCAGCTGGCGAGTGGGGGGACCGCGCTGCCCTGGGTTGACGCCGCCGGGTTCGCCCGCCGCGCCATCGCGGTCGCGCTGGCGGACCGGGAGGCGGCGCGCCGCGGGCCGGGGCGGGTCTTCTTTGACCGCGGCCTCGTGGATGCCGCCGCCGCCCTCGAACACCTCACCGGCGAACCGACGCTCGAGACACTGGGGCGCGCGCACAGATACGGCAGGCAGGTCTTCCTGGCGCCGCCGTGGCCGGAAATATATGTCGCGGACAGGGGTCGACAACATGGGCTGGAGGCGGCGGTGGCGGAATACGAGCGGCTCGCGCTCACCTATCCGGCCTTGGGGTATGCGGTGACGATTCTGCCGAAGGTCAGCGTCGCCGAGCGCGCCGACTTCGTTCTGGCGGCGATCGGTTGAGTTCCGCGGGTCGCCACCAACAGAGACGGCCTTCTAGCCGTTTCGGCGGAACAGCCGGCGCGCCGAGCCGACCTTAGGCCAAGGCTCGGAGAGCGTCGGCGATGCGGACCAACGGCTCGGCGTCGCGGCTTTTCACGGTGCAGACGTCGACGATGAAGATGGTCGCCGAGCCGGCGTCGATGCGGCAGCGGATCGGACCTGCGAAGCTGGCGAGAGCCTCGCCCAGTTCCGGCGGGGCGGCGGGGTCGAGCCGCCAGCGCGCCGCATCGAACCGCGCCGGCCCGTCCGGATCGAAGGCTTCCGCGTCCTGACGCTGGTCGGCGCCAAGCAGGGCGATCGAGACGCTTTCGGCCGCGATCAGGGCGTCGTGGGCCGCCGCAGACTTGTCGACGCTGAACAGCAGGCGGGGCGGCGTGGCCGAGACCACGGCGAGCGAGGTCGCCAGCAGGCCGCTGGGCCCGCCGGCGCCATTGCAGGCGACGATCGCCGTCGGCGTCGCCAGCCTGGCCAGGCCCGCCTGGAAGGCCGCGGGCTCGGCGCGAGGCCAAATCCGTAGGACCTCGCAAGGCGCTGTCGGCTGGACCGCCGCTTCGGCCATGGCCGCGCCTCTCAGCCTGCCGCAGCGGCGAGGCGCAGGTCGCGCTCGGCGACCAACTCGCGCACCAGGGGGATCAGGTCGCGGCCGTAGGCGACGGCGTCCTCCAGCGGATCGAAGCCGCGGATCAGGAAGGTCGAGACCCCGAGGTCGTAGTAGTCGAGCAGGGCGTCGG
>Ga0105248_10009042_pt1 | contig 10956 bp, 8 predicted proteins | sample KBSS34metaG_FD_81524 | JGI IMG/M metagenome (GOLD analysis project Ga0105248, IMG submission 81524) | Switchgrass rhizosphere microbial communities from Kellogg Biological Station, Michigan, USA - KBS S3-4 metaG | ecosystem: Host-associated > Plants > Roots > Rhizosphere > Soil | place...
ACCCCTCGATTCCACAGGACAGTACCGACCAGCTTGGGACTGGTCTTGTTGCCACCTTTGCCGATCACGTACTTCTGGATATCTTGAACCACCGGGAAATCCTTACCCGCCAGATTCAGACTGGCAGCGTAGTACCCGTTGGCTGCGCCTTCAGCCGCTTCGGTATCGATCTCGGACCCGGCCCACCAGTTGCCGACCATTTTTTCGCGCGGGAACCCGACCTTCTGCGCCGTCTTCAGTGCGGTCGCATTCATCACCCCCCAGCCCCACAGAATCACCCAGTCGGGCTGGTATTGTCTGATCTGCAGCCATTGCGATTGCTGCTCGTTGCCCGGGTGCGGCACCGGGATCATTTTCAACTCGAAGCCCAGACTCTTGGATTCGGCTTCCAGCACCGGGTGTGGTTCTTTGCCGTAGGCGGAGTCGTGATACAGCAGGACGATCTTCTTTCCCTTGAGCTTTTCCGCGCCGCCTTCCTTCTCGCCGATGAACTTGACGATGGCAGTGGCCGAGTCCCAATAGTTGGACAACAGAGGAAACACCCAGGGGAACACGCGGCCATCGGTTGCATCGGTGCGGCCATAGCCGAGCGTGATGAGCGGGATCTTGTCGACTGGGGCCTTGTCGATCAACGAATAAGTGATGCCCGTGGACATGGGGTGGATTGCCGTCGGGCCGGTGGGCGACATCGTCTTCACCCGCTCATAGCACTCGACACCCTTGGTGTTGTTGTACTCGGTTTCGCACTCTTCCCAGGACAACTTCACCCCGTTCACGCCGCCGTCGCGCTCGTTGACCAGGCTCAGATAATCGAGAAAGCCACTGAAGAATGCGGCTCCGTTGGCGCCGTACGGCCCGACCCGGTAGCCCAGAATTCCGACGAATTGCGTGCCGGCTTCTTGTGCTATTACGGGCACGCAGCTGAGCGTCGCGCCCGCAGCCGCCAGCAGCACGAGCATTGTCTGCTTCCATCCTCGCATGATCTCCTCCGATCTAATTGTTCACTTAATCAATCCGCGACCCTCAATAGGGGAACGGCCACAACCGCAATTTTTCTTTGCCAATTTGCCACAGGCGGGCCAGACCGTGAGGTTCCACGATCAGGAAAAAAATGATCAGTGCGCCGAACACCACGAGCTGCGCCATGGAAATCACGCCGCCCTGCAGATTCAGGTTGAACCCATGAGCCAGCTTCGTCAATAACAGATCGAGAAAGATCGGCAGCAAAGTGATGAAGGCCGCTCCCATGAATGACCCCAGGATGCTGCCCACACCGCCCACGATGATCATGAACAGGATCCGGAAGGACAGATCTAGATTGAAATCCTCCGGCTGCACCGTTCCGAGATAGGCGAACGCGTAAAGAGCTCCGGCCACCCCGCAGTAAAACGAGCTGACGGCGAATGCCAGCAGCTTGGTCTGCAGCATGTGAATGCCGATCACTTCCGCCGCCACGTCCATGTCGCGCACGGCCATCCAGGCGCGGCCGATCCGGCTTCGTACCATGTTCTTTGCGAGCAAGGCCATGACGGCTGCGACAACCAGCACCAGCAGATATTTCTTGATTGGCGTGTCGAAGGCGTAGCCGGCGATGACGACCGCCTGAGCCGTGATCACGCCGGAAGCGCTGTAGTTGGAGAACCAGCCGACCTTGACCAGAAGCCAAGGGATGAAGAATTGCGCCGCTAACGTTGCCACTGCAAGGTAAAACCCTTTGATGCGTAGGCTCGGTAATCCGAAAGTAACTCCTACCAAGGCGGCGCTGAGTCCACCGAGGATGAAGCTGCCCAGGATCGGCATCCCCGGCACGCGCAGCTGAAAGTTGTATGCCGCAACCGCGCCGACCGCCATGAAAGCAGCCGACCCCAGTGACAGTTGCCCTGCATAGCCGGTCAGGATGTTCAGGCCGATCGCGGCGACCGAGAACACGAGCAGTGGTATGAGGATGGCGCTGAACCAGTAGTCGTTCGCGATCAAGGGCACCACGAAAATCGCAAGCGCCAGAATGGCCGCGATTCCCCACCGATCTTGTCGGATGGGGAACAGCTGCTGGTCAGCTGCGTAGGTCGCTTTGAATTGGCCGGCTTCGCGATACAACATGATTTAAATGCCGTGAAGGGTGAAGCGTGAAAGGTGAGAAGGGCGTGGAGCGTGAAGGGTGAGGAGTGAAAAGGGACGTGGAGCGTGAAGGGTGAGGAGTGAAAAGGGACGTGAAGCGTGAAGGGTGAAAGGTGAAGGGACACTTCCCCCCCCGCTCATCGCGGCAAGCCCGACGCTTACGTATTTTGCTTTGCACCCCCTCACGCTTCACCTTTCACGCTTCACGACTAGACACGGTCAATATGCTTCTCGCCGAACAGACCCTCGGGTCTGATCAGCAAGAATAGCAACGCCATCACATAAGCGAACCAGCCTTCGATGCCGCCGCCCACATGCGGACCTAGGTAGACCTCGGCAAGTTTCTCGGACGCGCCGATGATCAGGCCGCCTACGATGGCGCCCGCTACGGATTCGAATCCGCCCAGGATCAGCACGGGTAGGGCCTTCAACGCGACGAAGGTCAATGCGAACTGCACGCCGTTGCGCGCGCCCCACATCAAGCCCGCCACCAACGCCACGAATCCTGCCACCGACCAGACGATCGCCCAGATCGTCTTCAGCGGAATACCGACGGCCAGAGCGGCCTGATGATCGTCTGCCACTGCTCGCAGTGCCCGGCCGATGCGCGTCTTGTTGAAGAAGATAGCCAGGGTGGCAACCAGCAAACCTGCAACGCCTGCGGCGATGACGTCGAATTTGCTGATGACCATGTCGAAGCGAGTCATCAGCGCCTCGATAGGCTCGTCTTTGATCCCGAGGTCCAGCGGGCGGACGTCCGTGCCCCAGATCATTTGCGCGGCGCCTTCCAGGAAAAACGCCAAGCCGATGGTGGCCATGAAGAGCGTGATCTGCGGCTGATTCACCAGCGGGCGCAGCACGATGCGTTCGGTCACGATACCCAGCGCTACCATGACGCCAAGGGTGAGCACCAGCACCGCCCAGAAGGGCATGCCGGTCTTCTCCTGCAGACCGACAAAGGTGAGGGCGGCGAGAAACACCATCGCTCCCTGGGCAAAGTTGAACACCCCCGAAGCCTTGTAGATCAGGACGAAGCCCAGCGCGACGAGGGAATACATTACTCCCGCGAGCAGGCCACCGATCAGGACTTCGAAGAAAAACGACATATAAAACCCCTTAAGCCCACACCCAACGCAGAGGCGCAGAGGACGCGGAGTGCACAGAGAAAACGCGCTCACAGAATGGAAATACCCATCCGTCAGAATTCTCTATGCTTGAAGAGATTGCTGCCGAGGGATTGATCAAGAACTCTGTCAAGATTTTCTCCGGGTCCTCTGCGTCCTCAGCGCCTCTGCGTTGGGTGTTCAATGCGCGACGCCCAAGTAGGCATCGATCACCGCCTGATTCGACCGAACTTCATCCGGAAAGCCATCCGCGATCTTGCGCCCATAGTCCAGCACGACGATGCGGTCGGAGATATCCATCACCACGCCCATGTCGTGTTCGATCAGCACGATGGTCGTGCCGAACTCCTCGTTCACGTCGAGTATGAAGCGGCACATGTCCTGCTTCTCTTCGACGTTCATCCCGGCCATCGGTTCGTCCAGGAGCAGGAGGATCGGCTCTGATGCCAGTGCGCGGGCCAGCTCGACGCGCTTCTGCAGACCGTATGGCAGCCTGCCAACCGGCGTCTTGCGAATGTGTTCGATCTGCAGGAAGTCGATGATCTCTTCGACCTTGGCGCGGTGCTGCAACTCCTCGCGCTGGTTGCGGCCCAGATAGATGGCCTGCTCCAGCAGCGTCGCACGCATTTTGAGATTGCGCCCGGTCATGATGTTGTCCAGCACCGTCATGCCCTTGAACAGTGCGATATTCTGGAAGGTCCGAGCCACGCCTTGCGCAGCAGCTCGCTGCGGGTTCATGCCTCTGCGCGCCTCGCCTCGGAAACGTATCGTTCCTTGCTGGGGAGAGTAGACGCCGTTGATGACGTTGAGCATCGAGGACTTGCCAGCGCCGTTGGGTCCGATGATGGCGCGGATCTCCCCTTGGCGCACGTCGAAGGTCACTCCACTCAAGGCTCTCACGCCCCCGAAAGATAGCGAGATATCCTCGACTCCGAGCAGGACGTCACCGATCTGGCGTCCCGTGGGTGGCAGCGTGCTCATGCCGTCGCACTTTTTCTGCTGGGTACTTCGGGTCCTCTGCTTCCCGGGATGCCTGTTTGCTGATCAATGGCAAGTGTAGATGCATTGCCTATCCGCACGTTTGCGCTGATCTTCCCTTTGCGACCGTCTTCGAATTTCACCTCGGTCTCGACGTAGCAACTGCTCACATCCGAATACAGCGCGGCCACCAGAGCAGCGTATTTGTCGGCGATGAAGCCGCGGCGCACTTTGCGGGTACGAGTCAGTTCGTCGTCGTCGGGGTCGAGTTCCTTATGCAGCACCAGAAAGCGATGAACCTGCGAGTCGGCGAGCATGGGGTCGGCGGCGAGCTCGGCATTGACTTTACTCACGCAGTCCTGAATGAGTGCATAGACCTCTGGATTGGCGGCGAGGTCGGTATATCCCGAGTAGGCGAGGCCGCGCCGCTCGGCCCAATTTCCCACGGCCCCGAGATCGATATTGATGAACGCGCAGACCCTGTCGTGCTCGTGTCCGAATGCCACGGCTTCCTTCACGTATGGGAAGAACTTGAGCTTGTTCTCGATGAAGTTCGGTGCAAACACGGCCCCGTTGGTCAGCTTCCCCACGTCTTTGGCGCGATCGATGATCTTGAGGTGGCCGTCCTGATCGAAGTAGCCGGCATCGCCGGTACGGAAGTAGCCATGTTCGTCGAAGACCTCGGCGGTGGCGTCTGGTCGCTTGTAGTACCCGCTCAGCATCGCCGCGCTCTTTACCAGCACCTCGCCGGTGCCCGCTATTTTGACTTCCACCCCGGGTGCTGGAGGGCCGACGCTATCGAGCTTGATCTGCGCGTTGGGCTGCATGCATACATAGGCGCACGTCTCGGTGGAGCCGTAGAACTGTTTCAGGTTCACTCCGATGGAACGATAGAAGCGGAATAGATCGGGTCCAATGGCTGCACCGGCCGTATACGCCACGCGGACCCGGCTCATGCCTAGCACGTTGCGCAGGGGCGCATAGATCAGAAAATTACCCACCGCATAACGCAACCGATCCAGGAACGCGACGCTGTGTTTGCCATCCAGTATCTGCGCCCCGCAACGCCTCGCGACGCCCAGAAAGTAGCGGAACAGTGCACGCTTGATGCTGGCCGCATCTTCCATGCGAATGGTGACCTGCGTGAGGATGTTCTCGAATACGCGCGGTGGTGCGAAGTAATAGGTCGGACCGATCTCCCGCATATCCGTCATCACGGTGTCGCCCGATTCGGGACAGTTGATGGTGAACCCTGCAACCAGCGCCTGCGCGTAGGAAAAAAGATTGTCCCCGACCCATGCCATCGGAAGATATGACAGCACCTCGTCGCTCGCGTCGAGACGGTCGAATTGGCACGCGCCCCGCGCGGCTGCCATCAGCGCCGCATGCGTCTGACACACCCCCTTCGGTTTGCCGGTGGTGCCGGACGTGTAGAGCATGATCGAGACGTCGCTATCCGCGCCTTGCGCCACTTCGCGATCGAACAGGTCGGGTTGCTCGCGATGCACGCCGCGTCCACGTTCTTGTACCTGCGCATACAGATGCAGGTACGGTTGCGCATAGTTGCGCATTCCGCGTGGGTCTTCGTAGATGATAGCGCGCAGCTTGGGGAGCCGATCCTTGATTTCCAGCAGTTTGTCGACCTGCTCCTGGTCCTCTACGACAGCGATGCGGATGTCCGCGTCTTCGAGAATGTAGATCATCTCGTTCGCGACCGCGTCCTGATACAGAGGCACCGGCACGCCGCCTAAACATTGCGCTGCCGCCATCGCCCAGTAGAGCTGAGGTCGATTGTCACCGATGATGGCGAGATTCTCGCCGCGCTGAAACCCGAGCGCGGACAAACCCAGTGCCAGCGCGCGAACCTCGTCGGCTACCTGCGCCCAAGTCCACGATTGCCAGATACCCAGATCTTTTTCCCGAATTGAGGTCTTCTCCGGGCGCGTGCGCGCGTGCTCGAGAAGCAGCCTGGGGAAAGTGTCGGCAGCGCCGGGACTCGAAGCCTTGCTCATCAGGGGGAGTATGTGGTCAGAACCGTCCAAGGCGCGGCGTTTCGCAGACGCCGTCGCCGTCGCAATGGTATACGGGTTTCAGGACCAATTACATAACCACCGAGTGCACAACACCTTGGTTGCGGGATGCTGCAATGCGAGAAGAAACGTCCCCGCCTACATGACCGAGTGTAGGGCGGCAGTTCTGCAGCGTCAGTGCAGCCGCGGTTTCTTCAGGAGATCGTTGCGATCGGCGGAGCGGACTCGGACGCGCACCAGAGAGCCGTCACGTGCAAGCGTGAGCGGTACCTCGGCGCCCGCCGGGCCCACGTTCCAAATCTTTCGGAACAGATCGGCTAGCCCTGCGGTGCGCTGTCCCGCGACCTCGAGAACGAGGTCGCCTTGCCGCACCCCTGCGCGATCGGCCGGTCCGCCCTTGGCCAGACCGCCAACCATGAGTTGCCCGCTGGCCTCCGTCGTGTACATGCCCAACCACGGACGCGGTGGCCGGCTGGTCTGCCCGTGCGCGAGCAGCTCTTCGAGGATCGGCTCGAGCAAGTCCACCGGCACCATCATGTTACTTTGCACCGTCTGACCCTCGACGGCCTCCTGAACCAGCAGCGAGCCGATGCCCACCAATCGCCCGTTTTCCGCCACCATTGCCGTGCCACCCCATAAAGGATGTGCAGGTGTGGTGAAGATGGCTTCGTCCAAAACGTATTCCCAGTATCCGGCGAACTCACGTTTGGCGATGACCTTGGCTTTCATTGCGTGCGAGCGTCCGCCGTGACCGATGACTACGACATCGTTGCCCAGGCGGCAGGTCGACGCCGAGCCCAACTTGAGCATCGGCACGCCCAGTCGGCCCAACGGTTGCACCAGTCCGAATCCAGTGGCCATGTCATAAGCCAGCGGGTGACCTTCAACGGCGGCGCCGCTGTTCGTCGTTATCCAGATCGTCTCGGCTTCCGTGATGAGGTAGCCGATCGTGAGGACTAGCCCATTCTCTCGAATGACGACGCCGTTACCGACTCGTTCGGTGCCAAGAATTCCCGCGGTGAAAGCATCTTCCGGGACTTCGGACCGCAACATCACGACGGAGTCGAGGGCAGCGGCGAGGTCAAAGCGGCAATGTGCCGGATCAGGTTGCAGGCTGTCCGGGAAAGCCCAGTCGCTCGTCTTTTCCATAGTAAACGGGTCCAATCAACCCGGGGGTGTATCGACGACCATCCATCGGTGACCATTCATCGGCGTCGCCGACAGCCTCGCGCTGACTTCGAAGCGAGGCCCGGGAAAACAGTCATTCTACCGCTCGGTCGTTCCGGAGGGCATGTGGTTCGTCAGCGACTCGCGCTGGTTGGCGATATTTTCGTTACCCTGGTATCTTCGCGGTCCGGGTGCGGCTCTGCATATCTTCGGCGTCCCGCGCGGACGCTGTTATCTTCGCCGTTATCTTTACCGTGGTATGTTCACCGTGGGAGCGTCGCCATGCCGACCATCACCGCCAACGACGGCATCAATCTCTACTACGAGGACACGGGCTCCGGCACGCCGGTGATCTTCGTGCATGAGTTTGCCGGTGATTACCGAAGTTGGGAGCCGCAGGTGCGTCACTTCTCGCGGCGTTATCGCTGCATTACCTACAACGCCCGCGGCTATCCGCCTTCGGACGTACCATCCAACGTAGACCAATATTCCCAACAATTTGCACGGGACGACATCCTGGCGGTGATGAGTGCGCTCGATATTCAGCGCGCCCACATCGTCGGCTTATCGATGGGCGGATTCGCCGCGCTCCACTTCGGCATCAAATATTCCCCGCGCGCACTGTCTCTGGTCGTGGCGGGTTGCGGATACGGTGCTCATCCAAGTCAGTACACCCAATTCCAGGAGCAGTCGCGAGCACTCGCCAAGACCATGCGGGAGGAAGGAACGCCCAAGGTGGCAGCGACCTACGGACATGGTCCGAGCCGCCTGCAGCTTCAAGCGAAGGATCCGCGTGGTTTCGCGGAATTTGTCGGCAATTTCTCCGAACACTCTGCACTTGGCTCTGCCAATACGATGCTCGGCTATCAGGCGCGGCGTCCCTCCCTCTATGATTTGACCGCCGAAATGGCGCGTATCGAAGCACCTCTGCTGATCGTGGCGGGCGACGAGGACGACGCCACATTGGAACCCTCGTTGCTCATGAAGCGCACCATCCCGACGGCTGCACTTGCAGTGCTGCCAAAGAGCGGACATGTGCTCAACATGGAAGAGCCCGCTCTATTCAACCGGTTGCTGGAGGATTTCTTCCATCAGGTCGAGACCGGGCGCTGGATCGCGCGGACGGCGAGCGTCTAGATAGCCTGTATGAGTTGAAGCGCGTACCGTATGCCATCGCCTGAAGCCCTCTCCCATCTTCGCGTTATCGACCTCACGCGCGTGCGCGCAGGGCCGACCTGCGTCAAGCAATTCGCCGATTGGGGCGCCGACGTCATCAAGGTCGAAATGCCCGCCGGAGATGGCGAGGACGGCTTCGGTCCGCGCCAGGGTTCGGACTTTCAAAATCTTCACCGCAATAAGCGCTCGATCACACTGAACCTCAAAGATCCGCGCGGAGTCGAGGTGTTGATTCGATTGGTCAGGACCGCGGACGTGTTGGTCGAAAACTATCGACCTGACGTCAAGCACAAGCTCGGCATCGACTACGAGACCTTGGCTCAGCATAACCCCGGGCTCATCTATGCAAGCATCTCCGGTTTTGGTCAGGACGGGCCTTATCGCGACCGCGCCGGCTTCGATCAGATCGCGCAGGGAATGGGGGGGTTGATGTGGGTCACTGGCCTGCCGGGCGGTGGACCGGTGCGAGCCGGGATTCCCGTCGCCGATCTGAGTGCGGGTTTGTTTGCGGCGCTGGGCGTGCTGATCGCTTTGCAAGAGCGCAGCCGATCGGGCAAGGGCCAGTGGGTACAGAGCTCGCTCCTTTCGGCAATGGTGGCGATGATGGATTTCCAGGCCGCACGCTGGTTGGTGGAAGGTGAGATTCCCGGGCAGGCCGGAAACGATCATCCGACCTCCATGCCCACTAGCGTTTATGCAACCGCCGATGGTTTCGTCAATGTCGCCGCCGCCGGTAAAGCGATTTACGCCCGCTTGTGCGACGCGCTAGGTGCGCCCGATCTCGCGATACATCCCGACTATTCGACAGCGGAACTACGCTCGAAGAATCGAGTTGCACTGAATGCAGCGCTGACGACGTATACGCGACGCCATCGATCGGAAGCGCTCATTGCCCTGCTGAACAAAGCTGGTGTGCCTTGCGGGCCGATCTATCAGATGAACGATGTCTTCGCCGATCCTCAAGTGCAGCATCTGGGTATGGCGACCCCAGTACCGATACGGGAGGGTGGCGCGCTCAATCTGGTGGGACCGGCGATCCGCCTTTCCCGCACGCAGGCGCGTATGAAACGGACCATGGGACCCGCAGGCGAGCACAATGACGAGATTCTGCGCGACCTCGGCTATCCCGCGGTAGAGATCGAAGCATTGCGCACGGCTGGTGTCATCTGACGTGTGTTTTCAGTTAATAGAGGTGTTCAATGAATGAACCCAGACTGCGCGTCGAGCGAGACGGGGCGATCGGGCGGATGGTGTTCGACAGCCCGGCGCGCCGCAATGCCATCAGCGGACAGATGTGGCGTGCCATCCCCACCGCGATGGCTGCCTTCGACGCCGACCCCGCTGTACGCTGCATCGTGTTGCGTGGCGAAGGCAACGTCGCCTTTGCCGCCGGCGCGGATATTTCCGAATTCGAGCAACGCAGATCGAGCGAGGGCGCAGTGAAGGAATACGACGGGATTGTCGATGCCGCGCAGCATGCCATCGAAGATTCGCACAAACCCGTGATTGCGCTGATCCACGGCTTCTGCATCGGCGGTGGCTTGGAGATGGCGCTTGCCTGCGATCTGCGCTACGCCGGCACCTCGGGCCAGTTCGCGATTCCCGCTGCGCGACTGGGATTGGGCTACGGCGTGCATGGAACCAACCGCCTCGTTGCCACGGTGGGACATGCCGCTGCACGAGAGATCATGTTCACCGGGCGACGCTACGGCGCTGACGAGGCGCTCGCGATGGGTCTGGTCAACCGTGTACTGCCAGACGCCGATCTCGACGAGTATGTCGGCAAGATCGCGCACGACCTGGCGGCGAATGCACCCTTGTCGATCGCTGCGTCGAAGACCGTAATTGAAACGTTGACCCTGCCCACGGGAGATTTCACCCGCGCCGAGGAGTTGATCGAGCGCTGCATGAAGAGCGAGGACTACATCGAAGGCCGACGCGCCTTCATGGAGAAGCGTCCGCCGCGCTTCAAGGCCAAATAGCTAGCCTCCCGAGTCACTAATTCGCTGATCTCAGGAGGCTGGAGTCCGCACGCGGTATGCCCGAACCCGCGTAGCGGACCAGCTGTCAGATACTCAACTACCCGCACACAACCCAAGTACCCTCAGACAACTCAGGAGAAGCACGACATGAAGAACAAGATCATTGCGCCGCTGAATGCGGCCCTGCTGGCCTTTGCTTGCGCGATTTTCGGCGCTGGCTCGAATGCAGCAGAGCCTGATTGGACCTTTCCTGCCATACAGGGCTTCGGCAAAGTCGTTTCGCTACCCGGTGCTGGCATACAGCCTGGCAAGGACACAGACTTCAAGGCGCTCTTCAACGTTGCTGGACCAGCTGATGCGGACAAGGTCAATCCGCACCTG
>Ga0105248_10009043_pt1 | contig 10956 bp, 7 predicted proteins | sample KBSS34metaG_FD_81524 | JGI IMG/M metagenome (GOLD analysis project Ga0105248, IMG submission 81524) | Switchgrass rhizosphere microbial communities from Kellogg Biological Station, Michigan, USA - KBS S3-4 metaG | ecosystem: Host-associated > Plants > Roots > Rhizosphere > Soil | place...
CCTGAGCCACGGCGTCTGACTCCGGCAATGAGGCCATCAGCGTTGGAGCGGGCGCGGCGGTATTTCGACTGCGCGTCTGCGCGTGAATCTGAGTAAAAAGCGCGACAAAGACAATCGCGAGGTTCAGAACTTTTATCTTCACGTTAGAAAGCCTTTCTGCGGAAATTCCCGGGAGTTTTAGGTTGATGCCTGTTCTGTACGCCGAGGTTGCAAACATTCAATGTTTCGCCAAATAGTTAATCATCTCGGCAATAGAAATCTTTTTGTAATCGTTAGGTACCTGAAAAAGATTCTTATCGACCTCGGTCGTTATGTTCGAAAGTTCCATTGTGCTGCGCGAGCCGTCGGACGACTTCGTTTCGGATCTGATTGGCATACCCAGAGCTTCGTCAATCCAGATCAACGTCTCACTTGAGCTGACGTTGCCAGCGTTCACTTCGTTAACAACGACACGGTATTTTTCGGTATTGCGTCCTGCCAGCAACTCCGTACCAAGCTTCTGATAACTGCTGTTGCCGCTGTCAGTATGTAGCAGCCTCTCAGGTGAGCTCTCGTCTTCATACGATGAGTCCGGTGGCAGTCCCTCCGCGAGATCGGAATAGACTTTTTGGTCAGGGAACAAGAGAAACTTAGCCTCTGGAAGATTGATGTAGACCGTCATTAGGTCTACAAATTCAGCTTCAAAGCGTCGCAACTCGCCGTCTTTTGCGATGGTGTGTCTGATGACATTCGTCTTTCCATCGGCGGTGACCGTCGTCATCGTTCGAGTCGCGCGATAACGTTCCGGCTCTTTTGTCTTAAACGGAGGTGTAGTGGAAACAACTGTGTCTGACGAAGCTTTGTTTGTGACCTGAGAATCGTTTTGAGCACGGCACGAAGCGATGATAAGAAGCGCGAGTGAACTACAGACTAACGCTTTTCGCCGGACGATCATGTGCGTTCCAGCAGGAGCGCGAGTCCCATGCCGCCACTCACGCAGAGGGTAGCGAGTCCGAGTCGGGCCTGTCGCTTGTGCAGCTCGTGAATGAGTGTGGTCGTGATGCGCACGCCGGTGCAGCCGATCGGGTGGCCCAAGGCGATTGCGCCGCCGTTAACGTTCAACTTATCAGCATCGAAATGAAGCTCGCGATCGCACGCGATTACCTGAGCCGCGAAAGCTTCGTTCAGTTCGACCAGATCGACATCGGAAAGATTGAGGCTTTGTCGTTTCAACAACGCACGCACCGCCGGCACTGGACCAATACCCATAATCTCCGGCGCCACACCGCAGATCTCGTAGTCAACGATGCGCGCCTGGGGGGTGGCGCCAAATCGTTTTAGTCCGTCTTCACTCAAGACGACCACTGCGGCGGCGCCGTCAGTGATGCCTGACGAGTTGCCGGCAGTGACGCTGCCGTCCTTGTAAAAGACCGGCGGCAGTTTTGCGAGATCCTGAATGGTGGTTCCGGCGCGGCAATGTTCATCTCGGGTGAAGCTGGTCGTTTCGCTTTTCTTGCTGCTGACTTCGAGAGCCATCACTTCGTCATTGAATCGTCCCGATTCCATCGCGGCTTCGGCGCGCTGCTGCGAACGCAGTGCGAACTCATCCTGTTCCGGTCGAGAGATCTCGTATTGTCGTGCGAGCTTCTCGGCAGTCTGACCCATCAACAGTCCGGAAAGTGGATCGCTGAAACCGTCGCGGTACATGCCGTCGACGAGTTGTGTGTTACCCATGCGCATGCCCCAGCGTGCACCTTCGGCGAAGTAAGGCACGCGCGACATGCTTTCCGTGCCGCCGGCGAGTACCACATCGCTGCGATCGAGCATGATCTCCTGTGCGGCGAGAATGATCGCTTTTAGACCCGAGCCGCACGCCTGGTTGATTGTGGCCGCGGGTATTGTTTCCGGGACACCGGCGCGGAAAATAATCTGCCGTGCAACGTTTGGACCACCACCGGCCTGACGCGCGCATCCCCAAATGGAATCAGTAATCTGATCCGGTGCAATACCGGCGCGACGCAGGCTCTCTTTCGCCACTGCCACACCGAGATCGGCAGCCGTCCATGATGCCAGTGTGCCGCCAAATTTGCCGATCGGTGTTCTGACCGCGCCCGCGAGAAAAACGTTCTTCATGTTGACCAAAAATGTAGCACAGGGTAGATCTTTGAGCCACGGATGAACACAGATGAACGCGACTCTGATCCGCGTTCATCTGTGTTCATTCGTGACTCAAAGGAGGACCTCACGTCATGCAGAACCTCACATTGGAACTAGCCTGTCAACAGATCAATGAACTGTTTCGCGCGCACGCGGAGTGGCTGTTTGTGCCGAGCGAGGGCGGCGCACAATCGTTGCGAAGAGACGAGCTCGAAGTGGCCATCGTTCACGGAAGACTCGTCTTTTCGTGTTGGACTGAAAATGGAAATCGTTGGTGGCGCGTCCTCGACTGGCATTGGAATGGTCAACTGCTCGAGTTTGAAACTTCGCGACGGCTGGGTCGCGAACGCGCGTTGATGCAACTCGTACCACGAGCTTCTGCGAAACACGTGACAGTGATGATCCGTGCTGCGCGTGAACTGCGTTGCGAACGCCTGGCCCAACTCGCCACGGCTTTTGAACCGGAGACAAAGATCGAGCGTCTCTCGTTGAGCCGTGGAACGAAACCCGGTCAGCCGGGTCGCTATGCGCAGATCGTGCTGCGACAGCGGCGCGAGCGAATTGCCGTGACTGGTCCGATAGTACCGTGCCGTCCTGCAGTGGTTGATGCGTTTCTGTCGTCAGCGCTCTTGTGGTTTCAACGCACGTCAGATCGCATCAATAAACCGCCGTACGTGGATCAGTTCTGGTTGATCGTGTCGCCCGAGTTGCTCAAACCGCTGCTTTATCGTGTTGCACTTTTGCGTAGTAGTTTGCGAGACATCATCAGGGTTTTCACCGTCGATGATGAGCTGGTGACGTTGAGGGAGGAACGTTGTCCGGACAAACAGGAGTTATGGAATAAGAAGCTCGCGCGTTTTCCTCCCGTTGCCGCGGCAACGCCGAGCGAACTGAGCGCGACGATCATTGCCGAATCCCATGACGCCATCGACATTGTGCATGCACGTCATGGAGAGACGCTGCGTTACTACGGACTTCCTTTCGCGCGCGTGCGTTCGCTGCTTGGTCGTGAAAAGGTTTGGTTCGGCATCGATCGTGCTCATCGCCGGTTACTGGATGAAACAACGTGGAACGAGTGGCAGGAGTTATTAAACGACTTGCGCGAGCATCGATCAGCTGCAGCGCTGGACCATCGTCACGCTTTTTATCGCGCCGCACCGGAAGCGTGGCTCGAGTCGCTTTTGCGTCGCGACATCACGCGATTAGATCCGGGATTAATCATCGCGCCGCTGCATGCGCAGTTCCGGACTGCGCGCGGCGCGAAGCTTGGTATCAGGCCCATCGACTTGCTCGCTTTGCGACAGGACGGGCGTCTCGTCGTGATTGAGCTGAAAGTCGCGGAAGATCGTGAGCACGTATTGCAGGGTGCTGACTACTGGCGTCGCGTCGAAGCGCATCGCCGCCGCGGTCACATCGCGAAAGCGAAGCTCTTTGGCGAACGAACAATCAGTGACGAGCCGCCACTGGTCTATCTCGTCGCGCCAACCTTACGCGTCCATCCCTCTTTTCAAACACTCGCCCACTGCATCTCATCCGACATCGAAATCTACCGGTTCGATATCAATGAAGACTGGCGCTCCGGCGTCCGCGTCATGCGCCGCAAAAAAGCGCCAGAAAGTTAGCCACAAAAAGGCACAGAAGGCACAAATGAGTTTTCTATTTTCGTGCCTTCTGTGCCTTTTTGTGGCTAATGTTTGACGAAGATGCTATCGGGTTCGTTGCTGAGTGGGGGTGGAGTGACGGTGGAGGTTGTGGGAGTGGTCATGTGGGTCGTTAACGTGTCGTCTTTGGAGTAGATGCCCGAGACGCGCATCTTGAACTCATCCGCGTTGGTAGCGTTGTGTAGCGCCTCTTCCTGTGTGATGAGTCGTGCCTGCAAGAGATGAAACAACGACTGATCGAACGTCTGCATGCCGTATTGTGACGTGCCCGCCGCGATCGCTTCGCGAATCAAATACGTCTTATCTTCGTTGATAATGTGATCGCGAATGAACGCCGTAGATACAAGGATTTCAATCGCCGGAACTCGTCCGGCGCCTTTCGCGGCACGCACGAGACGCATCGAAATCACCGCCTTCAAAATTCCCGCGAGCTGAATACGCACGGATTTTTGCTGGTGCGAGGGAAACGACGAAACGATTCGCGTGATCGTCTCGGTTGCGTCGAGCGTGTGCAGAGTCGAAAGCACGAGGTGACCTGTTTCAGCAGCAGTCAGTGCTGTTTCGATCGTCTCGTGGTCGCGCATTTCGCCGACGAGGATCACGTCAGGATCCTGTCGTAGAGCGCCGCGCAACGCTTCGGCAAACGAACGTGTATCGACGTCGACCTCGCGCTGCGTCACAAACGACATCTTGTCGCGATGTAGAAACTCGATCGGGTCTTCAATCGTGACGATGTGACCGCTGCGCGTGGAGTTTATGCAATCGATCATCGAGGCGAGTGTGGTCGACTTACCGGAACCGGTAGCGCCGGTGACGAGGATGAGTCCACGTCGTTCTTCGGCGATCTTCTCGATGACTGGAGGAAGACCGAGTTGCTCCACGCTCTTGTTGTGATCCGGAATAACGCGCAGCACGATACTCACCGTGCCGCGTTGCTGAAAGATGTTGGCGCGAAAACGGCCCAGTCCCGACACGCCATAACCGATATCGACTTCCGACACCTCTTTGAATCGCTGTTTTTGACGATTCGACATCATCGAGAAGGCCATGTCCAGGGTGTCTTCGGCCTTCAAACGAGGAGCATTCTCAACCGGGTGTAGCTCGCCGCCAATACGCATAACGGGGAAGGCTCCCACCTTGAGGTGGAGATCCGAAGCGTTATGACTGGTAGCGACTCGCAGTAAATCGTCGATTTTTAGGGCCATGACTGGAAGAAGGATTTAATGTGGGATGGCGCGGGGCTTTGAAAAATGCGCCGAATTGAATATAGCTTGGCGGTGTGAGGTCCGTCAATAAATTCTATTTGGCCACAGATTACACGGATTGGAAATCCGATTTTTCCGTGTAATCCGTGGGCTAAACTTAGTCGAGCGAAGCGGTTTGGAAGGACAGGATTGGTGTCGTGTCACTGTCGTCTTTGACTTTCGCGGGCGCGTGGCCGTTATTTTCAGCCGGCGCCGCTTTCGTCTCGTTAACGTAGGTCAGCCATTTGCCGGGCGCCGGGCGCTCGCCCTTGGTGATTTCGAAGAAAACCTTCTGAACCTTCTCGGTAATCGGCCCGCGACCGCCTTTGCCAACCGTAATCCGGTCGACGGAGCGAATCGGAGTGATCTCAGCAGCCGTGCCGGAGAAGAACAGTTCGTCAGCGACGTACAGCGCGGCGCGCTGAATGGTGCGTTCTTTAATAGTTATCCCGAGTTCCTGGCAGATCTGAATCACGCTGTCGCGCGTGATGCCCGGAAGGATCGACGAGGAAAGTGGCGGCGTCAACACGACATCGTCGGTGACGACGAAGACGTTTTCGCCCGAACCTTCGGAGACGTAACCGCGGTCATCGAGTGCGATTCCCTCCGCGAAGCCATTCACCAACGCTTCCATCTTGATCAACTGCGAGTTCATATAGTTTGCGCCGCTCTTTGCCATCGCCGGCATCGAGTTCGGCGTCAGGCGGTTCCAGGTCGAAACGCAAACGTCCACGCCTTTTTCAATCGCTTCGTCGCCGAGGTACTTGCCCCAGTCCCACGTACCGATGTAACAGGCGAGCGGATTGGGAAACGGATTAACGCCGAAAGCCGGGTGCGCTTCGTCAAGACTACGGAACAGAATGGGCCGGAGGTAGCACTGTTCCATGCCGCTCCGGCGGGCCAGTTCCACGGTCGCCGAGCATAATTCCTCGAGTGTCCAGGGATGGTCCATCCGGTAGATCTTGGCCGAGTTGAGGAAGCGCTGTATGTGCTCGCGCAGGCGGAAGACTGCCGGCCCTTGTTTAGTGGAGTAACATCTGATGCCCTCAAAAATACTGGAGCCGTAGTTCAACACGTGCGACATTACATGCACTCGCGCATCGTTCCATTTGATGAATTTGCCGTTATGCCAGACAACGTCGCAGATGCGTGGTGATTTGATATCTTTCATCTTGCCGTCTTTTGAATACATGTAGTTTACTCCTTCACGAAATGCCTGGATCGAGAGGGCAGGCTTATCTGTACCGTGCAGTACATTGCCACAAACTGGAAAGCTCGGCTCTCATTATGTGTGCTGAGTGGGTTCAAACAGGGCACAATACAGTAGTTCTGAGTCGCTTGGCAAGAACGCGTGCCTGCTGTAATTATGCTTGTGTAGAAGCGAAATTGAGTCATCTAAAGTTAGAGATTATTAATACGTGGGTCTTACCGAAAAACCGCTCAAAAAGCCTCACGGCAACCACTCTGATTACGTTCTTTTTGCTGGCAACGTTTCCTGTTGGCTGCAGTGACAAAAAAATGAATCATAACGATCCGAACACTAACGCGCGCGCCACTGACCCGCTTTCGATCCATCAGCGAGCTATAACGATCGATATGCACGCCGACACGGTGCAGCGTGTGCTTGACGAAGACGTCGATATCGAACAGCAACTGAGTGATGGCCACTTTGACGCTGTGCGTGCAAAGACCGGCGGTCTCGACGCGCAGTTCTTTTCAATCTGGGTCGAGCCGCAGTTGTTTGGCGGCGGCGGCGCACGCGCGGTGAAGCGTGCGGACGATCAAGTCGCGGCAATTCACGCGCTTGCCGAGCAACATCCGGAAACGTGGATACTTGCAACTTCGGCCGCCGACATTCGTCGCGCGGCGAGTGAAGGAAAAATCGCGGCGTTGATGGGACTGGAAGGTGGTTACGCGATCGATGAACGACTCGAGAACGTCAAACGCTATTACGATCTGGGTGTGCGTTACATGTCGCCGGCGTGGAGTGTGAGTACGAGTTGGGCGGGATCTTCGGGAGATGACGCCGGCGCGACGCGCGGGCTTAACGATTTCGGTAAAAGTGTCGTGCGCGAGATGAATCGTTTAGGAATGATGGTCGACGTTTCACACGTTTCCGATCAGACTTTCTGGGATATTGTGAACACTTCTGCTGCTCCGGTTATCGCGACGCATTCGGCTTGTCGCGCGATTGCGGACGTGCCGCGAAATCTCACTGACGACATGATTCGCGCGCTTGCGAAAACGGGTGGTGTCGTCAACGTGATCTTCTATCCCGAACACATCGAACCTGGATGGAGCCAAAAGAAAAAACAGGTTGATGCGGAGATCGCGACGATGGTCCAGGAAGCGTCGGCGGCCGAGCCGGGCGATGCGGTCCACAAGAAGCTCGCGCGCGATCGTGTGCGGCAAAGGGAATACGAGCGTCGTTTGCCGCCAGTGAAAGTGGCGCGCATCGTGGACCACATCGATCACATCGTGAAACTCGTTGGCGTGGACCACGTCGGCATCGGTTCTGATTTCGATGGTGTGCAGATCACGACATCAGATCTCGCGACCATCGCCGACTTGCCGAACCTGACGAAAGAGTTGCTGAGACGTGGTTACAGCGAAAGTGATATCGATAAGATACTTGGTGGGAATATGCTGAGAGTAATGGAGGCGCAGGTGAGATGAAGCAGGTTTCACGCAAAGACGCAAAGTTGACGCAAAGGCGCTAAGCAGAATCTTTGTTGTCCTCTTTGCGCCTTTGCGTCAACTTTGCGTCTTTGCGTGAAATTGTTTTATGCCGAAGATTGGGTTTCACGCTCCTATCAAAGGAGGAGTTCACAATGCGCTGATCGTTGCCAAAGACACGGGTTGCGATACGGTGCAACTCTTTTCTCGCAATCCGCGTGGGTGGATGGCGAAGCCGTTGACACTCGAAGGTGTGCTGCTGTTTCGAAAGACGCGGAAGCAAACAAAGATCTCGCCGGTCCTGATACACTGCAATTACCTCGTCAACCTCGCGACTGCTGACGATGTGATGCTGCAAAAGTCACGCGCTTCGTTTCGTGAAGAAGTCGAGCGAGCGTTACTGCTCGGTGTCGATTACCTCGTGGTCCATCCGGGAAGTGCGCGTGGTGCTTGTGAAACTGACGGCATCGCGTTGTGCGCGGCGAGTTTGCAGATCGCGTGCAAAGGGTTGAAGTTCGGAAAGTTGAAAATCCTCCTGGAGAATACTGCGGGCCAGGGTGATTGCATCGGCCATCGTTTCGAACACCTTGAAGCGATCATGCGCGTCTGCCCAAAGCTTCCGCTCGGCGTTTGTCTCGACACCGCCCACGCATTCACGGCCGGATACGACATTCGTGAAGAAGACGGGCTCGAGGCGCTACTTCAGCGAGTGCAAAAGACAGTGAAGACCAAAAACGTCCACGCCATTCACTTCAACGACTCGCGTGCCGCCTACAACTCGCGCGTCGATCGTCACTGGCATATAGGCGAAGGTCACATCGGCGCCGAAGCACTGCGTCGCGTCGCTCGCCATCCGAAACTCAAACACGCCGCGTTTATTCTGGAGACTCCCTACGACGACCCCCGAGCGGATATCAAGAATCTTACGATGCTGAGATCTTTTTTAGCCGCGGATTGACGCGGATAAACACGGATTGTAAAATCCAGAGCAATGTTCACCAAGACTCCAGCTACTAAACTCCTCCTAACGGTGCCGCTTCCGCACCGCGCCTGAGCGCGTGTTCCGGCGGAGCGGCGATTCCACACTCAAAAGAAGCAGGTTTTATCGGGGGACGTGTATGATTGGAGACCGTTATGGACGAAAAATACTTTCCTGAACAGATCGAGAATAAATGGCAACAGCGTTGGGCTGAGACCGGCATTTTTCAGGCCGCAGCGGACGATTCGCGCGCGAGATTCTATTGCCTCGAGATGTTGCCCTACCCTTCCGGCTTTTTGCACATGGGGCACGTGCGCAATTACGCCATCGGCGACGCGCTCGCATGGTTCAAGCGCCTGCAGGGCTTCAACGTGTTGCATCCCATCGGTTGGGACAGCTTCGGCCAGCCTGCGGAACAGGCTGCGATCAAGCGTGGTGTAAACCCGCGCGACTGGACCGAAGAGAATATCGCGCACATGCGTGGGCAGATGAAACGACTCGGCATCAGTTACGACTGGTCACGTGAGATCGCCGCGCACCGTCCTGATTTTTACAAGTGGGACCAGTGGTTCTTCCTGAAGATGCTCGACCGCGGCCTGGCTTATAAAAAAGTCTCGCAGGTCAACTGGTGTCCGAAAGAACAGACCGTGTTGTCGAACGAACAGTCGGCGGGCGGCATCTGTTGGCGCTGCGGCACGCAAGTCGAGAAGCGAGATCTGGAACAGTGGTTCTTGCGCATCACTGATTATGCCGAACAACTGGTCGCTGACATGAAACAGATCGAAGCCGGTTGGCCCGACAAAGTTTTGAAGCGACAGAGTGATTGGGTCGGACGCAGTGAAGGTGCATATGTGGACTTTCGCGTGAAGGACAGCGACAAGAAGATTCGTGTGTTCACCACTCGCATTGACACTATTTACGGCGCCACGGCCGTGGTGTTGTCGGCGGAGCATCCGCTGTTGGCTGAGTTGCTCCACCGGTCGGAGTTGAAGACTGACATCGACGCGTTTGCGCAGAAGCTGAGAACTCAAAGAGCGGCCGGTCGCGAAGTCGGCGAAGAAGAGAAGGAAGGACTCAACACCGGCGTGCTCGCCATCAATCCTTTCAGCGACGAGACGATACCGGTATGGGTGGCGAACTACGTGTTGATGGAGTACGGCACGGGCGCCGTGATGAGTGTTCCGGCTCACGATGAGCGCGACATGGAGTTTGCACAGAAGTACTCGTTGCCGATCCGCCAGGTGATTGCTCCGATCACTCACGAACAACTCGATGCGGAGCCGACGCCGACAACGGCGGGCGATGCGTCAGCCGAGATAAAACACGCGTTTACTGACTACGGCGTGTTAATCAACAGCGGTGATTGGGGCGGCAAACTGTCGGAAGTGGCGATGGCTGAAATGGCCGGGTACGCGAAGAAGGATGGTTTCGGCGAACCGGCGGTGACTTATCGCATTCGCGATTGGGGTGTTTCACGGCAACGTTTCTGGGGCTCACCCATACCCGTTGTTTATTGCGACAAAGACGGCATGGTGCCGGTGCCTTACGAACAACTGCCGGTCGTGTTGCCACAAACCGCCGCATTCACAGGTACGGGCGAGTCGCCGTTGGCGGGTGTGCCGGAGTTTGTAAACACAACTTGTCCGAAATGTGATGGTCCTGCGCGTCGTGAGACTGACACGATGGATACGTTTGTGGATTCATCCTGGTACTTCTTCCGTTACTGCGATCCGCGAAACGACGATAAACCGTTCGATAGCGGCATCGCTGAGCAGTGGACGCCAGTGGACCAGTACATCGGCGGCGACTCGCATGCAGTAATGCATCTCATCTACACGCGGTTCTGGACCAAGGTCATGCGCGACATGGGGTTGGTTTCATTTGATGAGCCGGTGAAGAGATTGTTGACGCAGGGCATGGTGACGAACATCGTCGAAGGCACTAACGAATGGAAGGCGATGTCGAAGAGTGTCGGCAACGGAGTCGATCCTGACGAGATGATCGCTGCGTTTGGCGCTGACGCGACGAGATTGTTTGTGTTGTTTGCCGCACCGGTTGAAAACGAGTTGCGCTGGTCTGAGACTGGAATCGAAGGCGCGGTGAGGTTCTTGAGACGCGTCTATACGATGGTCTGGAAGTGGCAGGAGCGATTGTCAAACTCATCAACCGCACGCGACGCTCTGGACTTCAGTACGGAAGCGCGGACGTTACGGCGCAAGACACATCAGACGATCGCCAAGATCACGAACGACTTCGAACA
>Ga0105248_10009045_pt1 | contig 10955 bp, 7 predicted proteins | sample KBSS34metaG_FD_81524 | JGI IMG/M metagenome (GOLD analysis project Ga0105248, IMG submission 81524) | Switchgrass rhizosphere microbial communities from Kellogg Biological Station, Michigan, USA - KBS S3-4 metaG | ecosystem: Host-associated > Plants > Roots > Rhizosphere > Soil | place...
GTCCACCCGCGCACGGGCAGCGGCGATCGCGCGATCGAGGGCAGGATAGGGCGGCTGACCGCTGGCCGCACGGTCGATCGCGAGTTGCTCGAGGTCGGCCTGCTGGCCGACGAACGGCTGGCGCGCGACGTCAAGTCCGGCGAGCGCTACCTGCGCCGTCAGCCAGGGATCGCTCCCCTCCGCAGTGCCGCGCGCGAGTGCGACCTTGGCTTCGGCATCGTCCGCCGCCCTGTCAAACGCCGCCTCGGCGTCGCCGGCGCTGCTCGCCAGCGTCGCAATGCGCGCGTCGAGCGCAGGATCAGGGGCAATGGGCGACGCCGGCGGCGGCGTGGGCTCGGCGAGCGAAGTCTCTTCGATCGGCCGCGGCAGCAGCGAGGGATAGCGGGTGGTCTGATCGACGCATCCGGCCAGCGCGAGACAGAGAAGGAGCGGGCGCCGCATTCCCTGCCTCCTATGGACATCGTGCGAGCGGCGCAACGCCCGCGCATATTCCTGCTGAAAGCCAGTGAAACGGGGTTGCGCGATCCGATTCCCGCTTCTATGTGCCGCTCTCCCACGCGCCCGTAGCTCAGCTGGATAGAGCATCAGACTACGAATCTGAGGGTCGGACGTTCGAATCGTTCCGGGCGCGCCATTTTCTCCTGATCGCCAGAGGATCGCGAGTTTTCGCGACACTGCTCAGGGTTTCCCGTCACGCCTTCTAACGCTTGATTTTCTCGAACGTGCTTCGCGTTCGCCGGATCGCCGACCCAAACAAGGTCACCGCCGCCGTCATGTGCGGGCGCATACGAGCCCATCATCCGGTCGATGGCTGAGAAATGGTCCGAAACTCATTGAAGTTTCCGAACAAATACTGCGCGCGGCGGATTTATTACGTCTGCGCAGGAACAACCCATTATATTATCTGTTGTTTACAAATTATCCGTTGATTACTATTCCGGAATCTCGCCGCAGCGAACTCCGGCGACGCGGCGGAAACCTGGGGTTGTCGCCGGTACCAACCTTCGACAGTCCGACTACAGGCCGACCCGAGAGCGGGCGGCTGCACTTTCACGCCGGACGACCAAATCCTGGCTGCCGAAATCCGGCCTCCTTTGCGTTGGATAAACAATTGGGCCCTCACGTACCCGCCAATGCCGCAACCATGCGAGGGATTGCCGAGAAGCTCGTCGCGCCTGGAGTCGGGAAGCCTCCCGCACGATCCGCTGCGCTGTCTTTGTACCTCGGCCAAATACGTCCCAATCTTCTTGTATTGATGGGAAGCGGAGGTTTTCGAGCCCTAGTCGCTCGCGCTTTATATCTTGTCAGTCGTGATTTCCCCGAGTTTCGACACGTAACGCCAAATGAAGACGGGAGTCTGATCGGCCTGGAAGAGGCATGTTCGACGCTGGATGATATCGTGTTGCGTGAAGTTTTCGTTTCGATTTTGACTGAAATATTATTGCTGCTCTTCGAATTGTTAGGAGCAGGCGTGACACTCGCGGTCATCGGCGATACATGGCCGCAAACTCTTCCTGACGACATCGACCTCAGTCATTTGAGAAAATCATGAAATCACCGGCAAAATCCAAAAAGCCCCTTGGCGCGCGCGCTTTCGGCGCCTCCGAAAAGGTCGAGATCGCGTCGCTTCCGACGGGAGTCGGCGGACTCGGCGAAATACTCGGCGGGGGGTTTCCGGAATTTTCCTTCAATCTGATCGCTGGCATGCCCGGTTGCGGCAAGACGACGCTGGCGCACCAGATCGCCTTCGCAAATGCCACGAACGAGCGACCAGCGCTTTACTTCACCATCCTTGGCGAGCCGGTGCTCAAGATGTTGCGGTACCAGCAGCAATTTTCGTTCTTCGACCTTGCCAAAATCGGCAAGGCGGTGCGCTTCGTCAATTTGTCCGACTTGGCGCTCCAAAGCGATCTCGCCGTCGTTTTCGATGCAATCGTTCGGGAAGTCACTGCAGCGAACGCGGGCATCGTCATCCTGGATTCGTTCCAGACCCTGGTGCGCGCGGCGACCGGCGATCCCGCGCACGGAGACGTGTGGGATTTCGTCCACCGCCTCAACCAGTTCCTCACCAGTTCGGCTGCGACGGGTTTCCTGATCGGCGAATATACCCCGATGGAACTGGGCCTGTCGCCGGTTTTCACGATGGTGGACGGCATCCTGTGGCTGACCCAGGAAACCGAGCGCAATTCGGTGGTGCGCAAGCTGCAGGTGGTCAAGCAGCGCGGCCAGGCCTGCATTCCTGGCCTGCATACCGTGCGCATCGCGAAGGACGGCATGCAGGCGTTTCCCCGAACGCTGGGGCTGCAAAGAATCACGACCAAGCCCGCGGACCGGCGGCGGCTCTCGCTAGGCGTCGCCGAACTGGACAAGATGATGGGTGGCGGCGTGCTGGAAGGCGACAGCCTGTTGATCGCGGGGCCTTCGGGCACCGGCAAATCCGTGCTGGCCACGCAGTTCATCGCGGAAGGACTGCGTCAGGGCGACGCCGGCATCATGGCGATCTTCGAGGAACGCCCAGGCGGCTATGTCCAGCGCGCCGACGCGTTCGGGCTTTGCCTGGCGGAGGCCGAAGCAGCGGGCAAGCTGGAAGTGCTCTACCTGCGCCCGCTCGACCTATCCGTCGACGAAACGATGCAGGCGATCCTCGATGCCATCAAACGGATCGGCGCGAAGCGGCTGGTGATCGATTCGCTGGTGGGCTTCGAAATGGCGCTGGCGCCGGGGTTCCGGACGGATTTTCGAGAATCGCTCTATCGCATGATCGGTGCGCTGACCGGAGCCGGAGTCACGATTCTCAGCACGGTCGAAGTGGAGGACAATTTCACGTCGCTGCAGTTCAGCCGCTACGCGATCTCCTTCCTCACCGATGACATCCTGCGCCTGCGCTTCGTCGAGATCGACGGCCAACTGCGCAAGACGATGGTGATCATCAAGATGCGCGGGGGAAATCACAGCAAGGATTTTCGCGAATACGTCATCACGTCTGACGGCGTGATGATCATCAGTCCCAGGCGCACGGATTATGGCGGGCTGAGCACAGGCATTCCCTTGCGCACTGGACCGCGCCTTGCCCAGCCGGACGAAGCTCCGCCCGAACCAAGAGCGGAAAAGTGAATTGCAACTGGTGTTCACGGGCGGATCGCACGCGCCAGGTTGGATAAACAAGCGCCGGCCCGCGGACACTTTCATCCGAAATGGACGGATCAAAAAATTAAGATTAGAATCAAGTGAAATATCGGAAGCATTTGCCTGCAAGATAAACTATACGTGACATATTCGGCCAGCCAACGCTAAAACCATTGCGGACTGACGGACAGCGCCCATGGTTTGGAGAGCGTCGACGACCTCGCCTACCGGAGAAGATCATGTCGGTCAGTGCGGCATTTCCAATTTCGGGCGACGCTGCGGAGCGGGCGAAAGCGATGCTTCACGCGAACGCGCCCAAGCCGATCGAAGCCGATAGCATCGACCAGGTCGTGGCCGAGCGCGAAGTGGCACGGTTCCGGCGCGCCTTGGGGCCGTTCGTCGTCGCGACCGAGGCCACGCGCATGGCGATGGTGTTCACCAACGCGCTCGAAAGCGGCAACCCCTTCATATTTGCCAACGACAGCTTCCTCGACTTGATGGGCTATTCGTTCGATGAGGCGGTAGGCCAGTCGTTCGAATTTCTCGTGTCCCGAGTGGCGGATCCGGAAGCGCGTGCGCGCATTGCCGCGCAATTCGAAACGGCGGCAGTCGAAACGATCGAAGTGTTATGTCGCCGGCGCGACGACTGCCTCCTCCTGCTCGCAATCCGCGTCAACCCGGTGCACGATCAAAACGGCAAAGTCGTTCAGCATTGCATTTCCTTCGTCGATTTGAGCGCGCATGAACAGCGCGTGCGCGAAGAGCGCGCGGCGCTGCACGCGCTCTTTCAGCACACGCCGGATTTCATTGTGACAATGCACGGACCGGCGCACCGATTCACGTTCGCCAACGACTCGTTCCATAGATTTTGCGGACGCCGCGACTTGCTCGGCTTCGAAATGGCGGAAGCCATGCCGGAGTTCTCCGAACAAGGATTAGTGGCGCTGCTGGACGAGGTTTATCGGACCGGGCAATCCTTCACCGGCAGCAACATTCCGATTCGCCTTCGACCGCACGGCGAGGAAGACGACGGCGTCCGTTTTCTCGACTTCATCTTCCAGGCCATTCGCGACGCCGCCGGAAATATCACGGGCGTGTTCTGCGAGGGGCACGACACAACGGAAAAGATCGAGGCTGCGGATCAAATCCGCCTTCTTCAACTTGAGCTTGCCGAGGTCTCGCTTGCCAGCGGCGTGAGCACGATGGCGGCGACGATCGCCCACGAGCTCAACCAGCCGCTGACCGCGATTTTGAATTATGCGGGCGTTTGCAGTGACCTGATGGAAACTCGCGAAACCGATCCGCAGGCACTGAACACTGCGATCAAAGGCATCGCGGACGGCGTCAAGCGGGCAGGGCATATCGTTCGCCGCCTGCGCGACATGACGGACAATCGACCGCCGCAGTATGAGACGTTCGACATGCGGGAGGCGATCCGCGAATCGCTCCAGCTCGTACGCGTCGGCGCCCGCGGCGGCACGCCAATCGAATACCGCGGCGGAAGCAGATTGGATGTCGAAGGCGATCAGATCCAAATCGAACAGGTCATCATGAACCTCGCGCGAAATGCCTGCGAAGCGGTCGCCGAGCGCGAGGGCGGCCGTGTGGTCGTATCGTCGTCGATCGCGGGAAAGGATATTGTCGTTTCGATACTGGACAACGGTCCCGGCGTCCCCCCGGCAATGGCCAGCGCGTTGTTCGAATGGACCCAGTCATCGAAGCGCGGCGGCATGGGGATCGGGCTTTCGATCTGTCGCCAGATCGTCGAGGCGCATAAAGGGCGAATCTGGCTCGAGAGCAGCAGCGAGGCCGGCGCCTGCTTCGCGTTCTCGTTGCCATTGGAAGCCCCGGGTCGCTGAGAGCCTGGTTGGAAAATGCGCCATCCGGCGCTTCGAAAAGCGCTCTTCCGCGCTTTTCCAAACAGACGCTGACGACGCAAGGCTTACGGCGAAGCCTGGGTCGGCCGCTGCTCGGATCGGTTCGGTCATGCGGTATCCGGGCCGGACGCATCGCAAGCGCAGTCGACGCGCGCGGATTTCTCGCTCAGGATAGTGCCATGGTTTCGGATCGTCCCTCGCCGTCGCGACGCGCGTTGCTGGGCGCGCTGGCCGCTGCTCCGGCGGGAGCCGCGCTGGGTATTGGGGGATCGACTTCGGCCGCGCCGGCTGCCGGCGAGGAAGTCCAATCGGTCGACCTCGCGCGCTTCGTCTGGCGCGGCGTTACGCACAGCTTCCGCAGCGACGGGGTTCCGGTCGACGCGACCGCGATTGCCGCACTCCGCGACCTGTTGCTGACGTCGGAGGCGAAGCGGCTCGAGATCGTGCTGCCCGCGGGTATCGTCCATCTGGGCGCCACCGCGGGACGGACAGCGGGCATCCAGATCCAGCGGAGCAACGTCACGCTACGCGGCGCGGGCAAGCACACGACCACCGTCCAGGTCACCTCGGCCTATACTGCGCTGCCCACCACCATGGTCGACGGCATCGCCACCTTCGACGGTTTCGGCATCGTCATCGCGAAGTTCGTGCGCGGACGCTGGACCGTGCTCAATGGCATCACGATCGCCGATTTCACGCTCGAGGACCTCAATTCCGCGGGGCACGGTTCGCCAGACTCCAAGACCAACAATGCCGGCGGCACCTTCTTCGCCTACAACGTCAACGATATCGAACTGATCAACTTCCGCGTGGTGAACGGCAAGGGCAACGGTTCGATCACAATCAATGGCGCAACCGACCAGCATGGGCCGCTCAACCATGGTTGCCGCTGCATCAACGTCGACATCATCAAGGATCCCGGTCGCCCCGGTGCCTTCGCCGAAGGCGACGGCTATAATATCGGCAGCTACCGCGACGTGCAGATCATCGGCGGCAGCATCATCGGCATGCAGCGCCATGCGCTCGAAGGCGGCTCGCCCGGTGTCGGCATGCTGGTGGACGGGGTGTTCGTCGACCAGCTCGGGCAGGGATTCAGCGGAATCAATCCCACCGGCTATTCCGATGTCCGGATCGTCAACTGCCACCTTCGTAACGTACGAACCCCTTGGTATTTCATCGACATGACCGACGACCCCGGCGCGCGCGCGCCGAACATGCGTTCGCTGCAGTTCATCGGCAATCTGCTCGAATGGTCGCTGCCGGAAGGCGCTCCCGCCACCAGCGTGATCCGCACGCAGACCATCGGCTATCCATCGACGACCGGTCGCGTGTTGATCGCGAACAACATCTTCGCCGGCGACTTCTATTATGCGTGGTCGGTCGGATCGAATGACAGCCCGAGCGGGATCGTATCGGGCAATGATTGCAGCAAGATGCTCCGCGCGCAGGCGTTTCTCAATCGCATTTCGAACACCGGCACCGCGCCGCCGGCGGACGGGACCTTGCTGTTCGCCAACAATGTTTTCCCGGCCCGAATGGCGGCGGTGCGGTTCGACGCCAATCTGCCCGAATGGAGGAACACGCGGTTCGTACGCCAGCAGGGCAACGCTCGCGGACGAACGCTGAACGACGCGACCGGGCCGAACGAGGTCGGAAGGCTGACCGTACAAAGCGCCGCATGGATCGGCGGAGTGGTTCCGGCCCATCAGGTCTCGGCCGCAACGAGGGTCCGCATCGCCGACGCGACACCCGGCGATACCGTGAAATTCATCCCCGCGCCGTCCTGGCCGGCTGGCCCGGCGACCGAGTTGTGCGGCTATGTTTCCGAGAACAACACCGTCATGGTGTGGGTGCGCAATGCGACAGCAACGCCGAGCCCCGCGCTCGGCCCGGTCAATTCTTTCTACGTCGAGATCGAGAGGGTCTGAGCAGGTCACACTGCCCGCCTTCGGCCGGTGAGGGTCGCGCATCGTCATGCACGACAGACAGGCCGACAAGATCACGCGCGGAACATTGCCTCGTGATCGCATAAGTCGTATAGCCAGCTATATAGCGCGCTATGGAGATGGCGATGACCGATGTGCTGGCTGCGGAAAGTGCGATTTTCCTAGGGAGCCGGTTCAAGCGTATCGCCGAACAGATGCACGGCCAGGCCAGCCGATTGCTCGAGATGGCCGGGCTGCCGCTGCAGCCGAGCCTGATGCCCTTGCTGGTCACGCTTGCGACCGATGGCGACCAGACCATCGGCAGGCTTTCTACCGGAATGAATCTCGCGCAGCCGACAGTGACGCGCGCGGTCGGGCGGCTGATCGAGCTCGGATTCGTCGAGGCCGTGCGCGGCGATCCGGACCAACGGCAAAAGATCGTTCGAGTGACCGAGGCGGGCCGCGACGTGCTGATCCGCGCCCGCGTCCGTGTCGCCAATCCGATCGGCGCCGCGGTCGAGGAAGTGGTCGGCGACCTGACCGGGCCTCTGTTCACCCAACTCGCCGCGATCGAGGCGCGAATCGCGCAGGAGCCGCTCGAGCAGCGCGCGCAGCGGCATGGCTTGGCCGGCGTGCGCATCCGCGATTTTGACGACACGCTCGCGCCGGCGTTCAAAGCGATCAACATCGAGTGGATTACGCGCATGTTCGCGCTCGAAGCGTCCGACCTTGAAGTGCTCGACGATCCACGCGGCAAGATCCTCGACGCCGGCGGTGAGATAGTGTTCGCCGAGGTCGAAGGTGCCGGCGTGGTGGGAACCTGCGCGCTACGGCGCGACCCGCACGGCGGCTATGAACTGACCAAGATGGCAGTGATCGAGGCCGCGCGCGGTGCCGGAATCGGCGAGTTTCTCCTCGCGGCAACGATCCGGCGGGCAATGGAGAAGCGCGCCGATCCGCTATATCTGCTGAGCAACCGGCTCGCCGCGCCGGCTGTGCGCCTCTATGAAAAGATCGGCTTCGTCCACGACTCGGCAATCATGGCCGAGCATGGCGCGCGCTACGCCCGGTGCGACGTTGCGATGCGCTATCGCACGCCTGATCACGATTAAAGGACCGGCCCCGGCGAAAAGCAGCGCTAGGGCTCTTGCGCCCGCTCCACCGAGTCGAGGATACGCGCGCCGGCCATGAACACGGCGATCGGGCAGACGGCGAACAGCATCCAGCCGCCGTAACCGGGATATTGCTGGAGATAGTGCACACCGCGTTCGACCGAGCCGAGGCCAAGGCCGTAGATCACCACGAACGCCTCGAACTTGGTCTTGATGATGAACAGTCGTTTGATCCGGTCCCACATGCCTGAATCTTAAGCAAGCTGCGGGCCAATCGCGGAAATGCGTGGTTCCGCGTTAAGATTCAGAGTTAACTGTCAATTAATTCGACAATGTCGAGCGCTGCGAGCAGTGCGCGCCGCGCGGTTTCGATACGCGCGATCAGCGTGGGGTCGCCGATCTGGTCCTGCGCGATCGAATCGGGCCAGTTGTGCGCAACGACGTCGGCGATACGATCGAGCCGCGTCTCGTCGACGAGGAACCGCGCATCGACGGTCGCCGGCTCGGCGACGATGCGCAGCCGCAGGCACGCCGGGCCGCCGCCGTTCGCCATCGATTCGCGGACATCGACCACTTCGAGCCGGCGGATCGGACCATTGCCGGCAACATGCGCCTCGAGCCAGGCCCACACCGGCGCATTGGCGCGCGCCTCGCTGGGCAGGATCAGCGCCATGCCGCCGTCGGGCAGGGAGACGAGCTGCGCGTTGAACAAATAGGACGCGATCGCGTCTTCGAGGCTGACCTGGCTTGCCGGCACTTCGACGATTTCGATTTCGGGCAGGCGCTGCCGCAAGTCCGCATAAAAGCCGTCGCGATCGGCAAAGGCCAGCTCGTGTGCCAGCAGCACGCGCTCGTTGGCCACTGCGACGACGTCGTTGTGAAACGCCCCGGCAGCGATGGCGGCATCCGACTGCTGCACGAACAAGGTGCGCCCAGGATCGAGCCGGTGCAGCCGCGCGATGGCCTCACTGGCTTCGCGGTGCTGGCGGGCAGGGAAGGGGCCACCGGCGACACCATAGACGAAGACTTCGACGCCCGACGTGCCGTGCGCCAAGGCGAGCCGCATGTGATTGGCCGCGCCTTCGTCGCCGAACGGCAGCGGAATTGGCGCGTGCACTGCAAACGCCGAATCGGCGAATGCGAGGCGCAGCTGCGCGAGCGTCCCGGGCCATTCGTGACTGCGGTGCGGCATCGTCCCGAGATTGGCCGCAGTGATATGGCAGCGGCCGTCGCCGGTGTCGGGCGCGGGCGACACGGTAGCGGCATTGGCCGCCCACATCGCCGAAGCGGAGAGCGCCTGCGCCTGGAGATGCGGCAGCGCGCTCGGATAATCGGTCGCGAGGCTGGCGAGCCAGCGGTGGTTCGGGCGCAGGTGCGGAAGCAAGATGCCCTGGGCGAGCCCCAGGGCAAGATTGGCGCGCATCTTGGCGATACCCTGGAGCGCGGCCGCGCGCGGCTCGGACACCTTGCCCTGGTTGCGCGTCGCGGCGAGATTGCCGAGCGCGAGCCCGGCATAATTGTGGCTCGGGCCGATGATCCCGTCGAAGTTGATTTCGGTCAGCATTCGACCCTCCCGCTTTCGGGGCTACTGCACTCACACATCTGCGTCGCTAGATCGCAACCTACCGCCGTCATCCCCGCGAAAGCGGGGACCAGGGCAACTGAGGACATCGCTCGTGGCCCTGGGTCCCCGCTTTCGCGGGGATGACGCATGTGTGCGGGGTGGTTTTCCCTCAGACGTGTGAACACGATAGCCGATCCGCAGGGATCATCAGAGTCGCTCGACAAAGACCACCTCGTCATCGACATCGACGCCGAGCAGTTCCGCGCAGGCCGGATCGAGCGTGGCGTCCGTGCCGTTCGATACCTTCCCGAACGCACACCGAAACTCCGCCAGACGTCCCGCCGCCACGAGCTTCGACTCACCGCCCAGACCCAATGCCGCGACTCGCGCCCGGCGGGCTTCGCGGACCGAGCGGATCTGGTCGGTGCGCACGGTCATGGTCGGGCCGCCGTCGAAGATGTCGACATAGCGTTCGAACGCGAAGCCTTCGTTCTCGAGCATCCGCATCGCGGCGCGGCCGCTCGGGTGCGGCAGGCCGATCACTGCGCGCGCAGTCTCAGGCAGCATGGCAGTGTAGATCGGATGCTTGGGCATCAGGTCGGCGATGAACTGGTTGCCGTGGATCGCATTGAAATGATCGGCTTCCTGGAAGTTCATTCCGAAAAAGCGTCCGGCGACGCCGTCCCAGAACGGCGAGCCGCCGGCCTCGTCGATCACGCCGCGCAACTCGGCGAGCACGCGGTCGGCGAAGCGCGCGCGGTGCATGGCAATGAACAGATAGCGCGCGCGTGCGAGCAGCAGCCCGAGCCCGCCCGCGCGCTCGTTCAGATGGAGGAAGAGCCCGCCGACTTCGCTCGACCCCTCGAGATCGTTGACGAGGTTGAGGATCTCGGCACGGAAAGTGCGATTGAGCTGCTCGCTGTGCTTGGTGAGCGTACCGATGCAATAGGAATAGAAGGGCCAGTGCTGGCCGACATGCGTGAAGATCTGGCAAGTACCGCGCACTTCGCCGGTCTCGGCATTCTCGAGGACGAGCACGAACAGGTCGTCGGCGAGCGTGTCGTCGTCGCGCGCGAACGCGGCATGGCTGCGGGCAAGCTTGGCGCGCAGCGCGTCGCGTTCGGGCGGGAGATTGGTGAAGCCGCCCCCGGTGAGCTTGGCCATCTCGTACAATGCCTGAAGGTCGGCGTCGCGCGCCGCACGGATTCGGAAGCTCACAGGCCTTTCTCGATGATGCGCAGGATGGTGAGCGCCGACAGCGCAGCGCGTTCGGTGAGGCTTTCGGGGATCAGATATTCCTCCGGCGAATGAATTGCGCCGCCGCGCGCGCCCATGGTGTCGACCACCGGGA
>Ga0105248_10009047_pt1 | contig 10954 bp, 10 predicted proteins | sample KBSS34metaG_FD_81524 | JGI IMG/M metagenome (GOLD analysis project Ga0105248, IMG submission 81524) | Switchgrass rhizosphere microbial communities from Kellogg Biological Station, Michigan, USA - KBS S3-4 metaG | ecosystem: Host-associated > Plants > Roots > Rhizosphere > Soil | place...
CGATCCGAACGCGTAGAGCGTGATCGCATCCTCGCGCACCTGCATCTCGGTGAAGACCAGCACATCGCCGCCGACAGGGCCCAGCGCCGACAAGGTCCGTGCCGATGCCAGCGCCAGATAGCCGACCCCGCCGACATCGATCACCGCGTGATCGGCGGCGCTTTCGGCCAATATGCCGCGCAATCGTGCAATCATGCGATGATCCTCGCCCGCGCCTTCGCGCTCGCCAGATGATGGGCGTGGGTGATCGCGACAGCCAGCGCATCGGCGGCATCCGGCCCCGCTATCTTGGTTCCTGGCAGCAGGCGGCTGACCATTGCGTGAACTTGCGCCTTTTCCGCCCCGCCCGTACCGACGACCGCCTTCTTGACGTGCTTCGCCGAATATTCGCCGACCACGATCCCGCTCCGCGCCGCCGCGAACAGGGCAATCCCGCGCGCCTGCCCCAGCTTCAGCGTCGATTGCGGATTCACGTTCACGAACACCTCCTCCACCGCCGCGCCGTCCGGCCGATACAGGATCAGCAGATCGGCCAGCGCATCGTGCAACACCACCAGCCGATCCGCCAGCGCCATCGCGGTGTCGGTTTTGATCTGCCCGTTGGCGACATGCGACAGCCGGTTGCCGTCCGCGGCGATCACACCCCAGCCGGTGGTGCCGAGCCCGGGGTCGAGACCGAGGAGGATCATGGGCAACCTTCTGCCTTCGCTAAAGATTGACGCAAATAGTCTGGTACCGGCTTTCGGCCGGTCACATCATCCAGCCGCCTCGTCGCAAGCTCAAGATTAGCCATCGTGCGAGCAGATCGTTGATCCAGCGACTCACCTGGCTGTTCGACTATAAAGCCGTCCGCATCGCATTTGATTTGCTTCTGGCAACCCGCGCCTGTGAGTGCGAGCGCAAGGATGAGCAGAGTTTGGACGTTTCGTTTCACCCTCTTCATCGCCTTGCGAACTCCCTTGCTCTACCCCAGCCGCTCCATCACCTCTTCCGGCACATCATAATTGCCCCACACCGTCTGCACATCATCATCATCGTCCAGCGTGTCGATCAGTTTCAGCAACTTCCCGGCATCGTCTTCGCCAACAGTCACCATCGTCTGCGGACGCCAGGCGAGCTTCGCGCCTTCGGCTTCGCCGAGCACGGGCTCCAGCGCCTTGGTGACTTCGTGCAGCGATTCGATCGCGACCCAGATTTCATGGCCGTCGTCGGTGGAGGTCACATCCTCGGCGCCGGCTTCCAGCGCCGCCTCGAACACCTTGTCGGCATCGCCCGCGGCCGCGCCATAGGTGATCAGCCCGAGACGATCGAAACCGTGGCTCACCGATCCGCCCGCGCCGAGATTGCCGCCATTCTTCGAGACGGCCGTGCGGACGTTGGTGGCGGTGCGGTTGCGGTTGTCGGTCAGCGTTTCGATGATCAGCGAGACGCCGCCGGGGCCGAAGCCTTCATAGCGCACCTCTTCATAATTATCGCCGTCGCCGCCCTGGCTCTTGTTGATGGCGCGATCGATATTGTCCTTGGGCATGCCTTCCTTGCGCGCCGCGATCACCGCCGAGCGCAGGCGTGCGTTCATGTCCGGATCGGGCAGGCCCATCTTGGCGGCCACCGTGATTTCACGGCTGAGCTTGGAAAACAGCGTCGAGCGCTTCTTATCCTGCGCACCCTTGCGGTGCATAATGTTCTTGAATTTGCTATGCCCGGCCATTGCCGATTATCCTGCCTCTGTCGATTGATGCGGCTCTCTACCCGCATCAATCGACGAACAGCAAGGCCGGGGTTTCGATCAGCCGCTTGATCGCCTGCACGAAGCTCGCCGCATCCCAGCCATCGACCACGCGGTGATCGCAGCTGATCGACAGATTCATGAGCTTGGCGGCGACCACGACGCCATCGCGGAAGACGGGCCGCTCGACGATCTTGTTGGGTCCGATGATCGCGACTTCCGGCCGGTTGATCACTGGCGTCGTCGCGATCCCGCCGAGCGGGCCGAGCGAGGTAATCGTGAGCGTCGATCCCGAAAGCTCCTCGCTCTTCGCCTTGCCGCTGCGCGCGGCGTCGGCAAGGCGGGTGATCTCGGCCGCGAGCTGCCAGATATTGCGATCCTGCGCGTCGCGGATCACCGGCACCATCAGCCCGGCATCGGTCTGCGTCGCCATGCCGAGATGGATCGCGCCCGATCGCGTGACCACGCCGGCCTCGTCATCGTAACGCGCGTTGATCATCGGAAAATCCGGGATCGCGCGGCAGATCGCGACGATCAGCAAGGGCAGCATCGTCAGCTTTGGCTTGGGCCCACGCGTATCGTTCAGATCGGCGCGCAGCACCTCCAGCTTGGTGACGTCGATTTCGTCGACATAGGTGAAATGCGGGATCGCGCGCTTGGATGCGGCCATATTCTCGGCGATGCGGCGGCGCAGGCCGATGACGCGAATCTCTTCGTCCGGGCGAGCGACACCGGGCGCGCGGTAGCCGCTGTTATAGGTGAGGAAGGCATCGAGATCGGAATGGCGCACGTGGTCGCCGGCGGATTTTACATCGGCGAGGTCTATTCCGAGATCCTTGGCGCGGGCGCGCACGGCGGGCGAGGCCAAAACCTTCTGCTCCCTCTCCCCCTTCAGGGGGAGAGGGTTGGGGAGAGGGGGCACGTCAATTACTGGCTGAACGGGCGAAGGAATTGACTCCCCCCTCTCCCTGTCCTCGCTACGCTCGGACTTTCCCTCTCCCCCTGAAGGGGGAGAGGGCTTTGCTTTGACCACCTCAGCCGCCTCATTCGGCGCAACCTTTACGGTCGGGTCGCGCTCCTCCACTCCATCCCCCTCAACCTCGAACTCCGCCAGCACCGATCCGATCGCGATCAGATCGCCCACCTCGCCCGCGATCTTCACCACCCGGCCTGATGTCGGCGCGGTCATCTCAACGGTGGCCTTGTCCGTCATCAGGTCGCACAGCGCATCGTCTTCCTCGACGACGTCGCCCACCTTCACGTGCCAGGCGACGATCTCCGCCTCCGCAATGCCTTCACCGATGTCGGGAAGCTTGAAGCTGTAAATGGCCATATCGATCAATCCTGCATCACGCGGCGCAGCGCTTCGGTGAGGCGCACCGGCCCCGGAAAATAGGCCCATTCCAGGCTATGCGGATAGGGCGTATCCCAACCCGTCACGCGCTGAACCGGCGCCTCGAGCGACCGGAAGCAATGTTCCTGCACCAGCGCCGACAGTTCCGCGCCGAACCCGCTGGTCTTGGTCGCCTCATGGACGACGACGCAGCGGCCGGTCTTGCGGACAGATGCGACGATCGTCTCGATATCAAGCGGCACCAAGGTCCGCAGGTCGATGATCTCGGCATCGATCTCCATCTCCGCGACGACGCCGGTCGCGACATGGACCATCGTGCCATAGGTCAGAATGGTGACATCGTCGCCAGGCCGCACGATCCGCGCCTTGCCCAGATCGATCCGGTAATAACCTTCCGGCACCGCGCTTTCTGGATATTTGCTCCACGGAGACACCGGACGGTCGTAGTGGCCGTCGAACGGGCCGTTGTAGATGCGCTTGGGTTCGAAGAAGATCACCGGGTCATTATCCTCGATCGCGGCGATCAGCAGGCCCTTGGCGTCATAGGGGTTGGACGGCACGACCGTCTTGAGGCCCGCGACATGGGTGAAGATGCCCTCCGGCGACTGGCTGTGCGTCTGGCCGCCGAAGATGCCGCCGCCGAACGGCGTTCGCACCGTGATCGGCGCGGTGAATTCGCCGGCCGATCGATAGCGCAACCGCGCGGCTTCGGACACGAGCTGATCGAGCGCGGGATAGATGTAATCGGCGAACTGGATTTCCGGAACGGGCCGCAGGCCGTAGGCGGCCATGCCGACCGCGACGCCGATGATGCCGCATTCGGTGATCGGCGTATCGAACACGCGGGTCTTGCCATATTTGGCCTGCAGCCCTTCGGTCGCCTTGAACACGCCGCCGAAGAAGCCGACATCCTCGCCGAGCACGATGATCTCATTGTCACGGCCCATGCTGATGTCGATGGCGCTGTTGATCGCCTGGATCATGTTCATGGTGCGGGTGGGTTCGGTCATATCCCCGCAGCCTTGCGCTCGGCGTGCATCTGTTCGGACTGTTCCTTGAGATGCCACGGCATTTCCTCGAACACATCCTCGAACATCGTGTCGAACGGCTGCTTAAGACCGTCCGCCAGCACACCGAGTTGCTCGGATTCGCGCTGCGCCGCCTTGCATTGTTCGGCGACTTCGCGGTCCATCGCTGCGTGGCGTTCCTCGTCCCAGATACCGACGCGGATCATATGCTGCTTGAGCCGCGCGATCGGATCGCCGAGCGGCCATTTGCTGCGTTCCTCGGCGGAACGATATTTGCTGGGATCGTCCGAGGTCGAATGCCCTTCGGCGCGATAGGTGAAATGCTCGATCAGGGTGGGGCCATGATTGCCGCGGGCGCGATCGGCCGCCCAGGCGGTCGCGGCATAGACGGCCAGCGCATCATTGCCATCAACGCGCAACCCGGCAATGCCATAGCCGACCGCGCGCGCCGCGAAGGTCGTCGCCTCGGCCCCCGCGAAGCCCGAGAAAGACGAGATCGCCCACTGATTGTTGATCACGTTGAGGATAACGGGCGCGCGATAGACCGCCGCGAATGTCATCGCGCTGTGGAAGTCGCCCTCTGCTGTCGATCCTTCTCCGCACCAGGCCGCCGCGATCCGCGTGTCGCCGCGCGCCGCGCTCGCCATCGCCCACCCGACCGCCTGCGGATATTGGGTCGCGAGATTGCCCGAGATCGAGAAGAAACCGGCATCGCGCACCGAATACATGATCGGCATCTGCCGACCTTTCAGCCGATCGCCCCTGTTCGAGAAGACCTGGTTCATCATATCGACCAGCGACCAGTCCCGCGCGATCAGAAGGCCCTGCTGCCGGTAGCTCGGAAAGCACATATCCTCGCGGTCGAGTGCATGCGCGGCCGCGACCGACGTCGCCTCCTCGCCCGTGCATTTCATATAGAAGCTGGTCTTGCCCTGCCGTTGCGCGCGATAGAGCCGTTCATCATAAGCGCGCACCAGGGCCATGTGCCGTAGCATGCGGTGCAGCGTGTCTGGCGCCAGCCGGGGATCCCACGGCCCCTGCGCCTGCCCTTCATCGTCGAGCACCCGCACCATTGCATAGCTCATGTCGCGCATCATCGCGGGATCGGTGGTGATTTCGGGGCGACCGGTGGCGCCGGCGGCCGGGATATCGAAATCCTCGAAATCAACCGCGTCGCCGGGGCGGAAGCGCGGTTCCGGGATGTGGAGCGTCAGCGGCGGCAGATTTCGCTTGGGCATCGCGCACATCCTCTTGTCCATCGGCCTGCGCGCTTTCTGATGAAGCCATGCGCTGTCACGAAATAATAATATCGTGTTATTTAATTACAATAGAATACAGCAGTCTCGGCCTATTCGCCCGAAACTTACCAACGCCGAATGCGGCCTGAAATTTCCGTGCGCGCGAGGGCCAACGCTCATAATTATCGATGGTCGATTGCCGGCAGACGGCAAATGGCGTCGACGCCACCACCGTCGCGATTCGCGATGATCAGCGAGCCGCCATGTTCCTGGGCAATGGCGCGAGCGATACTCAATCCCAGCCCGATTCCTCCGGTGGTACGATTGCGGGAGGGCTCGCCGCGCTCGAACGGTTTGAACATCCGCTCAATCTCCGCCGTCGGCAGCCCGGGGCCACGATCGGATATATGGATCTCGGCTTTCTTGCCGGCCCGCCGCACCTCGATCTCTACGCCGCCGCCATAAGCGACGCCATTGTCGATCAGGTTCTGGAACAGGCGTGACAAGGCCATGCGGTCGCCCAGCATCGCGACCGGCTCCACCAGGCCCAGCGTCACCGGTCGCCCAAGTTCCCGCTCGTCGTCACACAGCCCCCGCAAAAGATCGGCCAGCTGGACCGTTTCCACCGTCGATATGCGCGCGGTATCGCGCACGAAGCTGATCGTGGCGGCGATCATCGCCCGCATCTGTTCGATATCGCCCTGGACCTTTTCCCGCAGGTCATCCGGCGCGGCTTCGATGCGAAAGGCGATCCGCGCCAACGGCGTGCGCAGATCATGGGCGATCGCGCCGATCATGTTGGTGCGCTCGGCAAGATAAGCCGACAGGCTTTGCTGCATCTGGTTGAGCGCGTGCGCCGTGACCCGCAATTCGGCGGGGCCTTCCTCGACGACCGGCGGAGCCCCGCGATTGCTTCCCATCAGATCCGCCGCCTCCGCGATCCGCCGGATCGGGCGGGTCAGCCGCCGGGCAAACCACCAGGCGCCGGGGATGACCGCGATTGCGCTCAACGTGAACAACAGCAGCATGCGCTTCTGCCACGGCGCGAGCCAGTCGCGGGGCGGCGTACGGACCACGCGCCAGCCATGGCTCGTCCGCAGCCCCGCGACCACCGTGTTGAAGAACAATGGTTCGCCCCGGCGCACCACCACCTCTCCGTTCGAACGACGGCGGTAAAACGGCATGTTGCTGCGTTGATCGGGCTGGAAGAACAGCCTGACGCGCTCGACGGGTACGTCCATCTGATCGGCGAGCCGCTCGGTGAACCGCTCTTCGCTTACCATCTCCGGATCCCCCATCGGCGCGGCTGCGGACATGCTGATGGCCAGCGCGCGCTCGCGCATCGGGCGGTCGCCGCGCTGTCGGTCCGACGCCCGGCTGGCGGGCCGATCGTGGTGATAATGGCGCGATCGCCAGGGTGTCGGATCGATGTCCCGCCCGGACAGCGATTCGGCGATATCGGACAACCGGTTGAAATCGGATCGCGGCGGCGGCAGCGACAGGAAACTGATGAAGGACACGCACTGGACCACCGCCACGCCCGCAATCAGCAGCATCAAGGTCTGCCAGAAAATGGGGACGCCGCGGGGCCAGCCGAACGTCATTCGCCGTCCACCCGCAAGGTGAACATATAGCCTTCATTGCGGATCGTTCGGATCGGATCGTCAGGCCCCAGCTTCTTGCGCAGCCGGCTGATCGTGACGTCGATCGCGCGATCGAAGACATCACTGTCCACGCCCTTCCCCGCCGCTATCAGCTGGTCGCGCGTCAGCACGCGTTGCGGACGGTCAAGGAACGCCGCCAGCACCCGGAATTCGGCATCGGTCAGCGGCGCCGGCGGCGCATCGGTTCGCCGCACTTCGCGCTGCACGACATCCAGCGTCCAGTTGCCGAACCGCCGCCCGCCGCCGCCCGTCCGCGCATTCTCCTCGCCGCGCCGCCGCAATACCGCGCGGATTCGCGCCAGCAATTCGCGCGGATTGCACGGCTTGGGAAGATAATCATCCGCGCCGACCTCCAGCCCGATGATGCGATCGGTATCCTCACCCATCGCCGACAGCATGATGATCGCGGGGCCGCCCGGTCGGCGCATGCGCCGCAGGATCGACAATCCGTCCTCCCCCGGCATCATCAGGTCGAGCACGATGAGGTCGGGCGTTTTGGCGCTGATCCGCGCATCCATCTCCGCGCCGTTTGCCGCCGTTTCGACGGTCATGCCGTTGGCGCGCAGGAAATCGGCGATCAGATTGCGCAGATCGGCGTCGTCATCGACGACGATGATGTTCGCACCTTGTCCGCTCATCTGGCCTTCGCCTTGGCTTTTTCGATGGCCAGGCACGCCGCATTGGCGGCCACCTGAGCCGGCGTATGCGGGAGGTCGGCCAGGGTCAGCGCCTTTTTCTGCGTGGGATCGAGCAACCGGAACCGTTCGGCAGCGGCCGCCAGAAATTCGGCGCGGTCGACCGCGCGATTGATATCGGCATCCGCCGACGCCACCGGGTTGGGGATGTTGAAAAAGGCGAACCGCCCCGCGCCGATCGCGCCATTATAGTTGACCGCGCCCGCAGGGCCGCCCTTTTTCGAACGCTTTTCTTCAGCAGGCCTGTCGCCTTTGCGGGGCTGATAGAGCCGTACCTCCGGCGCGATATTCTCCTCATAAGCCGCTACCTCCTCGGGCAGCAGCTCACCGTCATGATTGGTATCGAGCCGGGCGAAGAAACGCGCGGCATCGGCGCTCATTTCGGCGAGGGTGAGCTTGCCGTCATGGTTGGCATCGGCGGCGGCGAACCATGTTCCTTCAGGGTCGCTGTTGTCGGCCTTCGGGCGGAAGGGTTCGCCCATCGGGGAGATGAACAAGGGCTGGGTGATCGTGCCGGTGCAGACGGGTGGGGGGACGTCGGGCTTGCGGGCAGCGGCGGGGGTGATCAGCGCGCAGATCAGAGCAGAGCTTAGGGACAGACGGACTGCCCCACCCCAACCCCTCCCCGGAAGGGGAGGGGCTTTTTTCGCGTAGAGCGTGCATCTTGCAAGCCCCTCCCCTTCAGGGGAGGGGTCGGGGGTGGGGCAGTCCGTCACGAAACCACCTTAAGATCAGCCGTGTCCATCATTCGTGCCGCAATGCCTCGATAGGGTTGAGCGCCGCCGCACGCCGCGCCGGGAAATAGCCGAACACCACGCCGATCAGCGCGGAGAATATGAAGGCGAAGGCATTGATCTGCGGATCGAAGATGAACGGCACCTGCAGCACCGGCGCCAGCAGCACCGTCGACAGCAGTGCGAGCAGCAGCCCCAGCAGTCCCCCCAGGCTGGACAGGGTCACCGCCTCGACCAGGAATTGCAGCAGCACCTCCCGTCCCACCGCGCCGATCGCCAGCCGGATCCCGATCTCGCGCGTCCGTTCCGTCACCGACACCAGCATGATGTTCATGATCCCGATACCGCCGACCAGCATGCTGACGGCCGCGACCGCGCCCAGCAAGGCCGTCAAAATCCGGGTCGTGCCCTGCAAGGTATCCGAAATCTGCCGTGTGTCGAAGATGCTGAAATCGTCATCGGCGCCATCGCCCAGATGCCTCCGTTCGCGCAGCAGACGCCGCAGCGAATCCTGAATCTGGCCGCTGTAATAAGCGGCATCGACCGACACCATGATCGCCTTAACATCGCGATTGCCCGTCATCCGGCGCTGGACCGCCTTATAGGGCATGATCACGACATCGTCCTGATCCTGGCCGAACCCGCCCTGCCCGCGCGCGACCAGCAGCCCGATCACCTCGCACGAGATATTCTTGATCCGGAAGCGTTGTCCCACCGGGTCCGCCCCGCGAAAGAGATGCGCCCTCACGGTCGCGCCGATCACGCAGACGGCCTTGCCTGCCTGCTCCTCGGCTGCGGAAAAGATCCGCCCGCTTTGCAGGGGCCAGGCCTGCGCTTTGAAATAATCGCGGTTGGTGCCGTTGATCGTCGTCGACCAATTGGCGGCGTCATAGACGGCGGTTCCGGCCGACTGGACCTGCGGGGCGACCGCGACCACGCCGACGATCTGGGTGCGGATCTCGTCGAGATCCTCGATCTTGAAATCGGGCGCCTGCGGGCCGCCGCCGCCCCGGCCGAAGCCCTGGCCCGGACGGACTTGCAGGATGTTCGAACCAAGGCTGGATATTTGCTGCTTCACCGCCGCCGTCGCGCCATTGCCGAGCGTCACCATCGTCACCACCGCCCAGACGCCGATGACGATGCCGAGCACGGTCAGGAAGGACCGCATCAGATGGCGCTGAATCTCGCGGATCGCGAGCAGGAAGGTGGTGGCCAGCATCAGACGGATATCCCGTGAGCAACCGGATCCTGTTCGATCAGGCCGTCCCGGAAGCGGATGATGCGGCGTGCGAAAGCGGCCATTTCGGCTTCATGCGTCACGATCAGCACGGTGATGCCGGTCTTGTTGAGGTCGGTCAGCAATTCCATGATCTCGATCGACCGCTCGGTATCCAGATTGCCCGTCGGCTCATCCGCCAGCAAAACGTCAGGCTGGGTAACGATCGCGCGCGCGATCGCCACGCGCTGCTGCTGCCCGCCCGACAATTCGCTCGGGCTATGATCGCCCCAGTCGGCAAGGCCGACCTTTTCCAGCGCCGCCATCGCCATCGCACGGCGGGTGATCTTGTCCTCACCGCGATAGATCAGGGGCAGTTCGACATTTTCGAGCGCGCTCGTCCGCGCGAGCAGGTTGAACCCCTGAAACACGAAGCCCAGATAGCGCCGCCGGAGCAAGGCGCGCTGATCGTTGCTGAGCGCTTCCACCGGATGGCCGCGAAAACGAAAGGAACCCGCAGACGGCACATCGAGGCAGCCGAGGATGTTCATCACCGTCGACTTGCCCGATCCGGAAGGCCCCATGATCGCGACGAAATCACCGCGATCGATATCGAGATCGATGCCTTTCAATGCCTGAAACGCCGTCGCGCCCTGCCCATAGGTCTTGGTGACCCCGCGCAGGCTGATCAGCGTCTCGGGCGGCGGCGTGGCCATCGCGCCTATTTGCCGGCCGGCGGCGCGGCACTCTGCCCCGCCGCATATTGGCCGATGACGACCTGCGCGCCTTCCGCCAGATCGCCGCGCAGCACTTCCGCCTGGCTGCCATTGCTCTCGCCGACGACGATCTCCACCGGCTGCGGACTGCCGCCATCCTCGACATAGACGGTCTGCGTGCTGCCTCGGCCGATCGGCGCCTCCCGATCCGCGTTGCCGCGGCCGATCTTCGGCGGGCCGAAGGCGCTGGTGATGCCGCCGGCCTTCTTCTTGCTCTGCAACTGGAAGCGCAAGGCGGCGGTGGGCACCAGCAGGACGTTCTTCTTCTCGGTGGTGACGATATCCGCCGTCGCGGTCATGCCCGGTCGCAACAGACCGTCCCGGTTCGACACCACCAGGCGTGCGGTATAGGCGACGACGCCGCTGGCCGCGCTCGCGCTGGCGGTGGAGGTGGAGGAACTGCCCGACGAGGAAGCGGTGGCGTTCGCTCCGACATCGACACGTTCGATCACCGCGGCGAAGGTCCGCCCCGGAAAGGCATCGACGGTGAAGGTCGCGCGCTGGCCGCGCTGGACCTGGCCGA
>Ga0105248_10009049_pt1 | contig 10954 bp, 10 predicted proteins | sample KBSS34metaG_FD_81524 | JGI IMG/M metagenome (GOLD analysis project Ga0105248, IMG submission 81524) | Switchgrass rhizosphere microbial communities from Kellogg Biological Station, Michigan, USA - KBS S3-4 metaG | ecosystem: Host-associated > Plants > Roots > Rhizosphere > Soil | place...
AGGGTGAGGCTTGAAGAAGCGTGGTGGCGAGAAGGATGGCAGCAAATCGTGCCGTGGTGCTCAGGGGGCGGTGGAAGGTCATGCAGGGTCCCGGATAAGTCGTTCAAATGTGATGCAGACTCATTTTGCTTGATGGCCAACGATTGTGCCAATACTTCCGAGGGTGAACCGGAGTTCATTCTTGGCAAAGCGGGTTGATTTCATTAGAGTGACGGGGACTGGAAACTTCCGGTTTCGAGGCTTGGGCTGAAGCGCAAAGAGACGACGTCCGATGTGGTGGAGGAGGCTGCCGTGAAGAGTGCGGCACCGGCGACTGGGCCGGGGAGTGAGAAGTATCAGCGGATTCTGGATGCTGCGGTTGAGGTGATCGCGGAGCGGGGGTACTTCAGTTCGCCGGTGAGCGCGATTGCGAAGCGGGCGGGGGTGGCGGACGGGACGATCTATCTCTACTTCAAGAGCAAGGACGATGTGCTGCGGACGGCGATCGATACGACGTTCGCGAAGTTCTACCAGCAGGTGGAGGACAAGTTTGCCACGCTGAAGGGGCCGCGGGAGCAGCTGGAGTACATCGCCGAGGTTCATCTGGAGAGCGCGCAGGTGAATCGCAGCATGGCGATCATGATGCAGACGGAGATGCGGCAGAGCGCGAAGTTTATTGCCGAGTTCTCTCATCATCATCTGGTGAAGTACATCCAAGTGGTGAGAGAGGTAGTGCGGCGAGGGCAGCAGGAGGGGATATTCCGGATGGATATCTCAGACGGCGTGGTGGCGCACTGCATGTTTGGGGCGATCGATGAGCTGTTGAGCTCGGCCATATTTACAGGGCGTGTGTACGATGCGAAGCAGACAGCGCGGCAGGTGATGGATGTTCTGCTGAACGGGATTGCGGCGGGGTGAGGGTGGTTCGGTGGTGCAATCGGGAGTGAACCGCATATCCTTCGACTTCGCGCTTACGCGCTTCGCTGAGGATGACACCTTCAATTTTTTTAGCTGATAAGGAAAAGGCAAAGCATGTTTGATCTGCGGACGGTAAATGATGTTCTGGTGCGGACGACGGGGCGTGGCGATCGCGCGGTGATGATGGCGCAGGATAGTGCGTCGAGTTGGTCTCCAATTACCTCGGTGGGTTTATATGGTCGGGTTCGCGCGCTGGCGGATGTAATGCGCGGGTGGGGTCTGGGCAAGGGGGATCGCGTGGCGATCCTTTCGGAGAACCGGTGGGAGTGGCCGGTGACGGACTTTGCGGTGATGGCGATCGGCGGTGTGGATGTTCCGTTGTATCCGACACTGACACCGGAGCAGATTGGATACATGCTTCGGGACTCAGGCGCGAGGGTAGCGGTCGTCTCGTCAGGTGAGCAGTACGAGAAGCTGAAGGCTGCGGGAGAGCTTCCCGAGCTGGAGCATGTGGTGGTGATGGACTCCGGTGAGTTTGCGGGAGCGGAGAGCTTTGCGGCGCTGATGAAGGATGCGCAGGCGAAGCAGCAGAGAGACGCCGAGTTCGATGCGATGGTGAAGAGTTCGGCGCGTCCGGAGGACCTGGCGACGATTATTTACACGTCGGGCACGACAGGCGAGCCGAAGGGCGTGATGCTGACGCACGGGAACCTGGCGAGCAATCTCAACTACTCGACGGGGTCGCTGGGGCTGGGCGACAAGGACGTGTGCATCTCATTTCTGCCACTTTCGCATGTGACTGCTCGGCACCTCGATTATGCGCTGATGTGTCACGGGTCGAAGCTAGCCTACTGCGCGAAGTTCGATCAGCTTCCGGGGGCGATGAAGGTTGTGAATCCGACGATCTTCGTGGCGGTGCCTCGGGTCTACGAGAAGATTCGGCAGGCGGTGGAAGGAAAGTCTGCTGCGTCGCCGGTGAAGTCGAAGATTTTGAGGTGGGCGCTGGGCGTAGGCAAGGCCCATAGGGCGGAGACGCTGGCCGGCAAAGAGCCGGGCGGATTGAGCTGGAAGCTGGCGAAGAAGCTGGTTTTCGGGAAGATCGGCGAGGCGTTTGGCGGGAAGGCGAGGACCTTCATCTCGGGCGGAGCTCCGCTGGGCATGGATACGGCCGGATGGTTTGCGGATGCAGGGATAGTGATTCTTGAAGGCTACGGGCTTACGGAGACGTCGCCGGTGATTGCGCTGAACTATCCGGGGGCGCATCGGATTGGCACGGTTGGCAAGCCACTGGTGAATGTTGAGTGCAAGATTGCTGCGGATGGTGAGCTGGAGGTGAAGGGGCCTTCGGTGTTCGTGGGTTACTGGAAGAAGGAAAAGGAGACGCGCGAGGCGTTTACCGAGGACGGGTACTTCAAGACGGGGGACATAGGGAATATCGATGCGGATGGATTCCTTTCGATTACGGACAGGAAGAAGGAGCTGCTGAAGACGAGCGGAGGAAAGCTGATTGCTCCGGCTCCTATTGAGAACAAGCTGAAGTCGAACTCGCTGGTGGGGCATGCGGCGATGGTGGGGGATAAACACAAGTTTGCGAGTGTGCTGATATCGCCGAACTTTGCGGCATTGAAGGGGTGGGCGCAGGGACAGGGTGTGTCGACGGATGACCACGACACACTGGTGAAGGATCCGAAGGTGGTAAAGGCCTACCAGGAGATCGTGGACAGAGTGAACCAGGAGCTGGCACATTTTGAGAGCATCAAGCGAGTGTGCGTGGTTGCCGAGGAGTGGAGTGTGGAGGACGGCACGCTGACTCCGAGCATGAAGCTGAAACGGCGCGTGGTGGGAGAGAAGTACGCGAAGGAGATCGCGGACTTCTACGCGGATGAGGCCACGGCGAAGGGTAGCCACTGAACTTAGTGGGGGTGGAATGGGTCGTCGAAGCCCGGTGCTGCATCGTATGAGCTGGAAGACGTGGAGGGCATGAGTTCGGAGTTGAGCAAACCGTTTATATCTGCCGGTGGTGCTTTGCGGGGGTGAGTGATGGGGCCAGTTGGTATCTCGGAGGGTGAGCAAGCGACAACGAAGCTTCGCAGGGCCGTGCTTGAGGAGCGGAGGTTCGTGAATCCTGTTGAGACGTCCGTGGGTGGATGGGAGACGTTGTGGAAGACTCTGCCGCTTTATTTGAGCAACAAAGAAGAGAAGTTTCCACGAGCGCCGCTAGGGCCGTTTCGGACAGATGCGAGCGTGTATGAGACGAGGCCTTCGAGTGGATTGCGGGTGACGTGGATGGGGCACTCGTCGACGCTGGTTGAGGTTGACGGGATGCGCGTGCTGCTGGATCCCGTATGGGATGAGCGGGCGTCTCCGCTGCGCTGGGCGGGACCAAAGCGGTTCTTTGCCGCTCCGCTGAAGCTGGAGGAGATGCCGCAGCTGGATGCGGTTGTGGTGTCGCACGATCACTACGATCATCTGGGCGAGTCTACGATACGGCGGCTGGCGAAGATGCCGAAGATTCGCGAGACGGAGTGGGTAACGTCGCTGGGAGTGGGAGAGATTTTGGAAGAGTACGGGGTGAAGCGTGATCGGATCACGGAACTGGACTGGACGGAGAGTGCGGGGGATGAGTCGCTGAAGATTACGGCGCTGCCGTCGCGGCACTTTTCGGGGCGAAGCATGTTCAACCGGTTTGGGACGCTGTGGTCATCGTTTGTGCTGAAGGGGCCGGGCCACAATGTGTATTACGGAGCGGACTCGGGGTGGTGGCCGGGGTTTACGGAGATTGGCGCGGAGTACGGTCCGTTCGACCTGACGATGCTGGAGATCGGAGCTTACAACGAGTTGTGGAAGGACATTCATATGGGCCCGGAGGGCGCGGCGCGGGCGTTTGAGGACCTGGGTGGGAAGGGTTTGTTTATGCCGATTCATTGGGGGCTGTTCGATCTCGCGCTGCATGGATGGAAGCAGCCGATTGAGGAGATGTTGAAGATCGCAGAAGAGAAGGGGATTGCACTGTGGGTTCCAACGCCGGGGATGCCAACTGAGATTGTGAAGGGCGAGGAGCACAGGGCAGAGTGGTGGAGATGAGCGCGGGGTGGGATATGATTTTTCCGGTTGTTAAAAGGAGAATCGATGCGCATTGGAATGTTGACGGGCGGCGGTGATTGCCCGGGGTTGAACGCTGTAATTCGGGCTGCTGTGCGGAAGGGAATTCAGCATTATGGAGATGAGTTTGTAGGGTTCATGGAAGGCTGGCGCGGCGTTATCGACAACGTGACGATGCCTCTGGATCTGCAGACGACGTCGGGGATTTTGCACAGGGGTGGAACGATTCTGCGTTCGTCGCGCACGAATGTGAAGAAGATTCCTGGTGGGTTCGAGAAGTGCCTGGAGTCGATTGAGAAGAACAAGCTGGATGCGCTGATTGCGCTGGGTGGAGACGATACGCAGTCGATCTCGCTGGCGTTGAGCGAGCGCGGGGTGAAGTGCGTTGGTGTGCCGAAGACGATCGATAACGATCTGAGTGGAACGGATGTCTGCTTCGGGTTCGACACGGCAGTGAGCATTGCGACTGAGGCGGTGGACCGACTGCACTCGACTGCGGAGGCGCACAATCGCGTGCTGGTGGTTGAGGTAATGGGGCGCGATGCGGGATGGATTGCGATTACGGCCGGGATTGCAGGCGGTGCGGATGTGATTCTGGTGCCGGAGAAGCCGATCGATATTGACGAGGTTTGCCGGCTGCTGAAGTACCGGCACGATCATGGGAAGAAGTTCGGGATCGTGGTGGTGGCCGAGGGCGCGCAGATGCCGGCGGGCGGGCAGGCGACACATGGAACTTCGGTCGATTCGTTTGGGCATGCGCGGCTTAGCGGCATCGGGCAGCACCTGGCCGAGGAGATCGAGAAGCGCACGAAGTACGAGACGCGCAGCGTGAATCTGGGGCATACGCAGAGGGGCGGAACTCCGACGGCGTATGACCGGATGCTGGCAACGCGGTATGGCGTGGCGGCGATCGATCTGGTGCATGCAGGGAAGTTCGGGCAGCTAGTGGTCCTGAAGGGGACGCAGATTACGAGCATTCCGATTGCGGATGCGATTGCAAAGACCCGGACCGTAGGGGATGACCTGCTGGAGGTGATGACCAGCCTGCAGCCGCCGAAAAGCGCTGTTTAGTTATTGGTTATCAGTTGTTTAGTGGTAAATAGCTCAAAAATTTGATTGAACGGGCGAGAAAAAGGGACTACAAAGAGTGTTGCCGGGTTTCACCCGGGCTCTTCCCTATTTTTCGCCCGTTTGTTTTGGGAATTGGAGTGCTCTATCCCGATGGCACAGGCACAGACAGCACCGCGCGAGGTGATGGACATCCGGCAGGCGTCGGAGTATCTCGGCATCAGCGGAGATACGTTGTACCGGTATGCCTCGGAGGGGTTCATTCCTGCGTTCAAGCTGGGTAATCGGTGGCGGTTCAAGAAGTCGCTGCTGGACGCGTGGATGGATGAGAAGAGCGGGGTAAAGATCGAGGCTCCTGTAATGGTGTCGCCGAAGCAGAAGAAGCCGGCGGGGCGAGCGCGGTAGAGGCGATGAAGCGCCGACTGACACGGCGTTCTCTTGTACAGAATGGATTGATTGCAGCTGGTGGCGCGGCGGTGTCGTCGTTTGCGCCGGGCACGTGTGCGTTTGCGCAGAATAGTGCGCCGTTGACTGCAACGTGGATCAGCACGACAGAAAAGACACCGTGGCAGACGCAGAAGATTGCATCGCCGGGTTGGCGGTGGGACACGCTGGATGTTGTGCTGAAGACGGACGCAGTGGCACAGACGATTGATGGGTTCGGTGGGTGCTTCAACGAACTGGGATGGACTTCGTTGAATGCTTTGGCGGCAGAGGATCGAGACGCTGTGCTGAAGGAGATGTTTGCTCCGAGCGTGGGAGCGAACTTCACGATATGCAGGATGCCTGTGGGCGCGAATGATTTTTCGCGCGACTGGTACTCGTACGACGAGACGCCGGATGATCTTTCGCTGGAGCATTTCAGTATTGCCAATGATCTGGAAACGCTGGTTCCGTTTATCAAAGGAGCACAGCGATATAACCCGGGGCTTCGGCTATGGGCTTCGCCGTGGAGTCCGCCGAGCTGGATGAAGACGAATAAGCACTATGCGGAGGCGATGTCGCGTCCGGGCGCTCCGGCGAATGGGTTGAAGGCTGGTCAGGTAGGGAAAGAAGGAACGGACTTGTTTATCCAGGAGGAGCCGTACCTTGCAGCTTATGCGAAGTATTTCGGGCGGTTTATTGAGGAGTACGGGAAACAGGGGATCTCGATTGGGATGGTGATGCCGCAGAACGAGTTCAACTCGGCGCAGCCGTTTCCTAGTTGCACCTGGACGCCGCAGGGGTTGGCGAGGTTTTTGCGGCACCTCGGGCCGGAGATGGATCGACGCAAGGTGGAGGTGTTCTTCGGAACGCTGGAGCGCGGCGATGTGAAGCTGCTGGGCGATGTGATGAGTGATCCGTCGGCGGGGAAGTGGATCAAGGGTGTGGGCGTGCAGTGGGCAGGCAAGGGTGCGGTGTTGGATGTTCACCATCAGTATCCGGGATTGACGATCTATCAGTCGGAGCAGGAGTGTGGGGACGGGAAGAATAGCTGGTCCTATGCTTCGTACTGCTGGGAGTTGATGAAGCACTACTTCCGCAGCGGAGCGAATGGGTACATGTACTGGAACCTGTCACTGCAGGAGGGGGGCGAGAGCAGGTGGGGGTGGAAGCAGAACTCGCTGGTGACAGTGGATATGCAGATGAAGAAGTACCGATGGAACCACGAGTACTACGTGCTGAAGCATGTGAGCCACTTCGTGATGCCGGGAGCGAAGCGTCTGCTGACGGAAGGAACTGAGGACAACGCGCTGGGCTTTTTGAATCCGGATGGCAGCGTGGTTGTGGTTATGAGGAACGAGGCGGGGTTCGAGCGGCCGGTGAGGGTGACGGTGGATGGACGTTCACTGGTGTCCGTGATGGAGCCGGATTCGTTGAACACGGTGGTGGTCGGCAAGGCCTGAAGAAATAGATGATGCCTGCGGCGGCGCGGTGAATCGAATCGGGCTATGAAGAAAGTTATGAAAAAGCCAGTTGTGCGGTGTTCGTGGGCGGAGAATGACCCGCAGATGCGTGCGTATCACGACGAGGAGTGGGGCGTTCCGGAGCACGACAGTCGCGCGCTTTGGGAGAAGCTGATGCTGGATGGCTTCCAGGCGGGGCTGTCGTGGCAGACGATTCTGCGTAAGCGGGAGGCGTTTCGCAAGGCGTTCCATGGCTTCGATCCGGAGAAGGTGGCCCGGATGAAGGAGGCCGACGTGAAGAGGCTTCTGGAGAATTCGGGAATTGTGCGTTCGCGAGCCAAGATTGAGGCGACGATTGGCGGCGCGAAGGCTTACCTGAAGATGCGCGATGAGGGTGAGGATTTCGCGAAGTGGGTTTGGGGAATGGCTGGCGGAAAGCCGATTCGCAACGCGACGGGGAATGTTCCGGCGCAGACGCCGCTTTCAGAGGAGATGTCGAAGGCGCTGAAGAAGCGCGGGTTCAAGTTTGTGGGGCCGGTGATTGTGTATGCGTGGCTGCAGGCGACGGGCGTCGTGGATGATCATGCGCCGACCTGCTTTCGTTACAGGAAGCGTTGATCGCTAGGCTGGCTGCAGCGTGTGGAGGGTAATCTCCGGAGCGCAGTTGAGGCGGAAGGGAAGACCGACGGAACCCACGCCTCGGTTGACGTAAAGCTGCATGTTGCCGAACCGGAAGTGGCCCATGACGTACTTCTGACCCATGGGTGGAAGGATGAGCGGGCCGTAGAAGGGCATGCGGACCTGGCCTCCGTGGGAGTGGCCTGAGAGCATGAGGTCGACGAGGTGGCCGCGTGGATGCTGGATGACGGTGTCGGCGTAGTCGGGTTCGTGGACCATGAGGATGACGGGACCGTCGGGGTACGGGGGGATGGTCAGGTTGAGATCGGGGTGGCTGGTGCCGGCGTCGTCGGCGCCGCAGATCCAGATGCGTGAGCCGCCGCGCTCGATGGGGACGTTCTGGTTGACGAGGATGGGGACGCTTGCAGAGCGGAGAGCGTTGATGACGAGAGGGGCGCTGACGGCGACGTCGTGGTTGCCGAGGATGGTGTAGGTCTCGGGAGCCTTGAGGGTGGCGAGGATCTCGGCACAGCGGTGCGCGGCGTGGCGGCTGGCGACGAAGGTGAGCGATCCGCGGGTGATGAAGTCGCCCGTGACGAGGACGAGGTCTGGCGAGAGCGCGTTGATGCGATGGACGATGTGCTCGAGGAAGATAGGTTCGGTGAACTCGTCGATATGAATGTCGGAGAGCTGGACGATGCGGAAGCCGTGGAAGGGCTGGGGGAGATTGGCGATGCGTATGGTGGTGTCGACTACATCGAGTTCGTGGCGCGCGATCTCGCCAGAGTAGAGAGCGAGGCCTGCCGCGGTGACGCCGGAGGTCAGAATGAATTTGCGGCGAGTGAGGCCCGAGGAGGAAGAGCCTCGCTGTGAAGCAGACATAGCTCAATGATAACGGGTTCGGAAGATACGGTTGTACCCCGCCAGATGTAAAGGTTGAGTAGAATCAAAGGGATGAACTTTGGAGCGCGGAAGAAGAGAGCGGCTGGAGCGGCGAAGGCGGCCGGGGTGGATGGCCTGCTGGTGACGCATCTGCCGGACGTTCGCTACCTATGCGGCTTTACGGGATCAAATGCCGCGTTGGTGATTGCAAGGAACCGCACGGTGCTGTTCACGGATGGCCGCTACACGGCGCAGGCGAAGGAAGAGGCTGCCGGAACGCGGGTGGCTATCGCAACGAAGCCGGTTGTGACGGCGGCGTGCGAGTGGATGGTCGAGGCGGGTGTGAAGCGCTGCGGTTTCGATGCGGTGCATACGACGGTAGCCGCGCTGGAGTCGATGCGGAAGGCGGTTCCGGCCAAGGCGCGGCGGGGAATGTTTGTGGCTACGGAGCCGCTGATCGCGCGTCTTCGGGAGGTGAAGGACGCGGACGAGGTCGCGAAGATTCGCGTGGCGGCGCAGTTGGGATGCCGGTTGTTTGACGAGATGCTGGGGTATCTTCGTCCGGGTCTGAAGGAGACGGAAGTGGCGGCCACGCTGGAGCATGCGGCTCGGATGGCGGGCGCGGAGGCGATGTCGTTTGAGACGATCGTGGCTTCGGGAGAGCGGAGCGCTCTGCCGCATGGGAGGGCGAGCAGTGCAAAGCTGCCGAAGCGAGGCTTTGTGACGATGGACTTCGGTGTTGTGCTGGATGGGTACATGAGCGATATGACTCGTACTGTGCACATGGGAAAGGCGCAGCCGGAGGAGCGGGAAGTGTATGATGCGGTTCTGGAAGCGCAGGAGGCTGCGGTTTCTGCCGTGGCTCCCGGTGTGACTGCGGGTGAGGTTGATGAGGCGGCACGAAGCGTGCTGCGAAGATCCAGACTCGATGGGTACTTTACTCACTCGACGGGTCACGGTGTTGGACTGGAGATTCATGAAGGACCCCGGCTCGCAGCGAAGCAGACGCAGAGGCTCGAGCAGGGAATGGTGATCACGATTGAGCCCGGGGTTTATATGCCGGGCAAGTTCGGATTGCGGATTGAGGATATGGTTCTGGTGACGGCGGCGGGTGGAGAGATTCTGACGCCAAGTGTGAAGGCCTGGGTAGAGCTGTAACAACAAGAGAAAGTGCCGCAACAGGCACAGGAGAGACGATGGACGGAACAAAGATGCAAGAGCTTCGCGAACTGGTCGAATTCCTGAAGGCGAATGAGATCGCCGAGTTCGACATGGAACAGGCCGACCTGAAGGTCAGGATCAAGTTTGCCGGTGCGCCTGCGGCCGCACCGAGCCTGGATCTGGCACAGTTGAGCAGGCTTGTGAGCGCGGCTCCTGCGGCTTCGGCTGCGGGCACGCCTGCTTCGGCTGCCCATGCAGCGTCTGCGGCTGCTCCTGGTGCGGCGGAAGAGAAGCTGCACGAGGTGAAGTCTCCCATCGTCGGGACGTTTTACGAGTCGCCTGCGCCGGGCGCACCTGCCTTCGTTCAGGTGGGTGACCAGGTCGAGATGGGCCAGGTGCTGTGCATCGTCGAGGCGATGAAGCTGATGAACGAGATTGAATCTGACGTTGCCGGCGAGGTTGTGAAGCGGATTGCCACGAGCGGTCAGCCGGTGGAGTACGGACAGCCGCTGTTTGCTATCAGACCGCGATAACGCGATTTCGGGATCAATGGGAACGATTCGTTAGCAGGTTCTACGGAAGGCATCTGGAATTATGTTTCGAAAGGTACTGATAGCAAATCGTGGGGAGATTGCGCTGCGCGTAATAAGCGCGTGCAAGGAGCTCGGTGTCCGCACGGTTGCGGTGTACAGCGAGGCCGATAGGAACTCGCTGCACGTGAAGTTTGCGGACGAGGCGATCTGCATTGGGCCTCCGCGGTCAGCGGAGAGTTACCTGAATGTTCCGGCGGTGATCTCGGCGGCAGAGATCGCAGATGTGGATGCGATTCATCCGGGTTACGGGCTGTTGAGCGAGAATGCAAACTTTGCCGAGGTATGCCGGGCATCGAATATCAAGTTCATCGGGCCGCCGCCTGAAGTGACGCGGATGATGGGCGAGAAGTCAACAGCGCGACAGACGATGAAGAAGGCGAAGGTGCCGATTCTGCCGGGATCTGACGGCGTAATCGCCAGCGAAGGCGAGGCGCTGGAGTGGGCGAAGAGCGTCGGCTATCCAGTGATTCTGAAGGCCGTGGCGGGTGGCGGCGGACGCGGCATGCGCATCTGTCGAAACCCTGAGGAGTTGCCGGGGCTGTACAACCAGGCCTCGACCGAGGCGGCGAATGCTTTCGGCAATGGCGATCTTTACATGGAGAAGTTCATCGAGCGGCCGCGGCACATTGAGTTTCAGGTGCTGGCCGACGAACATGGCAATGTCATGAGCCTGGGCGAGCGCGAATGCTCGATTCAGCGTCGGCACCAGAAGCTGATTGAAGAGGCTCCGAGCCTGCAGATAACGCC
>Ga0105248_10009050_pt1 | contig 10952 bp, 9 predicted proteins | sample KBSS34metaG_FD_81524 | JGI IMG/M metagenome (GOLD analysis project Ga0105248, IMG submission 81524) | Switchgrass rhizosphere microbial communities from Kellogg Biological Station, Michigan, USA - KBS S3-4 metaG | ecosystem: Host-associated > Plants > Roots > Rhizosphere > Soil | place...
CGCGGTCCGGCAGCCCGAGATCGCGACGTAGAACACGCAGCGTCGGTACCCGGCGCAAAGCAATGATCGGTGGAATGGCAAAGCCCAACAGCAAGACCAAGCCCGCGACAAAACCTTGCAGCAGCGGACGAATCCCCGGCAGTGGCAGAGCTACACCCACCATCGGCGCGAGCAGGGCCGACAACACCGCCTGGCCAGCTGCCCCGGCGACGCAGCCCAGCACGCTCGCGGCAAGTCCGAGTATCACGAACTGCTGTACGTGAACGCGCAGAATCATTCCCTGGCTTGCGCCCAGGCAGCGCATGACTGCACATCCGTCGAGGTGCCGGCGCAGATACCGCCGCGCAGCCAGCGCCACGGCGACCGCCGCCAGGATGACACTGAGTAGTGCTGAAAGCCCGAGGAATTTTTCTGCGCGCTCGAGAGCCGAGCGAATCTCAGGACGTGCATCGCGAACGTCCTCGACCCTCTGGCCGGGTTGGACGCGTGAGGCTGCGATGGATCTAAATGCCAGCACGCGATCCGCGTCACCTGCAACCGCAAGCCGATAACCAACTCGGCTGCCGACCTGCACCAGACCTGTCGATTGCAAGTCCGCAACATTGAGCGTCAGACGCGGACCAAGGTTGAGAAAACCCACGCTCGATTCAGGTTCTTCGACGAGTGCCGCCGCAACGCGAAAGCGGCGCTCTCCCACCGAAATCATGTCCCCCACATCCAGCTGCAGCCGTGCCAGCAATCGGTCATCCACCCACACGGTACCCGACTCCGGGATTGCCTTGGGCACCTTCGGCGCCGCATCATTCCGGGTTCGAATGGTCATGCGCCCTTTGAGCGGATACCCGGGGCCCACAGCCTTGATCTCGGTCAGAACAGTACGCTCGCCCGCAACCGTCATGCTCGGGAAACGCACGGCATCCGCGGTCGCAAGACCTAGTCCCGCTGCTGCCTCACGCAACGAATGGTCGATGGGGTGGTCCGACACCACCACCAAATCCGCGCCCAGAAGCTGGCTTGCCTCCGAGCTCAGTGCCTGTCTCACTCGATCGGCAAAGAACGCCACTGTGGTCAGGCTCGCCACCGCAATCAGCAGCCCGACCGCCAGGACGCGCATCTCTCCGGCTCGCGAATCGCGCGCGAGCAATCGCGCCGACAGTACCAACCCACGCAGCCAGGAGAGCTCCGATGCGTGCGCCTGAGACTCAGCCATCCACCAGTCTCCCCGCGGCGAGCTTAAGGCGGCGGTCGCAACGCGTGGCCAGGCTCTCGTCGTGCGTGACCAGTAGCAGCGTCGTGCGGTGCTCACGATTGAGATCGAACATCAGGTTGATGATTTCCTCGCCGGTGGCCGCGTCGAGATTGCCGGTGGGTTCGTCGGCGAACAACACGCGAGGCGGCCCGGTGAAGGCACGCGCCAACGCCACACGCTGCTGCTCGCCGCCCGACAGCTGGCGCGGGTAGTGATCCAGTCGCTCGGCAAGTCCGGTTCGAGATAACAACACGGTGGCCGATTCGCGGGCGTGGGCGATCCCAGCGAGTTCCATGGGCAGCATCACATTCTCCAGCGCGGTCAACGCGGGTAGCAGTTGAAACGACTGGAACACGAAGCCCACCAAACGTCGGCGCAGCGCTGCGCGTCCATCTTCGTCGAGTGCACTCAGTTCGACGCCGTTGACGTGCACCTGACCCGTCGTGGGTGTATCCAACCCGGCCAGCAATCCAAGCAGAGTAGTCTTGCCGGACCCAGAAGCGCCCAGGATAGCCACGGCCTCGCCAGTGGCGATCGCCAGACTGACGTCTTCGAGAATGGTGAGTCGGGCACGGCCGGTATCGACTTGCTTGGTCAGACCGGTCGCCCGCACAATGGAGGGCGTGTTATCTGTCATTCGTTTTTTCTGGGTTGTGTCGATCCTGACTGCTGTGAGTACAGCAGCGCAGCTGCCATCCATAACAGCGCAGCTGCCATCCATAACAGCTCGGATGTCATTGGTTGCCGCAGCGGAACCACCCGTGATCCTGGCAGTCGAGCCGCCGGTAATCCTTGTGTTCGGCGACAGTCTATCGGCTGGCTACGGTCTGCCACAGGGGAAGGGTTGGGTTGATCTGTTGCAGAAGAAGCTGGTGGACGGCGGTTTCGATTATCGCGTAGTCAATGCCAGTATCAGCGGTGAGACAAGCCTGGGTGGACGCAATCGCTTTGCAGCCGCGCTCGCCACCCACAAGCCGCAGATCGTGATCCTCGAGCTCGGCTCCAATGACGGACTGCGCGGCCAGCCGCTGCCGGACCTGCGTGACAATCTTGTCGCCATGATTCAAGAGGCCCGCCGGACGCGTGCCCAAGTAGTGCTTACGGGCATGCGAATCCCTCCCAACTACGGCCCCGATTACACCAAGAAGTTCCAGGCCGTCTTCACTGAAGTTGCCCGCGCCGAGCGCGTACCGCTGGTGCCCTTCCTGCTGGAAGGATTCGCATCGCAGCGGGAGATGTTCCAGTCCGACGGCATTCATCCCAACGAACAGGCGCAACGACTGATTCTAGCCAACGTCTGGGAGCTGCTCGCGCCCAAGTTGCACAAGGCGGTTCGACCAGGCTAGCCTCCGCAGGGCCACAGTGGTGCATCTATGCTAACCTTGCGCCCACTTCGAGCGGCCGTGAAACACCGAAGTTCATGGAGAGCGACTAAGCGTTGCCATTGCCAAACGCCGTGCAGGCGCCGCGAGACAGGGCGACCGTAGCACAACTATCCGAGTTTGACGAGATCATGGACGTGCGCACTCCGTCCGAGTTCGCACTCGACCACGTTCCAGGTGCGCGAAATCTGCCGGTACTCTCGGATGAAGAGCGGGCTCGCGTGGGAACGCTCTACAAGCAGGTCTCGCCGTTCAGCGCCAGGAAAGCAGGCGCGGCGCTCGTGTCCGCCAATATCGCGCGCCATCTCCAATCGGAACTGCAGGATAAGCCGCGGGCGTGGCGCCCATTGGTGTACTGCTGGCGCGGCGGTCAGCGCAGCCGCGCGTTCACCCACATTTTGCGTGAAATCGGATGGGATGCGAGACAGTTGGAAGGTGGCTACAAATCCTTCCGCCGCGCCGTGATCAACGATTTGCCGGAACTCGTGAAGCCATTTCGCTGGCTCGTCATCTGCGGCCTGACCGGGTCGGGGAAAAGCCGCCTGCTCGCCCACCTGGAACAAACGGGCGCGCAGGTGCTCGACCTGGAGCATCTTGCCGCGCATCGTGGATCGCTCCTAGGTGACCTGCCCGATTCACCCCAGCCCACTCAGAAAATGTTCGAAAGTCTGGTCTGGGACAAGCTGCACAGATTCGACGTGCAGCGCCCTGTCTATGTGGAGTCGGAGAGCAAGAGGATCGGCACCTTGCAGGTGCCGCAAGCGCTGCTGCAACACATGTGGGGCAGCGATTGCGTGGAACTGACGGCCAGCGTCGCCACTCGGATTGCGCTGCTCAAGGCAGACTATGTCCATTTCATGCGCGAACCGCAATTGCTGTGCGGCTATCTCGACCACCTGGTGCAATTGCATGCCCGCGTTACAGTCGACCGCTGGAAACAGATGGCGACCCACGGTGATTGGGATCCGCTGGTGGAAGAACTGCTGGTCATGCACTACGACCCTGCCTACACCCGCTCCATCGCTTCGCACTACCCGCACTTTCCGCATGCGGCAAAGCTGGACCTTGCTTCGGATACCGAGGCGGCTTTTACGCAGGCCGCACGAACCCTGCTGGAGGATGCGCCTGAATCCGTCGCCTGAATACGGTTCCAACGTCACCCCACGAGCTGCGATTTTGCTACTCCTGCTACTGGCGTTCCTGGCAGTCTGGTTCGGCAACTTGGACGCCCGCAAGCTCGCCAAGTCGGACGAAGGGCGCTACGCGGAAATCTCACGCGAGATGAGTGTCACCGGGGATTGGGTGACGCCGCGTCTGAACGCCATCAAGTATTTCGAGAAACCACCCCTGCACTACTGGGCGTCTGCCGCCGCCTTCTCCGCATTCGGGGCGCACGAGTGGACCGCGCGACTGTGGAGCGCTGTAACTGGTCTCCTCGGTGTGCTGTTCGCGCTCTTTTTGGGGCGCAGATTGTTCGGTCCGATAGCAGGCGAATACGCCGCGGCCGTGCTCGCCAGCAGCCTGATGTATGTCTATGTCGCCCATACCAACACATTGGACATGGGACTCACATTGTTCCTGTTCGTAGCACTCGGGGCATTCATCCTCGCCCAGCGCGACGGCACGACGGCGCGAGACAATCGGTTGTGGATGCACGTGGTGTGGGCGGCAATGGCCTTGGCGGTACTGACCAAGGGGTTGATAGGGATCGTTCTGCCCGGGATCTCAATGGTGTTGTACACCCTGCTAGAGCGCGACTGGCGCCTGTGGACCCGCCTGCACATTGCGTCCGGTAGCTTGCTGTTCCTCGCCATTGTCGCACCCTGGTTCGTGTTGGTATCCATTCGCAACCCCGAGTTTCCGTGGTTCTTCTTCGTGCACGAGCATTTCCTGCGCTTCACGACAAAGATCCACAACCGGGATGAACCGTGGTGGTATTTCATTCCCTTGCTGCTTGCGGGTACCTTACCGTGGGTCGTCACCGTATTCAGCGCCACCTTGCGCAGCGCGCCGCGCGACGTCCGCATCGGCTTTCAGCCACGGCGCTTCCTGCTGGTATGGGTCGCTGGAACATTTCTATTCTTCAGTGCATCGGGGTCGAAACTTCCTTCCTACATTCTGCCAATCATCCCGGCCCTGGCCACGCTGGTCGGATGGAGGCTCACCAACTTGCGGGCGCGCGTCCTGTTCCGACATATCGCACCCATGGTCGTGCTTGCCCTCGCCGCGTTGGCAGCGCTGCCGTTCATCCACAGCTCCGGCGACACGCCTCAGTTGGTAATTGCAGCTTTCAAGGCCTGGGTGCTCGTGGCCATGGTGGTTTTTGTGGCGGGCGCGGGGTACGCACTGTGGTGCTGCTGGCGAAGTCGGCTGTCTCGTGCGGTGCTCGCGACCGCTGCGGCCGCTCTCATTAGTCAGCAGATCTTGATTGCAGGCCAGGAAGAGCTGACTCCCTCGACTTCGGCCGGCCACATCGCGCAGAGGGTGTTGCCACACCTTCGACCCGACGCTCCGTTCTACAGCGTCGGCACCTACGATCAGACGCTGGACTTCTACCTCCGCCGCACCGTGACTCTGGTAGAGTACCGCGACGAAATGGACTTCGGCCTGCAGCAGGAGCCTCACCTCACCATTCCCACGATCGCGGAATGGGAGAAAGTCTGGCGCCGCCAGCCCTACGCTCTCGCCTACGTGCGCCCGGATGTCTATGAGCAACTCAGGGCGAAGAATTTTCCCATGACACTCATTGCCGACGACGGTCGCCGTTATTTCATCAAGACGCCATGACCCCCCTGAGCTTTTCTCTCGTGCTGCTGGGCGTGCTGCTCAATGCCGCCGCGCAACTGTTGCTCAAGGCCGGCACCAACAGCATCGGCCATTTCGACTTTGCGATAGCCAACGCCGTCCCCATCGGCGTGAAGGTTGCGACCCAACCCCACATCCTGGGTGGTCTGCTCTGCTATGCCATCAGCGTAGTGGTCTGGATTCTCGCGCTGTCCCGAGTGGAAGTCAGTATCGCCTACCCCATGCTCTCCATCGGCTACGTCGTCAATGCGGTAGCCGCCTACTTCCTGTTCGGCGAGGCAGTCAGCGTTCAGCGATTGACCGGCATCGGAATCATTATCGTTGGGGTGTATGTGGTGGCGAGAAGCTGATGGACGTGGTTCCCGTTCTACGTGGCTCGTGGCTCGTGGTTCGTGGCGCGTACACATAATCCTTTGGCCCCAGTTATGGCACTAAGATCCGTTACGTTATCGATAGTGAGCAACTGAGCAGACGTCCATCACGAACCACGTTCAACGAGCCACGAACCACGCACCCATGGACTACCTCCCCTTCACCCGCCCCACCATCGACGAAGAGACTATCGCCGGCGTGGCCGATGTTTTGCGTTCAGGGTGGATCGCGAGTGGGCCGAACGTCAAGGCGTTCGAGCAAGCGCTCTCGGAATATCTCGGTGGGCGTATCGTCCGCACGTTCACCTCCGCCACGGGTGCTTTGGAGGTGGCGCTGCAGGTGTGCGGTATCGGCCCGGGGGACGAGGTAATCGTGCCGGCCATGACGTTCGCCGCCAGCGCCAATGTGGTGATGCGCGTCGGCGCGAAACCGGTATTCGTGGACGTGGAGCTGGATTCACGCAATCTCGACCTTGCGCGCGTGGAGTCAGCGATTACGCCGCGGACGCGTGCCATCATGCCGGTGCACTTCTCCGGTCTTCCGTTGGATATGGACCGACTCTATGCGCTGGCTCGGCAGCATAGCCTGCGCGTGATCGAGGATGCCGCCCACGCGATCGGTAGCGCCTGGAACGGTCGGCGCATCGGCAGCTTCGGAGACATGGTCTCCTTCAGCTTCCATCCCAATAAGAATATGACCACGATCGAAGGCGGCGCGCTGAGTCTGCCCGACGATCGGGAGCTGAGGGCAGTGGACCTGCAGCGTTTCCACGGTCTCGAGCGAAACGCGGACGGTAGCGCCGACGTCCTGCTGCCTGGCGGCAAGTACAACCTGAGCGACGTCGCTGCACGCATCGGCCTGTCACAGCTCAAACAGCTCGAGGACTTCAACGACAAGCGGCGCGAGCTCGTCGCGCGCTATTTCCAACGGTTGTCCAGCGATCCACCGTGCCGGCTGCCGGCGCGGGGCACAGAAGGGCATAGCTGGCATATGTTCGCACCGCTGATTCCGCTCGATCACCTGAGCATCTCTCGTAGTCAATTCATCGAGGCGATGCATGCGCAGGGGATCGGGGTGGGCGTGCATTATCCGGCGCTGCACCTCACCACCCTGTATCGCGAGCTCGGCTATGCCGAAGGAAACTTCCCCAATGCGGAACGGATCGGCCGGGAGACTGTGACCCTGCCGCTGTTTCCGGGCATGCAGCTGGCTGATGTCGACCGCGTGTGCGGCACCGTCGCGCAGATCCTGCACGCGGGCAAAAAACCGGCGCACCGGTAGAATAGGCGGATGCAGACGCCGGACCTGTCGGTCATCATCCCGGTCTACAACGAAGAAGAAGGGTTGCCGGCGCTTTTCGCGCGCCTGTACCCGGCTCTGGATGTGCTGGGTATTCCCTACGAAATCGTGTTCATCAACGACGGCAGCCGCGACCGCTCACCCGGCCTGCTGCGCGAACAGTTCCAGAAACGTCCCGACGTCACGCGGGTAATCCTGTTCAACGGCAACTTCGGCCAGCATATGGCCATCATGGCCGGGTTCGAGCATTGCCGGGGACGGCGCGTGGTGACGCTGGACGCAGACCTGCAGAATCCTCCGGAAGAAATTGGCCGCCTGGTCGCCGAGATGGACCGCGGCCACGATTACGTGGGAACCATCCGGCGCCAACGGCAGGACACCGCATTCCGGCGCTACGCGTCCCGTGCGATGAACAGACTGCGCGAGCGCTTCACGCGGATAAAAATGACCGATCAGGGATGCATGCTGCGCGCTTACAGCCGCGACATCGTGGACGCGATGCGCAGCAGCCGCGAGGTGAATACGTTCATCCCAGCACTTGCCTACACCTATGCGGCCAACCCGATCGAGATCGAGGTGGGACACGAGGAGCGCAGTGCCGGGGAGTCCAAATATTCTTTCTATCAGCTCATCCGGTTGAACTTTGACCTCGTGACCGGATTCTCGATTGCGCCGCTGCAGAGCTTTTCCCTTTTCGGCATCGTCATCGCTTTACTGTCGGGGGCGTTCTTCGTGTTCCTGATGGTGCGCCGCCTGATCATCGGTCCGGAGGCGGAAGGTCTGTTCACGCTGTTTGCCATCAATTTCATGTTGATCGGCATTATCCTGTTTGGGATCGGCTTGCTCGGTGAATACGTGGGACGCATCTACCAGCAGGTGCGAGAGCGGCCTCGTTACTTGATTCAGGCAATCCTCGACGCAGACGAGGAGGCGGTGCGACACATTGAAGCCGGGCATATGCAGATGCCGCCAGAATCTTTAGCGGCTTCAGCGGAGTCCGCTGCAATCGTCTCCGGCCGCCCGCACCCGCGCTGATGCGCGCCGTCGTCTTCGCTTACCACAACGTCGGTTATCGATGCCTGTCCGTGCTGTTGGCTCACGGGGTGGAAGTCCCGCTGGTCGTCACTCACGAGGACAAACCCGACGAGAACATCTGGTTCGATAGCGTGGCCCGGCTGGCCGGACTGCATGGCATTCCCGTGGCCAAGCCCGACGATCCGAACACCTCGGATTTTGTCGCGCGTATTGCGGCGAGGGCTCCCGATTTCATTTTCTCGTTCTACTTTCGTTCGATGCTCAATCCCGCCGTGCTGGCACTCCCCAGGAATGGCGCCCTGAACATGCACGGGTCGCTGCTGCCTCGGTATCGAGGCCGGGTGCCGGTGAACTGGGCCGTCATCCGGGGTGAGCGCGAGACCGGCGCTACGCTCCACTACATGGTCGAGAAGCCGGATGCGGGGGATGTGGTGGCCTCACAGGCAGTCCCGATCCTGCCGGACGATACGGCTTGGATGGTGTTCAACAAAGTAACTCTCGCCGCGGAACTGGCGCTCGACCGAGTGCTTCCGGATCTGCTCGCTGGCCGCGCGCCACGGCAGCCGCAGGACTTGAGCCTGGGCTCTTATTTTGGCGGCCGTCGCCCCGAGGATGGCCGCATCGACTGGCGGCAGGGTGCTGCGACCATTCACAACCTGGTTCGCGGCGTCGCCCCGCCCTACCCCGGCGCATTCACCCACGCCCAAGGCAAGCATGTGCGCATCCTGCGCACCATGCTGCAGCCGGGGCGGCACGGGCGGTTTGGGCGGGCCGCCCTATACTGCCAGGATGGGGGCTGCTATGCGGAATGCGGCGATGGCAAGGTGCTGCGCATCCTGTCCCTGGAAGTCGACGGTACAATGCTGGGCGACGAAGACTTCGCGCGCGCCGGAGAAACTTCACCGGTATCCTTCGACGGCGCCTGAACCCAAGATTTCGCGACCATGACATGAAGAAAAAGATCTGCATCCTCGGCGTCAACGGCTTCATCGGCCATCATCTGTCCAAGCGCATCATCGAGACCACCGATTGGGAGGTCTACGGCATGGACATGAGCAACGAACGTGTCGGCGATCTGCTTTCCCACGAGCGGTTCCATTTCTTCGAAGGCGACATCACCATCAACCGGGAGTGGATCGAGTATCACATACGCAAGTGCGACACGGTCCTGCCACTGGTCGCCATCGCTACACCGGCAACTTACGTCAAGGAACCGCTGCGTGTCTTCGAGCTGGACTTCGAGGCGAATCTGCCGATGGTTCGCTCCTGCGTGAAGTACGGCAAGCGCATCGTGTTCCCGTCCACCTCCGAGGTATATGGAATGTGTCGGGACGCGGAATTCGACCCGGATGCCTCCGAACTGGTGCTGGGACCTATCAGCATGCAACGCTGGATCTACTCTTGCAGCAAGCAGCTGATGGACCGGGTCATCTGGGCGTACGGATCCGAGGGGCGACTGGACTTCACCTTGTTTCGCCCGTTCAACTGGATCGGGGCAGGACTGGACAGCATCCACACCGCGAAAGAAGGCAGCTCACGCGTCATCACACAGTTTTTCGGTCACATCGTCCGCGGAGAAGAAATCAAACTGGTGGACGGCGGCACGCAGAAACGCGCATTCACCTATATCGACGACGGCATCGATGCACTCATGAAGATCATCGAGAATCCCCACGGCATCGCCACCGGCAAGATCTACAACGTCGGCAACCCGCTCAACAACTACTCAGTGCGCGAACTTGCGCAGATGATGCTCGACCTGGCGCTGACCTATCCGGAGTACCGGGACACTGCAAAACAGGTCAAGCTCGTCGACACCACGGCCGCGGCCTACTACGGTAAGGGCTACCAGGACGTCCAGAACCGCGTACCCAAGATCGAAAACACCTGCCGCGAATTGGCATGGAAACCGAGCTTTACCATGGACCAGGCCCTGCGCAGGATCTATGACGCTTATCGCGGTCAGATCCCGGAGGCTCGTGGGTTAGTGGACTGATTTTCTCCCGTACTGCGCAAAACAGCACCTATCGCAATGATGTCCGAGGGAGTTGGAGTTTCGTCTGTCCCCCTCTTGCATAGTTGATGCGCCAGCAACTGATACCGAATTGATTTCTATGATCTCTGTGGCTCAATTCTTTGAAGCATGAATCTGGCACTCAAAGTCGACGTCGATACCTACCGCGGCACTCGTGACGGCGTGCCCCGGCTGGTGGAGCTGTTGAAGAAATACCAGGCAGGCGCGACCTTTCTGTTCAGCCTCGGCCCGGATCACACGGGACGCGCCATCAAGCGCATCTTCCGACCTGGTTTCTTCCGCAAGGTGCGCCGCACCTCGGTGCTATCGCATTACGGCCCGGTCACGCTGCTATACGGCACAGTCCTGCCAGGTCCCGATATCGGCCGACGCTGCGCAGACACGATGCGTGCAGTGCGCGATGCCGGCTTCGAGGTCGGCATTCACACTTATGACCACATCAAATGGCAAGATGGCGTGGCGCAAGCCGACGCTCAGTGGACACTGCAGCAGATGGAACTTGCCTGCGACCGTTTCCGCGACATCTTCGGAGCTGATCCCAAAGTACACGGTGCCGCCGGCTGGCAGATGAACCGACATGCCTACCGACTGACACAGCAGCTTGGTTTCGACTATTGCTCGGACACTCGCGGTACCCAGCCGTTCGTGCCCATCTACAACGCCGAGATCGTCGCCTGTCCGCAGCTACCCACCACGCTGCCCACGCTCGATGAACTCATCGGGGTGGATGGAATCACGGTCGACAACGTCGCCGATCATCTGTTGGAGTTGAGCC
>Ga0105248_10009051_pt1 | contig 10952 bp, 9 predicted proteins | sample KBSS34metaG_FD_81524 | JGI IMG/M metagenome (GOLD analysis project Ga0105248, IMG submission 81524) | Switchgrass rhizosphere microbial communities from Kellogg Biological Station, Michigan, USA - KBS S3-4 metaG | ecosystem: Host-associated > Plants > Roots > Rhizosphere > Soil | place...
GGTGACGTTCGCCGATTCGACCTACATGAACAGCTGGTTCGGCGTGAATCCGGCGCAGTCGGCGGCGTCGGGATACCGGCAGTACGACGCGAGCGCCGGCCTGAAGTCGGCGGGCTTTGGCCTGACGATGATCTGGTTCGTCAACAAACACTGGTTCGTGACCGCCGATGGCGCGTTAAAGCGCCTGCTCGGCAGCGCGGCGCATAGCCCGATCATCCAGACCAAGACCAACGGGGTGTGCGACGTGTCGATCAACTATCAGTTCTGAAAGTTCTGAAGGGCGGGGGCGTTTGCGGGAGCGTGGTTGGGTGTGGCGACCGCGTGTCGGGTGAAGCGCTGGCTGGCTAGCCGCGGTTTGCCCGACGATGCACCATGCAGCGCTCGATGCGCTCCCGTTGCTAGTCTGCCGCGCTGCGGGGGCTGCCTGGTGTCGACGCGCGCGCCGGCGGCAGCGTTGGCTGCGCAGTGCCGCGCGCGGCCACGGCCCACTGCCTGGTGAAACCTTGCACGATCACGGCAGCGGCACTTGCAGCCGCAAACGCCGCCAGCGGCGGCATCCGCGTCAGCGTTACCGACAGCAGAAGGCAGAACGCGCCGAACGAGAACCGGCCGGCTACCATGCCGCGCAGCAATGCGATGACAAACGTGGGACCGTGCGCGCGATGCGACGACACCGACAGCACGAGGCCCATCAACGGAAACACTGCAAGGAGGCCGCTCCACGCGGGACCGAGCCGTCCGGACAAGCTCGTGACAAACGCGGTGAGCGCGGCGCCGGCGAGCATCCGGCCAAGCAGGTCGAGGCGGGTCAGCGGAGCGCCGGCGGCATGCGCTGAACTGCGCGGCAAAAACGCATTGCCGAAGGCCACCGCGGCTAGCGCACACAGCACCGCCCAGACTGGCGAGGCGGGCAATCGCGAGAGCATCAGTGCGCAAGCCAGCCACACTGTGAGGCCGGCGGCGAGGGCACGCGGCCAGCGCGAGGCGCGGCAGGTCCACGCATAACCAAAACTGAAGGCCTCGGAAGCGAGAATCGCCGCGAGCGACAGCGTCGCGGCATGCGCGCCGAATTGCGGGCCGTGCGCCAGCACCAGCAAGTACAAGATTGGCCCAGCCACTACCGGCAGGCCGGCGAGCCAGCCGGCGACTCCGGGTCCCCACCATTTGCCCGCCATCGAAACGATCAACAGGAACGACGGAACCAGCGTGAGCTTGAGTGCAAGCATCGTCAGGCGTGGGGGATTTAAAGCCGGAGTATACCGGCGCGCGGCGCTAAAGCAGCGCCGCGTGGATGCGCATGGTCGCCGCGCGGGTTGCAGGTTTTGAAACAGCCGCGCGCGGGTGATGCATTCACGCGCCGGCGCGGCAACCCAGCTGCTTTTCGATCGGGCGATCCTTCGCGTCTGGCTCGGCGAACGGGCCAGACCGCGCACGTGACAGGCGACTTTCGACGCCGGTACCTTCGTTACACCGGATCCTTGTCCGGTGGCCCTTCAGGGCGTTGCGGTTCGTCGTTATGATGTCCCGGCGAAGGCGGCGTGGGCGGATCGCCTTCCGGGTCGCGCGTGGGGTCGGCGAGCGGCTCGGGAATCGGACTGGTGTGGATACGGCAGATCATGGCATTACCTCGTTGGCCGCGAAACGCAGCGTGCAGGTGGCGCGCGCCGGGCTGCGACGCGTGGGCTTGCTTCTGATAGCGTAGGCGATCCCGCGTGTGCTTGCGGTTCGCCGTTCGGGGTTCGGATCGCTGCGCTGCGATGCGCGCATGACGCCGCTTGCGCAGCACGCCGTTGCCTCAGTGTTGTCTCAGTGTTGCCTTAGCGCTGCCCACGGCGGCCCGCCGCCCGATCCACAGCCCGCTGTGCCGCGCCGCGCATTGCATCGAGCCGCCAGTAGCGCTCGGCAGCGAACACATCCGCGTAGCCGTGCGGGCCAAAGGCATGCAACTGGCTCGTGTACGCAACCACCGCTTCGCGCTTGAGCAGCGCCTGACGCTCGGGGTCGATCGTATGCCGCGCGGCCGGATGCGCGGGCGTCGCGACAATGCCGCGTTGCGCGAGGTCGGCAAGGCGCATCTGCACGACACCGGGCACGGTCCGGTGGATCGCTTCTTCGTAGCCAAACCACGTCAGATGCGATAGCCGCGGCAGGATTTCGCAGCACGCGTCGAATACCAGTGCATGGTCGGCGTGATGCAGGCCGAGCGGCATCAGCAGCGTGTTGGCCGTCGAGCCGTAGATGGCTTCCTCGAGTGCAGCGGCCAGTTTGCCGATCGACGGTAAATCGAGGTACTGGCCATCGCGAAACGGCAGGCGCAGCGGGATCGCATCGAGTACCGCGAGCGCATGGTTGTCCTCGATCGTGCGCGCATGTACCGCCGCATGCGCGCTGGAAAAGCCCGCCCGTTCATCCCATTCGGTGCGCATATCGTGTTCGGGGGGAGCGGCGAATACCGTGCAGACGGCGGCATCGGGATGACTGGCGAGCAATGCGCCGCAACTGAATACGGCGTCGTCGAAGTGCGGGGATACGACAAAGAGGCGCGGATTGGTTTCGCTCATAAACTCATGGAGGTATGGACGGGGCCCGGCGGCGTTCGGTGACGGCAGCTGGTGCATGTTGCGCACACTGCCGCGTTCCGTTTTAGCAGATTCAGCTTAGGTGGAAATGCGCCGGAGCGTGCCGTGTTTTTTGGCACCCGTGCGGGAATCGGCGCAAGGCCTATGCCTGATGGGGACGCAGGGCCCGCGCGTGACGCGAACCGCTGTACATGCTGCGGGGCGCAGGCGCGTGTCGGTGCCGTGTACCGAGTGCCGGCCGCTGGGCGAAGCACGGTTGCATCCGCCGATACGCCGATGTGCCCACACGCCCTAAATCTTGCGCAAATCCTCCGGCGTATCGATATCGCTAAGCACGCCGGGATCGTCGACGTCGAGCCGCGTCACCGCATGCAACGCAAACAGCGAGCGCGCGCCGGTGTCCCCATCAAGCGCCAGCAGCGCATCGCGATGCGCGATGCCGAAGCCCACCGGGTGACCGCGTTGCCCACGGTAGTAAGGCGCGACCAGCGAGGCACCGCCTTCGAGCGCGCGTGCGATCGCTTCGATGGAGGCCTCGGCGATGCGCGGCATATCGGCGAGCGCGACGATCCAGCTTTCCGCATCGTCGCTGGCGGCGACGCCGGCGGCGAGGCTTGCGCCCATGCCGCGCTCGGCGTCGGCGCTGAACACCACATCGCAGCCTGCGTCGTTGAGCACGCGCGCGAGCGGGTCGGAGCCGGGCCGCACGACGGCGATCACGCGCGGCACGACGTGCAGCAGCCGATGCGCGGCCTCATGGGCCACTGGCGTGCCGTCAGGCAGACGCGCGAGCAGTTTGTTGTGAATGCCGTCCGGATCGAAACGCGATCCGTAACCGGCGGCGAGCAGCACGCCGGTGGCGAGCGACGCATAAGCCATGGGCGGCCCCGAAAGAAGGCAATGATGGAACGCAATGAAGCCGATTGTGCGGTGCATCCGATGCATGGCGCAAGCAGGAATCAATCTGCAGACGCGAACGCTTGCGACGTATGCCAGCCGCCGCGACGGCGTACAGTGCCTGCGCGGGCCCGCGCCAGCGCGAATGACGTGCATCGCCGCACGTCGTCTTCCGCCTGCCGCGGCGCAAGCCCGCCCAGCACCCTTACGCGACGCGCACCGGCGTGCCCGCCATCACCTTGTCGAGCGTGATCGGCAGGTCGCGCACGCGCACGCCGGTCGCGTGGTACACGGCATTGGCGATCGCCGCCGGCACACCGGTGATGCCGATTTCGCCGATCCCCTTGACCCCGAGCGAACTGATGTACGGATCGACTTCATCGAGCACTACCACGTCGAGCGCGTTCACATCGGCGTTGACCGGCACGTGATACTCGGCGAGGTTCATGTTCGTGAAGCGCCCATAGCGCAGATCGAGCTGGCTCTCTTCCTCGAGCGCCGCGCCGATGCCCCACACGAGCCCGCCCATCAGCTGGCTGCGCGCGGTCTTCTGGTTCAGCAGGCGGCCCACGCCGTACACCGCGGTGATCTTCGCGACGCGAACCGTGTTGAAGTCCGCGTCGACGTGCACCTCCGCGAACACCGCGCCGAACGAGTGGAACGAGTAGCGCTTCTGCTCGTCGCCGGACTTCACGGTCGCAACCGCTTCGATCGGCTGGCCGCCGGCGCGCGCGAGCACTGCGGCAGCCGGGTCGCGTTTAGACGGCTCCTTGCGGCTCGTGACCCAGCCGTCCTGCACCGTGACGTCCGCGATCGGGGTGCCGTACACCGGCGAAGCGCTATCGGCGAGCGCCAGCGCAATCAGCTTGTCGCGCACCTGGCTTGCCGCCTCGCGCACCGCCGGCGACACGCTCGCCGCCGAACGCGAACCACCGGAGCCGGGCGCGGGCGGCAGCGTCGAATCGCCCAGCGCGAAGCGGATGTTCTGCGGCGCGAAGCCAAGCGCATCGGCGGCTACCTGGGTCATCACGGTGTAGGTGCCGGTGCCGATATCCTGCGTGCCGGATGCGACCATCGCGGTGCCGTCCGGCAGAATCCGCGCGAGCGCGGCCGCTTCGCTGCGGTTTGCCGGGTAGGTTGCGGTGGCCATGCCCAGCCCGATCAGCGTATTGCCGGAACGCATCGAGCGCGGCGCCGGCGTGCGGCGCGACCAGCCGAAGCGTTCCGCGCCCACCTGGTAGCATTCGCGCAGCGCCTTGCTGGACCACGGCTTGTTTTCCTGCGGATCGGCTTCCGCGTAGTTTTTCAGACGCAACTGCAGCGGGTCCATCTTCAGTTCGACCGCGAGTTCGTCCATCGCCGATTCGAGCGCAAACGAGCCAGTGGTTTCGCCGGGTGCGCGCATGAAGGTCGGCGTGCCGACATTCAGCGGCACGATGCGGTGCGTGGTGATCTGGTTGGGCACCGCATACGACATGCGCGTGACCATGCAGCAGGTCTCGGTCCAGTCTTCGATCGTCGAGGTGTTCGAGAAGCTGTCGTGGCGCATCGCGGTCAACGTGCCGTCGTGTTTCGCGGCGAGCACGAAGTGCTGCTCGGTGCACGGCCGCCCCCCTACCGGGCCGAACATCTGCGGCCGCTCGAGCGTAAGCCGCACCGGGCGACCGGTCTGTTTCGCCGCCATCGCGCATAGCGTGACGTGCGACCACGACGAGCCCTTGCCGCCGAAGCCGCCGCCGACAAACGGCGAAATCACGCGCACCCGATCCGGCGGAATGCCGAGCGTTTTCGCCACCGCGCTCTTCGCGCCGCTGATGCCTTGCGTCGAGTCGTAGAGCGTCAGCTGCGGGCCGTCCCAGACAGCCATCGTTGCGTGCGGCTCCATCGGGTTGTGATGCTCCATCGGCGTCGTGTAGACCGCGTCGATGCGCACCGGGCCGTCGCGCAGGCCGGCGTCATAGTCGCCGCGGCGCGTGTCGGTGGTCCGGCCTTGCGGCTTGTCGGGGGCGTGCGCGTTGACCTTTTCCGCGTGGAAATCGAGCGTGGCCGGCTGCGACCGATAGTCGATGCGCAACTGGCGTGCGGCGTCGGTGGCATGCTCGAGCGTGTCGGCCACCACCACCGCAACCGGTTCGTTGCTGTAGTGCACCTGGTTGTCCTGCAGCAGTGACAGGCGCCGGCCGGCAGGGGGATTGAAACCCGCCTGGCCGCCTTGCGGCAGCTTCGGCGCATTCAGATACGTCATCACCAGCAGCACGCCGGGCAGCGCCTGCGCGCGGCTTGCATCGATCGACGCGATCGTGCCGCGCGCAATCGTGCTCGTCACCAGTACCGCGTGCGCGAGGCGCGCTTCGGGAAACTCCGCTGCGTAGCGGGCCTCGCCGGTTACTTTCAGCACGCCATCGGTGCGGTCGAGCGGTGGGCCGATCAGTGTCATGCGACACCTCCCGGCAGGCCCGCGGCCTGGTTGACGGCACGCACGATCGCGTGCTGCGCGAGTTCAATCTTGAAACGATTGTCGCGTTGCGGCTGGGCGTCGCGTAGCGCGGCGGCCGCTGCATTTTTGACATTCGTGTCAGTTAATGGATGGCCGGCCAGCATCTGCTCGGCGGCATGCGCACGCCATGGCTTGTGCGCGACGCCGCCCAGCGCGATGCGCGCGCTCTTGACGGTGTGCCCGTCCATCTGCAGCGCCGCTGCCACGGACACCAGCGCAAATGCGTAGCTCGCGCGGTCGCGCACCTTCACGTAATGCGCGTGGCTGCTATAGAGCGATGGCGGCAGATCGACTGCCGTGATCAGTTCGCCGAACTGCAGCGTGGTATCGAGATCGGGACGCTCGCCCGGCAGCCGGTGAAACTCGCCGATCGGAATACTGCGTTCGCCGCTCGGGCCGGTGACACGCACCACCGCGTCGAGCGCCGCGAGCGCGACGCTCATATCCGATGGGTTCACTGCAATGCACTGCGGGCTTGCGCCAAGAATTGCGTGAGTGCGGCTGAAGCCTTCGCGCGCGGCACAGCCGCTGCCTGGCTGGCGCTTGTTGCATTGTGCGAATGCGGTGTCGTAAAAGTACGAGCAGCGCGTGCGTTGCATCAGGTTGCCGCCGACGGTGGCCATGTTGCGCAACTGCGCGGACGCGCCGGCGAGCAAGGCTTGCGACAGCAACGGATAGCGTTCGCGGACCAGCGCATGATTGGCCGCATCGCTGTTGCGCACCAGCGCGCCGACGCGCAAGCCGCCGTCAGGCAGCGTGGCGATGGTATCGAGTTCGCCGCCGACATGCGTGATGTCGATCAGCTTGACTGGCCGGCTCACGCCGCCCTTCATCAGGTCCAGCAGGTTCGTGCCGCCACCGATGAACGACGCGCCGGGCTGCTGGCCGGAGCGCACTGCGCCCGTGAGGTCGGTGGCCCGTTCGTAGGAAATTGCATCCATGATCGGCGCTCCTTCAGGCGTTGCCGGCGGGGCCGGCGTCGGCGCTGCCGTGCACCGCGCGCACCGCTGCAACGATGTTTGCGTAGGCGCCGCAGCGGCACAGGTTGCCGCTCATGCGCTCGCGGATTTCGTCGTCGCTCAGTTGCGGCGGGCGGCGGCGCACGTCGGCGCTGACCGTGCTGACGGTGCCTGCGGCGAATTCGCCTAGCAGCGCGGTGGCCGAACACAATTGCCCCGGCGTGCAGTAGCCGCACTGAAACGCATCGTGTTCGATGAACGCGCGCTGCAACGGGCTGAGTGCGCCGTTTTGCGCAAGCCCTTCGACGGTGGTGATCGCTTCGCCCTCGTGCATCACGGCCAGCGTCAGGCATGAGTTGATGCGCCGGCCGTCGGCAAGCACCGTGCATGCGCCGCATTGGCCGCGATCGCAGCCTTTCTTGGTGCCCATCAGGCCTGCGTACTCGCGCAGTGCGTCGAGCAGCGTGACGCGCGGTTCGAGTTGCAGCGTGTATTCGCGTCCGTTGATCTGCAGCGTGACCGGCCGGGCCGGTGCCGCTGCGGGCGCGGGCGGGCTGACCGGCTGCGGCGCGGCGGGCTGCGTCTGGGCGTGCAATTGCGGTGCGGCGCCGACCGTTGCAGCCGCCGCGGCCGATTGTAGAAAGCGGCGGCGCGACGTGTTGGGCGGCGTAGTAGTGGAAGTCGTGGTGGAAGAAGGGGAGGCGGTGGCGGGCGACGTGACGGCGACGTCGTCCGGTTCGTCACGGACGTGATCCTGACTCATGATGGTCTGCTAGCTCCATGAAAGCTCGGTGCAGGGTTGCCGTGGGGTGGCGACGCGGTGCGGCTGTTCGACAGCGAGTCACGGCAAGATCAGGCAGCAATTTCAGTACCTCGCCACGCCGGCGATCAGACGCTACCGCGCGCGACACGCCAGACACCGCGCCACACGGGCGCGGTAACGACGAAAGCATGGGTAAGGAAAGCGGCCTACGAAGGATGCATCAACGCAGCACGTTGCACGCAACGCTGCGGAAAGTAAATACCTGCACCATTGTCTTGCGCAATTGAAAGGGAAACTTCACGCGACGATGCCGAATGGGTCGAAACCCTGACGCAGCAACGCGCAGCGACAGCGCGTGAGCCGATCGAGCAATTTGATGAGTCGCTGCGCAATTCACGCGTGGAGCGCGCGAACTTAAAGTTCAGTTCATGCCGTCAGCGACTGCCACTTGCGGGTGATGCAGCCGGTGCGGCTCCGGTAACCGGCGCGCGTCAGTACGCGACCGAGGCAGTCGTTTTAACGGGTGCATTAGACGCAAATGGAAAGAGAAGCGAAAGCGGAAATTGCCTGGAAATGCTGACGAAAGGAATGGCAGGTCAATTGCATTAAAGCTTGCCAATTCAGCACATTAAGGAGCTTCGGTAATGGAATTGCTGCGATTGAGCTACTCGAGTCAAGCTTATCGACGTGCGCGAGCCATGGCAGCACCACGCTGCGGTCGTTTACTTACGCACCGGTCGCATTGGCGCAGGCACGGTGGGCATCGCATTGATGCCGAGCACACCCGCTTTCAGCACGAATTCGGCGAGCGAGCGCGATTCCATTTTTTTCATCGCCTGGTTGCGATGAATCTTCACGGTGATTTCGCTCAGGTTCATTTCGGCGGCGATCTGCTTGTTGCGCAGGCCCTTGACCACCAGCACGGTGACTTCGCGCTCGCGTGGCGTCAGCAGTTCGTAGCAGCGGCGCAAGCCGTCGAGCGAGCGGTCTTGCGCGCGGCGCTTGCGATCGGTGTCGAGCGCATCGGCGACCGCATCGAGCAGATCCTGATCGCGAAACGGCTTGGTGAGAAAGTCGGCGGCACCGGCTTTCATCGCTCTGACCGACATCGCAATGTCGCCGTGCGCAGTCATGAAGATGATCGGCAAGCGCGAGCGCTCAGCGCTCAGGCGCTCTTGCACGACAAGTCCGCTTTGGCCTTTGAGGCGCACGTCCATGACGACGCAAGCAGGAATATCGGCCAGCGCGAAGGCAAGAAATTCTTCCGCACTCGCGAACGTTTCGACCGCGAAGCCCACCGAGCGCAGCAGCGTGCGCACGGCTTCGCGCATCGATTCATCGTCGTCGACGACATAGACGATCGCACTTTCGGCAGGGGTGGCCGGTTGATTGGCAATTGGCTGGTTCATGCATGAATTCCTGGTGGACCCTCCATGGCGGGATGAATTGAGAGCGTTATATCAGTGAGCATACTTCCGCTTGGCAATGCATGCAGCCAGAATCTGCGCATGTTGTTAAAGCGAATTGGAGAATTTATTCGCTGTATGTAGTTGAAAGTTGTAGCGAGCGACTGCAAGTCACTTCTGTCGTGAATCAAAAGCGGATTGTTATGGGCTTTTCATTGCCCGTAGAATTCCGGTTTGCGTCGACGTGGTGACCGGCTTAACACTGCCGATGCGCTTTGAAATGTGCGCCGGCTTCATCGTTGATTGAGGTTAAGATGGATTTGTCCGCCGTCGAAGCGTTTGTGCGCGCCGCAGAAGCAAAGAGCTTTACCAGCGCAGCCAAGCAAATGGGGTTGACTGCATCGGGCGTCAGCAAAGCGGTGACCCGCCTCGAAACGCAGACCGGTGTGACGTTACTGCATCGTTCGACGAGAAGCGTCGGGCTCACTGCGGAAGGTGCGACGTTTTTCGATCGATGCCGCGAAATTCTCGCGGGTCTGAAGGATGCCGAAGCAGCGTTGCAGCAGTCTGCGCAGGTGCCCTCGGGCAGGTTGCGGGTCGCCGCGCCGATTTCGTTTGGCCGCTCGGTGCTGGTGCCTGCGTTAGTCGAGTTTCGGCGCCGCTATCCAGACATCACGGTTGAAGCCAGCTTTTCCGATGCGATGCACGACATCATCGAAGAAGGCTACGACATCGCGATTCGCATCGGCGATCTGCCGTCGAGCCGCCTCGTCGCGCGCGAAGTCGGCGCCGCATACTGGGTCGCATGCGCGAGCCCCGCATATCTCGACGAGCACGGACGGCCACGGACTCCTGACGATCTGGCCGCGCACGAATGCGTGGCCTACATGTCGGCGCAAACGCGGCGCTGTCGCGACTGGCATTTCATGTCGGGCAGCCGCGACTGGACAGTGCGGGTGGGCGATACGGCACATCAGGTGGTCGATCAATGCGATGCACTGCTCGATGCGGCACTGGCCGGTTCAGGCATCGTGTACGTGCATCACTACGCGGCGGCCGAACATCTGCGCACGGGTGCGCTCGAACGTGTGCTGCGCGAGTACAGCACGCCGCGGCGCAGTATCCATATCATCTATCCGACGCTGCGGCAGCTTTCGCCAAAAGTCCGCTCGTTCGTCGACTTCGCGATCGAAATGATGGCTGACTCGCAGCAGCAGTACAGCATCAACGAAGAAGCGGATATCGCGCTGTAAAACCGCGTGCGTGCGCGTGCTGCGATGAAAGCGTCGCAGCGCGCGCAGGTATCTGCGTGAATCAGTCGATGCCGTGAAACACCGCATCGTCCGGGCCGAGGTAGACCGGCGGGCGCCACGCTGCGTCGCGCATCGAATGCTGGACCAGATTCTCCACCCCGAGCAGCACCGCGAACACCGCCATGCGCACTGGAATGCCGTTGTCGGTCTGGCGGAAGATCGCGAGCCGTGCATCGTGATTCAGGTCGGTGCTCAGATCGTTCGCGCCCGGCCGGCTGTCGCGCGGCAGCGGGTGCATGATCAGCGTGTCCGGGCCGCACATGGTATCGACCAGCGCCTGGTTGATCTGAAAATCCGGTGTGTAGCCCTCGAACGATTCGTCATTGAAGCGTTCTTTCTGGATCCGCGTCGCGTACACGACGTCGGCGCCGCGCAAGCCGTTGGTCAGATCGTGGGTCTGCTCGATCACGTGGCCGTTGCGGGAAATCTGCTCGACGATATAGGCGGGCATTTCGAGCATCGGCGGCGAGATCAGCGTGAACTTGATGCCGCGGTACAGCGCGAGCAGCTTGACCAGCGAATGCACGGTGCGGCCGTA
>Ga0105248_10009052_pt1 | contig 10951 bp, 5 predicted proteins | sample KBSS34metaG_FD_81524 | JGI IMG/M metagenome (GOLD analysis project Ga0105248, IMG submission 81524) | Switchgrass rhizosphere microbial communities from Kellogg Biological Station, Michigan, USA - KBS S3-4 metaG | ecosystem: Host-associated > Plants > Roots > Rhizosphere > Soil | place...
CTCTGCCCCGGCAATCCGCGCGTCAGCGGCAAAGTAAACCCGAACTACGACCAGACGTTTGTTTTTGACAACGACCATCCCTGCGTTTCTGAAGCCGCCGACGCCGAACTTTCAGCGCCGCCCGCGATTTACAAAAACCGCCCGGCGCACGGCGTCGCGCGCGTAGTTTGTTACAGCCCGAAACATAACCTTACGCTCGCGGAGCTCGAAGTGGACCACATCGAAAACCTGCTGCAGGTTTGGCAGTCGCAGTATGCGGAGCTGGCGGCGAGAGCCGATATTGCGCACGTGCTCATCTTCGAGAACAAAGGGGTCGCGGTCGGAGTATCAAATCCACATCCGCATTGCCAGATCTACGCCACAAATTTTGTTTTCAAGACGATTGAAACGGAAGCCCGCGTGAGCCAACGCCATTTGCTTGAAACCGGCCGGGTGCTCTTTCAGGACATTCTCGCGGCGGAACGCGCGGACGGACGGCGCAGCCTGATCGAGAACGACTCGGCCATCGCTTTCATTCCTTACTTCGCACGGTACGCTTACGAGGTGTTCGTTTCACCGAAACAGACTCATCCGAACATCGCCACACTCTCAGCGGCAGAACTTCACGATCTCGCTGCCGTACTGAAAACCGTAACGGTGCAATTCGACAATCTGTGGCGCACATCGTTTCCCTACGTGATGGCTTTGCATCAGGCGCCGACGGACGGAGCTGACTACTCCGGGTTTCATTTTCACATTGAATTTCATCCGCCGTTGCGCCGCCCAAACTTGCTGAAGTACCTGGCGGGCCCGGAAATCGGTGGCGGAAATTTTCTGAGTGACACCAGTCCCGAAGAGAAAGCTGAAGAACTCCGAGCGCTGCCCATCGTTCATTACAAACAAACTAGCGAGCGTTGATGACCACTGACGCCGGCGCCAGCGCACCCGAGCTGGCTTTCAAAACAATCCGGCCGGGCGCTCGCTTCGTCTGAACGATCGCGAGCGCGAGGCCATGAAAAGCTTTGCGTTGTTTTGCCTTGAACGACTCGTGACTGGTCTGGTGGCCGTTATCCACACCCACAATCGATCCGTTTCCAGTGATCTCAAACTTCACGAGGTTGTCAGCCAGCGGAACCACCGTTCCATCGCGATCGACTATCTTGACAGTGACAAACGAAAGGTCCATCCCGTCAGCGCTGATAGTTTTGCGATCCGGGAGCAAAACAATCTGCGCCGGTTCACCCGCAGTGCGAATTTCTCTGGTGAGCACTATTCGTCCGTTTTGGCGCGACACAGCTTTCAGCACACCGGGCTCGTAAGCCAGCCGCCAGTACACGTGCATATCATCGCCCTGTTTTCGTTTGGTACCCTGCGAACGCCCGTTCAGGAACAGTTCGACTTCGTCGGCGTGGTTGAAATACGCGACCACGTCAACTTTCTCGCCCTGTTTCCAGTTCCAGTGCGGAAAGACGTGCAGCATCGGCGTGCTGGTCCATTCACTCTGATAAAAGTAGTACGGATCTTTCGGAAAACCAGCGAGGTCGATGATGCCGAAGTAGGAACTGACCGCAGGCCACGGAAACGGCGTGGGCTCTCCGAGATAGTCCCAGCCGGTCCAGATAAACATCCCCGAAAAGAAGTCGTTTTTCTTGACGAGTTTCCAGTGCTCCTCGTGCGCCGAACCCCACGGCGCAGTTGAGTTGTCGTACGCGGAACACTCGTACGTTGGTCCGAGCTTCAGAATGTCTTCCTGTTTCCTGGGCCAACGCAGAATCTCATCTGAGGGCATCGCGTAGCTCCCGCGCGTGTGCACAGACGAGTTTGTTTCGGCGCCGATAATCGGCCGTCCGGGAAACATCCCGGCAAATTCCGGAAGCCGCGCGTGATGATAGTTTGTGCCGACGAGATCCAGGTCGCCTTCAGTGATCACTTTATTGTCAGTGCTCACACCATTGCACGCTGAAGTGATCGGACGCGTTCGATCCAGGTTGCGGACGATCGCCACCAGCTCCCGGCTGATTCTTCCGCCTTCGGGGTTTGCGTTCCACTGCTCCATCACCTCGTTGCCGATGCTCCAGATGATGATGCTCGGGTGGTTTCGATCGCGCAGGACCATGTCTTCCAGATCGCGTTTGTGCCACTCGTCGAAATCGAGGTGATAATCAAACTTCGTCTTTTGTATCTTCCAAACGTCGAACGCTTCATCCATCACGATGAAACCCATGCGGTCCGTGAGATCGAGCAGTTCCGGCGCGGGCGGGTTGTGCGAGGTACGAAGAGCATTGACGCCCATCGCTTTCAACATCTCCAACTGTCGCTCGATGGCGCGTGTGTTGACTGCGGCGCCGAGCGAACCGAGATCGTGATGATTGCAAACGCCGCGGATCTTCACCGGCTTGCCATTGAGGAAAAAACCCTTGTCAACGTCGAAGCGAAAAGTGCGGACGCCCAGCGGCGTCTCATAACGATCGACGATCCGGCCGTTCTGTTCGAGTTGCGAAACAACCGTGTAAAGATACGGACGCTCGTCAGACCAAAGGATCGGCGAAGAGACTTTTAGTGTTTGAGTCACTTCCGCTTTGGAATCTTTCGCTGCGACGCCTCTCTCGGTTTGTCGCGCTACTTCCCTTCCGTTCGCGTCCTGAATGATCGTTGTCAGGTTTACCGGCGTAGCGCTCGTCGAACCGTTTTTGACGTTGGTTTTGAATACCACTGACGCTGATTGATCAGTAACCTCCGGCGTCGTCACGTAAGTACCCCAGTGTTCGACGTGAACCGGATCGAGCGTGGTTAACCAGACGTTTCGATAGATACCGGAACCCGAATACCAGCGTGAATTTGGCTGTTGTGAGTTATCAACCTTGACGGCGAGCACGTTTGGCTTGTTTCCGTAAACCAGGTGCGGTGTCAGCTCATAGACGAAGGAGATGTATCCATAAGGTCGTTTACCGAGGTAATGACCATTGATCCACACCTCACTGTTGCGATAGACGCCGTCAAACTCAATGAAAATCAGTTTTCCTTTTGAAGTGGCCGGAAGCGTAAAAGTTTTGCGATACCAGCCGACGCCGCCGGGCAAGGCGCCGCCACCCGTACCGGCCGGATGCTTTTCACTGAACTCACCTTCGATGCTCCAATCGTGCGGGAGATTGAGTTGGCGCCATTGCGAATCGTTCAAGCTCGCTTCCTGTCCGCGGGCCACGTCGCCAAGCTGAAAGCGCCAGTTTTGATTGAAGGAAACTTTCCGTCCGGGGCGCGAGTTGCCGAAACAAAGTGGGGCCAGAAAGAGGACCAGGCTAAAGGCGACGATGTTTCGTTTCGAGTTCATAACGTGTAACTATCGCGCAAGCGTTTGTAGCTTGATGTCCCACTTCACCTTGCCGGCCTGAGGATCTTCACGCAGTGCGAACCCGCGTCCACGTGCCACCAACGACAGGTGCTGGAGATCGCTGCCGGGCCGGGTGAAGAGTCCCGTAACCGGCGCGTTGTCGGTACTGAAAACACGCAGCTCGACATTGTCCCAGTCCATATCTTTCGTACTTTGAGCAACCTTGATATGCGGCAAGACTGAATGGTTCTTAACCAACAACACTACGGGAATCTGCCCCACCGGAATTTCGTGCCAGCGCGCGCCTTCGTAAACACGCCCACTCTGATAGTCGATCCATGTGCCAGGCGGTAGATACACTTTTCTACGATCGCCGGCGGCGAACATCGGCGCCACCAGCAAGTCCGAGCCGAACATGTACTCGTCGTCAATGGTCCATGAACCGGGATCGTTGGGAAACTCGAAGAACAAGGGGCGCGCCATCGGAAAGCCGCGCGCAGACGAATCCTTCGCCTGGGCATAGATGTAAGGCATCAACGAATAGCGCAAACCCAAAGCTCTACGGAAATCGTCTGTTAAGGCAGCATCGTATTCCCACGGTTCTCTGGGCGGCGCGCCATGCGCTCGCGTGTGCGAACTTAAAACTCCCCAGGCTAGCCAGCGACGATAAAGATCCCGCGGCGCACGCTGCACAAACCCGCCGACATCATGGCTCCAGTAAGTGAACCCGGATAAACCGAAAGACAAACCGCCGCGCAACTCAGCCGCCATCGCCGAGTCAGTGTTTTCGGCGTCGCCGCCCCAGTGCAAAGGGTAACGCTGGCTGCCGGCCCACGCGCTGCGCGCCCAGATCACGTCCTCGCCGGTAACTTCTTTCGTGATTTCCGCCACGGCCTTGTTGTAACGCAACGGATAAAGATTGTGTTCGTACCAACCGCTCAAACCTGACGCGTATTGACCAGTCAGCGGCGCGCCCTCTCCAAAATCAACCTTGATTGCTCCAACGCCAAGCTGCAACAGATCTCTTAGTTTGCCCTGATACCACTTCACCGCTTCGGGATTACTCAAATCCAGCGTCGCGTCTTCGAACGGAAGTTGCCCGCCCTCGTTCTTAACGTGATACCCGCGCGCGACCATCTCTTTCCACAGCTCGTTCTTGCTGGTGAAATAGGTGTACTGCCAAAGGCTGACGTGAAAACCCTGCTGTTTCAGATCGGCGATCAGCTTCGCCGGATCGCGAAAACGGGAAGTCGAGAAACGGTAATCGCTGCGCCAGTCAGTTTCGAACCAACCCGTATCGAGATGAATTACGTCGGCAGGAATCTGATGCGTTCTCAACTGCTGGGCCACCTGGCGTACCTGGTCTTCCGAGTTGTAAGTGATGCGGCTCATCCAGAAGCCAAATGACCAAAGCGGCGGCACGGGACTGCGGCCGGTCAAGGCGGTGTACTCCGAAAGAACGTCTTTGGGTTCGCCGAGAAACACGAACAGATCGAGGTTCTCATCACCCGAGTAGATCACGTTGTGAGCGTCGAAGAATTTGCCGAAGTCGAAAGTTAACGGCGCGCTGGTGTGCACGAACATCCCGTAGCCGTTGCTGCTCAGGAAAAACGGTATCGGCTTGTACATCCATTCGTTCTGCGTTCCCATGCCGTCGCGCGTGGAAACCAGAACGCGCTGCCCGCGCTTGTCGAGACGCGTGAACGATTCGCCGCAGCCGAAGATCTTCTCGTCGTGCTGCAATTCAAAGGTGGCGGCAATGCGGCGCGTGAGATCGCTCGCACGGCGTACAAAAGAAAACGGAATCGGAGCTGCGAAAGTCGCCGGGTCGCCGATGTTCTGCGTGCGTGTGAGCAGGCGGCCACGCTGATCGTAAATCTCGATGTGGAACGGCTGCTTGATGATCCGCACGCGGCCGTACGAGCCTGTGTAGACGATCTCGCGATCGTTCTGTTCGACGCGCCACGAAGCATCCTTTGGCACCGGGCCGGCAAGCATCAGCGACTGACCATCGGTCAGCGGAACTGCCCTCGTCGAAAAACGCAGGCGAATCGTGCGCGGACTTACAAAACTAACGGCAAACGGTAACGCCGGATCCTGATCGTATTCCGTACCGGGAAACTCGGTGGCGCGGCCGCGCGTGAAGCCGACGTCGATCTTGTTGAATGAAAGCGTCGTGCTCCGGAGGTAGCGATCCCACTGCAAAGTGCCTTGACCAGTTGACGTGTCGAATGCGGTCACACGGCTACCGATAAAGTAGACGTTCTCCATTCTCTGAAAGTCCTGGCTAACGTCGACCGGATCACCCAGCACCTGGGCATGAGAAACATCGGCCACAAACAAACACAAAAAGCACCAGAGAACCAGGAAAGACTCTTTGTGCGTCCTCGTGGTTTTCATCGCTCGGCGAGATTCAACATTTTCCCGGAAACTGAAAAGCGTCCGCTCAACGCGCCGCGCTGGCCGCCACCAACATTAATCAGAAACTCGCCGGGCTCGATCACACGCTTGCCTGCGTCGTCAATCAACGACATCTGGCGTGGCGTGATCTCAAACGTCACCGTTCGCTTCTCTTTGGGCCGCAGCGAAAGACGATCGAATCCGACGAGAGTGCGAATCGGCACCGGCGCGGACGCGGCCACGTCAGTCAGATACAACTGGACCACTTCGTCACCTTCCGCCTCACCGGCGTTTGTCACGTCAACACTCACCTCGACCGGCGCGCCGGCTTTAACCGACCTGGCGCTGAATCGCAGGTTACCGTAATCGAATTTCGTGTAGCTCAACCCAAAGCCGAACGGATAAAGCGGTTCGCCTTTGAAGTAACGGTAGGTGCGACCTTCCATGCGGTAGTCAGTAAACGGCGGCAACTGGTCTACTGACTTGTAGAACGTCACCGGCAATCGTCCGCCGGGATTGTAATTGCCAAACAAAACGTCGGCGATCGCTGTCCCGCCCTCGCCACCGGGGTACCACGCCGCGAGAATTGACGGAACGTTGTCGTTGGCCCAGTTGACCGCCAGCGCGCTGCCACTCAACAACACCACCACGACCGGTTTGCCCGTGGCAACTACTGCTTTCAGCAAAGCCTCTTGCGTTTTCGGCAGCGAGATCTCGGTGCGATCTCCGCCGCGAAAGCCTTCGAGGGGAACGTTCATCTCTTCACCTTCGAGCCGCGCCGAAATACCGAGCACGAGAACGCTAACGTCTGATTCCTGCGCGGCCTTTACGGCTTCCTCGAGCATTCGCTCCGTCATTCGCGGATACGACCAAACGAGCTTGGCAATGTTCTCGCGTTGATACTGGAAATACTCCATGCGCAGGTCGTAACTGCGGCCGCCTTCGAGAGCGATTTCCGCTGTGGCCGTCTTCTTCGGATTACTGGCCCAGGCGTCAACCAAAAGTTTTCCGTCAAGATAAACGCGCGCGCCGTCGTCGGCGGTGAAACCGAGTTGGTAATTTCCCGATTCGGGTGGCGTGAGTTTGCCGGTCCAGCGCACGGAGAAATTGTTTCCCGTCAACTCCGGCACCGGGTTGTAACGGCCCCAATCGAAATCTATCCGCGCATCAGTGCGCACATGCACCGGTGGACCACTCAGGGTCTGGTTGTTGAAATACTCCGCTTTGACTCCCGGATCGCTTCCATTCAACGTCAAGGCAGAAGCAGGCACCGGCATCACGGGCTCGCCGGCGAGTGTGGATCCGGGCGCGTAGAAAACTTTCGTATTCGGGACTGCGTTTCTGATGCCCGCGAGCGGCGTAGTTAAGACTGAAGCGTGGCCGTTGTAGTTACCCCACAAAACTTCCGGCGAGTCTGCATTTGGTCCAATAACGGCGATCGCCTTCAGATCCTTTTTCAACGGTAGCGTGCGATTCGCATTCTTCAAGAGCACGATCGATTCACGCGCCGTTTTCAACGCCAGTTGGCGGTGTTCGGGAGTGTCGTTCTGCGAAAACGGAATGCGGGCGTACGCAACCATCTCCGGCGGATCAAACATGCCGAGCCGGAACTTTGCGGTCAGGAGGCGCTTCACTGCGGTATTGATCTCAGCCTCACTAATCAGTCCCTTTTTGAGGGCTTCGGGCAACGACTTGTATTCGTCGCCACAAGTCAGATCAGTTCCCGCGCGCACGCCGAGGGCAGAAGCCTCGGCTTCAGTCGCCACGAATTTATGAAATTGGTAAATGTCGTAGATGGCGCCGCAGTCAGATACGACGAAGCCGTCGAACCCCCACTCGCCGCGCAGAATGTCAGACATCAACCGCTTGTTGGCGCAACACGGTTCCCCGTTCGTGCGGTTGTAGGCACACATGACCGAATAGGCTTTGCCCTCGAGTATGGTAGAGCGGAACGCAGGCAGGTACGTTTCGCGCAGGTCACGTTCGTAAGCTTTGGCGTCGAACGCGTGACGTTCGGGTTCGGGACCACTATGCACGGCGTAGTGTTTTGGAGTGGCAATTACTTTGAAGTAGCGCGGATCGTTGCCTTGTAATCCTTTGACGAACTCAACCCCGAGACGCGCGGTCAGATAAGGATCTTCGCCATAGGTTTCCTGTCCCCGGCCCCAACGCGGATCACGGAAGATGTTGATGTTTGGGCTCCAGAAAGTCAGACCATCGTAACGGCCGCGTTTGTCATTGCGCGCTGCTTCATGATGCTTCGCGCGTGCCTCGGTCGAGATGACATCGGCGACTGCGTACATCAGTTTTGTGTCCCAGGTGGCGGCCAGGCCGATAGCCTGAGGAAACACAGTCGCCGTACCTGCCCGCGCGACGCCGTGCAGCGCTTCGTTCCAATAGTCGTATCGTGGAATGCCGAGCCGGTCGATTGCCGGTGTGACATTCATCATCTGCGCGATCTTTTCTTCGAGTGTCAAACGCGAGAGAAGATCATCGACGCGCGCTTGCACCGGCAGGTTGGGATTCTTGTACGCGGGTAGAGATTGCATCTTGCCGGCGTTCGGAAAAAACACGGATGCGATAACCGCAAACAAGCTGAAGGCGGAGAAAACAATTTTCGGAGTTGTCTTCATGAGCTAACGCACGCCGAACAGGATATCGACCGTCAACTGGTCCAGACGTTCGTAAGGTAAGGGTTTACCGGCTAACTCGTGGCGATCGAGCGAGAGCTCTTTCACCCTGTTTGCCTTCTCGCGCGTGTAACGGCCGACCGGCTCGATCGATTCTTCATTGTCGCCGCGTATTTCGGCGAGCAGTTGCTGCACTTCCTTGTCTTCATCGAATTGCCGCGCCTTGTCTTTAAGGATCAGATAATTTCTCATGCAGCCGGCCGCGAATGTCCAAACGCCCGCTTCATTCTCACTGCGATAAGAGTGCGCGTCGAAGTGGCGTGGACCGTCGTAAGCCGACTCCAGCAGCCTTACCAGAAAGAAAAGGTTTTTGATCGACTCGGAACCAAAACGAAGATCCTGGTCAAACCGTGGTCCCTTTTGATCATTCAGGTCGATATGGAAAAGCTTTCCGGCTTCAATCGCCTGCGCTACGACGTGGTAGAAATTGAGGCCCGACATCTGTTCGTGGCCCACCTCGGGATTAACGCCGACCATTTCCCTATGATCGAGAGTTGCGATAAAGGCGAGCATCGCGCCGGTCGTCGGCAGGTAGATATCGCCGCGCGGCTCATTCGGTTTTGCTTCCAGCGCGAAACGATAATCGTAGCCTTGATCGATCGAGTATTCGCACAGGAAGTCGAGCGCTTCCCGGTTCCATTTCAGCGCCTCGCGTGGATCTTTGGCGGCATCGACTTCAGCGCCTTCCCGTCCGCCCCAGAAAACGTAGATGCGCGCGCCCAGTTCCGCACCGAGATCCATTGAACGCATTGTCTTCTGCAACGCATACAACCGCACGCGCGGATCGCTCGAAGTAAAAGCGCCGTCTTTGAAAACCGGATCGTAAAAAAGATTAGTGGTGGCCATCGGGACTTTCATGCCGTGGTCGTCGAGAGCCTGCTTGAACTCGCGCACGATGCGATCTCGTTCCGCCGCCGTCGCATCGATGGGCACGAGATCGTTGTCGTGAAGATTCACGCCGTACGCGCCGAGCTCACTCAAACGCTTGACGATCGTTACCGGACTCAGACTCGGACGAGTGGCGTCACCAAACGGATCTCTTCCGCGATTGCCCACTGTCCAGAGGCCGAAAGTAAATTTGTGTTCCGGTTTCGGCTGATAGTTATTGTTCGACATCTTCGTGTGCCCCTGGTCTACTTTGAAACTTCCAGCTTCACTGTTTCATACGTCACCGAGCTTGTTCCGACCATCACATCGAACCAACCCGGCTCGACTACACTTTTCATATTCAAATCGAGAAAGGAAAGTTTGTCAGGCGTGATTACAAACTCCACGGTTTTACTTTCACCCGGCGCAAGCGAGATGCGTTTGAAGTCTTTGAGCTCCTTTATCGGCCGCGTCACCGAACTCACCAGATCGCGCAGATAGAGTTGAACGATCTCGTCACCCGCGCGATTGCCGGTATTGCTGACCGTAACGCTCACCCTGGCCTGACCGGCCACGCCGATCTTCGCCGGACTGATTTTCAGATTGGAATAGGCAAATGTAGTGTAGCTAAGACCAAACCCAAACGGAAAAAGAGGTTCCTTGTTGGCGAAGAGATAACCGCGACGCGCCGTCGGCTTCGCGTTGTAGTAAAGCGGCAACTGGCCCACCGACCGCGGAAAGCTGATCGTGAGTTTGCCGCCCGGATTGTAATCGCCAAACAACACGTCGGCGACGCCAACGCCGGTCTCCTGTCCTAAATAGAAGCCTTCGAGAATCGCGGGCACATGCTCGGCGATGTAATTGATCGATAGTGGACCGCTGTTGATGAGCAGCACTATCACCGGTTTTCCCGTATCGAGAATGGCTTTGACGAGATCGTTCTGCCGCCCGATCAATTCAAGACTGTCACGATCGCCCAGATGATTGTCGGCCCATCCTTCCTTGTTTGTGTCTTCGTTGCCGCCCAGCACCAGCAGCGCGACGTCGGCTGTTTTTGCAATACCGGCGGCTTCGGTTATCAGTTTTTGATCTTCCGCGGGATCGTTCAGATGAGCAGTATCGGCAAACCAGTCGCCGCCTTCTTTGGTATCTTGCAACCTTCGGCATACAACACCTTAACGCCGCCGCCCACCTTGTCTTTGATACCCTGAAGCACGCTCACGCCACGACCGGGATCGTCGCTGTAGCCGCCGAGATGAACCCGCGCGGCATTTGGACCAATCACCGCGATCGACTTCAACGTGTTTCGATTCAATGGCAGCAGGTTGTTCTGATTCTTCAGCAGCGTGATCGATCTGCGCGCGGCTTCAGCCGCCAACGCTCGATGTTCACTGGAATTTGTGACCCGCACAGCGCGTTCGACGTCAACATAAGGATTCTCGAACAAGCCGAGCAAAAACTTTGCGCGCAGGTTTCGCGCCACTGCCTGGTTAAGCGCCGCTTCGGAAACCTGTCCGTCTTTCACTAATTGCAACAGCATTGGAAACGAATCCGGCTCCGGCAGCTCAGTATCGACGCCGGCTTCGAGCGCGAGTTTTGCGGTGGCCGGCTTATCCGGGACGATGTGATGCAGGTCCATCATTTGCGGAATCGCGTAATAATCAGAGACCACGTGACCAGTGAATCC
>Ga0105248_10009053_pt1 | contig 10951 bp, 8 predicted proteins | sample KBSS34metaG_FD_81524 | JGI IMG/M metagenome (GOLD analysis project Ga0105248, IMG submission 81524) | Switchgrass rhizosphere microbial communities from Kellogg Biological Station, Michigan, USA - KBS S3-4 metaG | ecosystem: Host-associated > Plants > Roots > Rhizosphere > Soil | place...
CAGTGGAATCCTTGCCCACGCGAGGCGCGTTCACACGTTACCGGCACGAGGCCAAAGGCCCAATCATGCAATTGACAGGTTCCGAAATCCTGATCCGCTGTCTGCAGGAGGAAGGCGTCGAGTACGTCTTCGGCTACCCAGGCGGCGCAGTCCTCAACATCTACGACGAGCTCTTCAAGCAGACGAAGGTCAAGCACGTGCTCGTGCGCCACGAGCAGGGGGCCGTCCACGCGGCGGACGGCTATTCGCGCTCGTCGCAGAAGACGGGTGTAGCGCTCGTCACCTCGGGCCCCGGCGTGACGAATGCGGTCACCGGCATCGCGACCGCGTACATGGACTCGATCCCGATGGTGATCATCACCGGGCAGGTGCCAACGGCGGCCATCGGGCAGGATGCTTTCCAGGAGTGCGACACGGTCGGCATCACGCGGCCCTGCGTCAAGCACAACTTCCTGGTCAAGAACGTCGCGGACGTGGCGTTGACGATGAAGAAGGCGTTCTACCTCGCAACCACCGGCCGTCCGGGCCCGGTGCTCGTGGACATCCCGAAGGACGTCTCGCAGGCGACGACCGAATACAGCTATCCGAAGACGGTCTCGCTGCGTTCGTACAACCCAGTGACGAAGGGCCATGCCGGACAGATCAAGAAAGCCGTGCAGCTGCTCCTCGAGGCGAAGCGGCCGATGGTCTACACGGGCGGCGGCGTCATCCTGAACAACGCGTCCGAGGCGCTGACGCGGCTCGTACGGCTGCTCGGCTTTCCCTGCACCAACACGCTGATGGGTCTCGGCGGCTTTCCCGCCACCGACCCGCAGTTCACGGGCATGCTCGGCATGCACGGGACGTACGAATCGAACATGGCGATGCAGAACTGCGACGTGCTGTTTGCCGTGGGCGCGAGGTTCGACGACCGGGTCATCGGCAATCCCGCGCACTTCTATCGCGCGGATCGCAAGATCATCCACATCGACATCGATCCGTCGTCCATCAGCAAGCGGGTCAAGGTCGACGTGCCGATCGTCGGCTACGTGAACGACGTGCTGACGGAAATGGTGAAGATCGTCGAGTCGTCCCCCGCGCGTCCCGATCCCGCGGCACTGAAGGCGTGGTGGGCCGAAATCAAGGAGTGGCAGCGCAAGGACTGCCTGAAATACGACCGTTCGAGCAAGCTCATCAAGCCGCAGCAGGTCGTCGAGAAACTCTACGAGCTGACGCGCGGCGATGCGTTCGTCACCTCCGACGTTGGCCAGCATCAGATGTGGGTCGCGCAGTACTACAAGTTCGTGAAGCCGCGCCGCTGGATCAACTCGGGCGGCCTCGGCACGATGGGCTTCGGCCTGCCCGCTGCGATGGGTGTGCAGCTCGTCAATCCAGGTGCAACCGTCGTGTGCGTCACCGGAGAGGCGTCGATCCAGATGTGCATCCAGGAGCTCTCGACGTGCAAGCAGTATCACCTGCCGATCAAGGTCGTGAACCTCAACAACCGCTACATGGGCATGGTGCGGCAGTGGCAGGAGTTCTTCTACGGCAACCGGTACGCGGAGTCGTACATGGACGCGCTCCCGGATTTCGTCAAGCTCGCCGAGGCGTACGGCCACGTCGGCATGAAGATCGAGCGTCCGGGCGATGTGGAGGGCGCGCTCCGCGAGGCGCTCGCCATGAAGGAGCGGCTGGTATTCCTCGACTTCATCACCGATCAGACCGAGAACGTCTTTCCGATGGTGCCCGGCGGCAAGGGGCTTACGGAAATGATCCTGGCGGAAGAGCTATGAGCGCGTGCGCAAAGCTGCTGCGCGTGCCGTCTGCGTCGTTGGGTCCTCGCTCCGCGCTCGCTGTACCTCGATGTACTATCTCGCGCCTCGCTGCGGGCCGCCTAGCATCCGGCCCTGCTCGCGACGCTTTGCGCGCAAAGCTGCTGCGGGTGCCGTCCGCGTCGTTCGATCGCTGCACGACGCCATGAGACACATCCTGTCCATCCTCGTCGAGAACGAGGCGGGCGCCTTGTCGCGGATCTCCGGCCTGTTCTCGGCGCGCGGTTACAACATCGAGTCCCTGACCGTGGCGCCGACCGAGGATCCGACGATGTCGCGGATGACGATCGTCACGAGCGGCTCCGACGACGTGATCGAGCAGATCACGAAGCAGCTCAACAAGCTGGTCGAGGTCGTGAAGGTCGTCGACCTGACCGAGGGCGACCACATCGAGCGGGAGTTGATGCTCGTGAAGGTCCGGGCCGCGGGCAAGGATCGCGACGAGATGAAACGCCTCGCCGATATCTTCCGCGGCCGCATTCTGGACGTTACCGACAAGAGCTACACGATCGAGTTGACGGGAACGGGATCCAAGCTCGATGCGTTCCTGCAGGCGATGGAACCCGGCGTGATCCTGGAGACGGTACGCACCGGAGCGTCGGGAATCGGCCGAGGGGAGCGGATACTGAGGGTCTAGGACGGGATCTCCCGGCGGTTCCATCCCCGGTCGGGCGGATCGCAGCGTCCAAGGTCAGTACATTGCCCGACGAACGAAGCCACCATTACAAGGAAGCACGATGAAGGTCTACTACGAGAAGGACGCCGATCTCTCACTCATCAAGGGCCGCAAGGTCACGATCGTCGGATACGGTTCACAGGGCCATGCGCATGCGCAGAACCTGAACGACTCGGGCATCAAGGTCACGGTCGGTCTGCGCAAGGGCGGCGCGTCATGGGACAAGGCCAAGGGTGCCGGGCTCAAGGTCGCCGACGTGGGCGAGGCGGTCAAGGGCGCCGACCTCGTCATGATGCTGATGCCGGACGAGAGCATCGCCGCCGTCTACAAGAGCGAGGTCGAGCCGAACATTCGCAAGGACGCGACGCTTGCATTCGCCCACGGCTTCAACATTCATTACGGGCAGGTCGTGCCGCGGGCGGACCTCGACGTCGTCATGGTCGCGCCCAAAGCGCCCGGTCACACCGTTCGCTCGACGTACGTCGCCGGCGGCGGCGTGCCGATGCTGATCGCCGTCCATCGGGATGCATCGGGCAAGGCGCGCGACGTCGCGCTCTCGTATGCCGCAGCGATTGGCGGCACGCGCGCGGGCGTGATCGAGACCAACTTCCGCGAGGAGACGGAGACGGACCTGTTCGGCGAGCAGACGGTGCTGTGCGGCGGAACCGTGGAGCTCATCAAGGCCGGCTACGAGACGCTGGTCGAAGCCGGGTACGCACCCGAGATGGCGTACTTCGAGTGCCTGCACGAGTTGAAACTGATCGTCGACCTCATCTACGAGGGCGGGATCGGCAACATGAATTACTCGATCTCGAACAACGCCGAATATGGCGAGTATGCAACGGGACCGAAGATCGTCACCGCGGAAACGAAACAGGCGATGAAAGAGGCGCTCGCGCGCATCCAGTCGGGCGAGTACGCCCGCGACTTCATTCTCGAAAACCGCGCCGGGGCGCCGACGCTCATGTCGCGGCGGCGCATGACGTCGCAGCATTCGATCGAGGTCGTCGGCGAGAAGCTGCGCTCGATGATGCCCTGGATCAAGAAGAACAAGCTGGTCGACCAGTCACGCAACTGATGGTCGGCTGGGTATACTGACGCCTATCTCCGCAGCAGGGAAGCGCTTGGATACCCGGATGACGTCAAGGCAACATCAGCGTGGTTGGCTCGGCCTCGTCGTGATCCTCCTCGCGCTCGTGATCGTCGCACTTACGGCACGCACGGCGCTCAAGCAATACGGGCTGCTCGATGATTCCGGCAAGGCGCAACCGGTCGTGGCCAAGCCGGGCGCAACCGAGGTCGAACAAGCGGCAGCAGCAACGCCCCGTAACGCGCTCGAACGCGCACGCGGCGTGCAGGACATGGTGAAGCAGGGCGCGGTCGAGCAGGACAAGCGCATGGAAGAAGCACTTCCCAAGTAACGAGACGCCCGCCGCCACGAACCCTGCTCCGCCCGCTTGCGTGTTCGCGGGAAGCTCGAGCATCGACGCCTTCCGATGAGCCGCTACCCGCATCCGATCATCGCGCGCGAAGGCTGGCCTTACCTGGTTGCCACGCTCGCGGTGGCGCTCGTGCTGTCGCTCGTCGGCTGGTGGCTGCCTGCGGCGCTGGCCTGGGTCGTGTTCCTGTTCGTGCTGCAGTTCTTTCGCGATCCCCCGCGCGACGTGCCGGCGCAGGCGAACGCCGTTGTGTCGCCGGCCGACGGCCGCATCGTGCGAATCGGCAAGGCACGCGATCCATACCTCGATCGCGACGCGCTGATGATCAGCGTGTTCATGAACGTATTCAACGTCCATTCGAATCGCAGTCCCGTCGACGCGACGGTTGCCGAAGTCTGGTATCACGCGGGCGGCTTCGTGAACGCGGCGCTCGAGAAGGCTTCGAGCGAGAACGAGCGCAACGCATTGAAGCTCGTCATGGGGGACGGCACGAGCGTCACGTGCGTGCAGATCGCGGGACTGATTGCGCGACGGATCCTGTGCTACGTGAAGCGCGGCGATACGCTTGCGCGCGGCCAGCGCTACGGCTTCATCCGCTTCGGCTCCCGGGTCGACCTGTATCTTCCGCCTGATGCGATCCCGCGTGCGAGCGTTGGCGACAAGGTCTATGCGACGCAGTCCGTGGTTGCCGAACTGCGCTGATGCGCGTCTCGCGGCGAAAACATGATGGAGCGGCGCGTGGGCGAGCGCGCTCGTGTCCCTTCGTGAGGGACAGGCCCCTATGAACGACTATCAGGACGAGCGGCGCCTTCTCAAGAATCGCGTGCGCCGGCGCGGTATCTACCTGCTGCCCAACCTGTTCACGACCGCAGCGCTCTTCGCCGGCTTCTACGCGATCGTGCAGGCGATGAATGCGAACTTCGACCAGTCGGCGGTCGCGATCTTCGTGGCGATGGTCCTCGACGGACTCGATGGACGCGTTGCACGCATGACCCGCACCCAGAGCGCATTCGGGGCCGAGTTCGACAGCCTGGCGGACATGGTGAGCTTCGGCGCGGCGCCGGCGCTCGTCGTCTACGAGTGGGCGCTGCGCGACATGGGCAAGCTCGGCTGGATCGCCGCGTTCGTCTACGTCGCGGGCGCGGCGCTTCGGCTCGCACGCTTCAACACGCTGCTCGAGGTTGCGGACAAGCGCTGGTTCCAGGGCTTGCCAAGTCCGTCCGCGGCGGCGCTCGTCGCGGGATTCGTCTGGATCATCGACGATCTGGGCCTCGATCCGAACGCTCTGCGCTGGTTTGCCTGGTTCGTGACGCTGTTCGCGGGCCTCACGATGGTGAGCAACCTCAAGTATTACAGCTTCAAGGCCATCAACCTCAAGAAGAGCGTGCCGTTCGTTGCGATGTTCCTGATCGTCCTGTTCGTCGCACTGCTCTCGTACCAACCGCCTCTCGTGCTGTTCGCGGCGTTCGTCATCTATGGCATCTCCGGGTATGTCGTGTCCGGCTGGATGATGCTGCGCGAGCGGCGCATACGTGCGGCCGGTTCGCCTTGACCGCCTCGCCGCGCATCGCCGTGCTCGTTCCGTGCCGAAACGAGGCGGCGACGGTATCGAAGGTGGTGAGCGATTTTCGAGCCGCGCTGCCGCAGGCGGTTGTCTACGTCTACGACAACGGCTCGACCGATGGGACGGGGCTCCTCGCGCGGCGCGCAGGCGCCATCGTTCGCGCGGAGCCGCGGCCGGGCAAAGGCGGCGTCATTCGCAGAATGCTGGGTGAGATCGACGCCGACATCTACGTGATCGTCGACGGCGACGCGACGTACGACCCGGCGAGCGCGCCGCGAATGATCGACGAGCTCGTCACGAACGGCCTCGACATGGTGACGGCCGTGCGCGACGAGCATGGCGAAGGCGACGCGTACCGGCGGGGTCACCGTTTCGGCAACCGCGCCTTCAACGCGCTGCTCGGCATGCTGTTCGGCGTGCGGCCGAGCGACATGCTCTCCGGCTATCGCGTGCTCTCGCGTCCCTTTGCGAAGTCGTTTCCCGCCTCATCCCGCGGCTTCGAGATCGAGACGGAGCTGACCGTGCATGCGCTCGAGCAGCGCTTGCCCACCGGCGAGATCCGCACGCCTTACTACGAGCGGCCCGCGGGATCGCAGAGCAAGCTGTCGACGTATCGTGACGGCCTGTCGATCCTGTGGATGACTGCGGTGCTGTACCGGGATGAAAAGCCACTGGCGTTCTTCGGAGCGTTTGCGGCGATGTTCGGCGCGCTCGGCCTGCTGTTCGGCGGCAGCGTCGTCATCGAGTACATGGAGACGCACCTCGTGCCGCGTTTCCCCACGGCCATTCTCGCGACCGGTTTGATGCTGCTTTCGTTTCTCGCCCTCGGCTGTGGATTGATCCTGCACACCGTCGCCCGCGGGCAGCGCGACATGAAGCGGCTCGCATACCTGGCCGCCGGCGGCCGTCAGCAACGCGAGCGCGAACCGGTTCGAGAGCCGGCCGCTACTTCGCCCCCGCGCCAATCCGTTCCAGCCGACAAAGTTCAATAGGACTGGTCGGCATGTTCGTGCGCACGTCCGCACAGCGGCCTTCGACCCGGCGAAGACCGTGCGCCTGCAGATCTTCGTTACCCTGTCCCTTCGGAAACGATAGCGCGTAAACGGGACCATCGTGCTCGCGGACGACGCCCGCGATTCGCTCGGTGAGACGATTGCGGCTTGCAGGATCGATGACGTTGTTGCGAATGCCCACGTGCCGTGCGTCCGGCGGGAAGAACGGGAGAATATAGGACATCGGCGCGTCGACGGTCAGCAATACGAGGGCTTTCGGTTCGACGGGCGGCACCTGCACGTCGAACCACGTGCGGCCAAATGGCACGCGGCCCCACTCCGACCAGACCGTCGTGCTCACGAGCGCGAACATGGCGCACGTGACCGCGATTGCAGCTTGCGTCGTCGACATCAGACGGCCGATCGCGCCGACGATCAGCACGCCCGAGAGGATCTCGAGCGGCACCGTGTAGCGCAGGATCGAATGCAGCACTGCCCACACGACGAACGACGTGCCGAAGGCAATCGACACCATGCGCCACCGGGGACTCGTCGTGCGGAGTGACGCCGGAACGCCGTCGTCCGCTTGCCGAAAGCGCGCGGCAATCAAGGATGCGATGACGGTCAATGCGACTCCATATAGCAGCGGCATGCGCGCATCGACGTAGCGGATCTCGCTCACGAAACCTGGATCGGGTGCGAGCAGCTTGAACGGCAGGACGACCCATTCCCGAAACGAGTGTGGACCATAGCGAGCGGGCAGCGCGGGCCGGAAGTCCCACCACGGAGAATGAAACCACTGGTTGCCATAGGGAAACAGCGGATTGCCGTAGTGTGTGTAGAGTGCGTACGACCAGGGACCGAGCGTGAGCGCGAGGCCGACGACGACGGCGACCGAAAACCAGGTTGCGTTGCGAATGCCTGCCGCTAGCGGGGCGCGACGTCCGAGCAGCGCGACTGCCAGACCCACCGCGTATGTCGCCGCGGTGAGCTTCAGTCCGCTCGCCACTCCGATCAGGACGCCGGCCAGGACCACGGGAAACGTGCGTAAGCGCGGCAGTGGGAACTGTGCGCCCGGCGGCGAAGGCTCCGCCTGCACGAGCAGCCAGAGGGATGCGATGACGAAAGCCGAGACGAGCCACTCGTCGGTCGTGCTTCCCAGCTGTCCGACGCCCATCGTTCCCGTGAAGCCGATCGTGATCGCGGCCACCGTTGCGCCGAGCCGCGACATCAGCGCGAGGTCGGCGAACAGCAGCCACGCAATGCGGATCGCGAAATAGGCCGCTATGCCGGTTGGCAGGGCAAGCCAGAGCGTGATCAGTCTTGGATGGACGCCGGCCGCGACGAGCGCATAGAACGGCACGTCCGGCAGGGGGTTGTGGAACGTCTGCAGCTGCGCGGCCGCAATGTCCCACTCGAATATCCGGCCCGTGATCCACGCCCACGGATTGTAGAAATGATAGTTCTGCAGGTCCCAGTTCGCGTCCTGTCCGAGCGCGCGCGCGGCGATGAATGCGCCGGCGACGCACGCGATCAGCACGATTGCATCGACGTACCGGAGATGCGGGGCGGCACGCGGGTGCGGGGCATGCATGGCGCGCGCGATTATGCCATCGCCCTCGATCGGCCGAAGCTTCCCGGGAACGCGCTCGCCTGCGGGGCATGCATGGCGTTATGCCATCGCCCTCGATCGTCCGAAGCTTCCCGCGACCGCGTCCATGTCCACAGGGTTACGCGCGTTGTGGTCTGCTGAACCACTTGGCGTTAGCCGCGCCGGCTTGCGGCCGCCTCGGATTTGCGCTAGATTTCGAAGGATGAGCAGCCTCGCAAGCTCCGGCACTGCGCTTTTCGACGCCCGGACGGTCACGTCCGCGTCGCCGTCGATCCTCGCCGGCCTGCTGCTCCTGCTGCGCCTCGCGCGCAGATAACCCCACACCCTTCGCTTCGAGCAGTGCCAGACCGCCCAGACCGGGCGGCCCGATGCATTCATACGTCAACGGAATTCCTTTATGCTCTCCGAGCCTGCACGCAAATATCGGCCGTTCCAAATCGTCGATCTTCCCGATCGTTCGTGGCCTTCGCGCACGATCACCGCTCCGCCGATCTGGCTTTCAACCGACCTGCGCGATGGCAATCAGGCGCTGATCGAGCCGATGGACGCCAGGCGGAAGCTGCGCATGTTTCGCCAGCTCGTGGAAATCGGCTTCAAGGAAATCGAGGTTGCGTTTCCGTCGGCGTCGCAGACCGACTTCGACTTCGTTCGCAAGCTGATCGAGGAAGACCTGATTCCGGACGACGTCACGATCCAGGTGCTCACGCAATCGCGCGACGAGCTCATTCGTCGCACCTTCGAGTCGCTTCGCGGCGCGCCGCGGGCCATCGTCCATCTCTACAACCCGACCGCGCCGCTCTTCCGGCGCGTCGTGTACGGCAAGGATCGCGCGGGAATCATCGATATTGCGACGGAGGGCGCGCGCCTCTTCGTCGAGTGCGCGGCCGCCCAGCCCGAGACCGATTGGCGCTTTGAGTATTCGCCCGAAACGTTCACGATGACGGAGCTCGATTTCGCGCTCGAGATCTGCGAGCGCGTCGTCGACGTCTGGGAAGACGCGACGTCGCACCGGGTGATCCTCAACCTGCCCGCCACCGTCGAGGTTGCGACACCGAATGTCTTCGCGGACCAGATCGAGTGGATGCATCGCCATTTGAGTCGACGCGACCGCGTGATCGTTTCCGTTCATCCGCACAACGATCGGGGCACCGGCGTCGCGGCCGCGGAGCTTGCCGTGATGGCCGGCGCGGACCGCGTCGAGGGTTGTCTCTTCGGCAACGGCGAGCGCACCGGCAATGTTTGCCTCGTGACGCTCGCGATGAACCTGTATTCGCAGGGGGTCGATCCGCGTCTCGACTTCAGTGACATCGGCTCCGTGATCCGCACGGCGGAATTCTGCACGGCGCTGCCCGTGCATCCTCGGCATCCGTATGCGGGAGAGCTCGTGTTTACCGCGTTTTCGGGCTCGCACCAGGACGCAATCAAGAAGGGCTTCACGGCGCAGCGCGCGGAGGAGGCGCGAGGCGGCACACACTGGGAGGTGCCGTATCTGCCGATCGATCCCGCGGACGTGGGCCGCACATACGAAGCGGTGATTCGCGTCAACAGCCAGTCTGGCAAGGGCGGCATCGCGTTCCTGCTCGAGCGCGACTACGGTCTTGCGCTGCCCCGCCTGTTGCAGATCGAATTCAGCCAGGTCGTGCAATCGATCACCGACGAGACGGGCAAGGAGCTGTCGTCGATCGACATCCACGCGGCATTCCTGCGCGAGTACGTCGCGCGGACTGCCCCCATCGCGTACATCGAGCATCGCGCGACGCATGCGAGCGGTCCGGGGCCCGTCGAGCAGTTGAGCGCCCGCCTCGCCGTAGAGGGCACCGAGATGGTCGTGAGCGGGAGCGGCAATGGTCCGGTCGACGCGTTCGTGCACGCACTGAGGGAAGGGCTCGGCGCGGATATCCACGTGCTGGCGTACCATGAGCACGCGACCGGAAGCGGCGAGGATGCAACGGCCGTCGCTTATGTGCAACTGCGCGCGGGCGAACGCACCGTCTATGGCGCCGGGCTCGATCCGAACATCGTCACGGCGACGCTCAAGGCCGTGACGGCGGCGGTCGATCGGGGCGTTTCGCAGCGCGCGATCGCGCTTCGCGTATACGAGGGCGCCGCCGCCGCGTGAGCATGGAGGCCATCATGTCCGACCACCTGATCATTTTCGACACGACCTTGCGCGACGGCGAGCAAAGCCCGGGCGCGTCGATGACGAAGGAAGAGAAGACGCGGATCGCGCGTCAGCTGGAGCGCCTTCGCGTCGACGTGATCGAGGCGGGCTTTCCCGCTTCGTCGAACGGCGATTACGAGGCGGTGCACGACATTGCGAAAGCGATCCACGAGAGCACCGTGTGCGGCCTCGCGCGCGCAAACGAAAACGACATTCGCCGCGCGGGCGACGCATTGCGACCGGCGCGATCGATGCGCATCCACACGTTCATCGCGAGCTCGCCGATCCACATGCAGATGAAGCTGCGGATGACGCCCGAGCAGGTGCTCGACCAGGCCGTCAAGGCCGTCGGATGGGCGCGACAATACACCGACAACGTGGAGTTCTCGCCCGAGGACGCCGGTCGCTCGGAGCCCGATTTTCTCTGTCGCCTGCTGGAGGCGACTATCGCGGCCGGCGCGACGACGGTGAACATCCCGGACACCGTCGGCTACACGATGCCGTGGCAGTTCGGCGCGCTGATCAAGTCGCTGCGCGAGCGCATTCCCAATTCGGACAAGGCGGTCTGGTCCGTGCATTGCCACAACGACCTCGGCCTCGCGGTCGCCAATTCCCTGGCCGGTGTCGCCGCCGGCGCGCGCCAGATCGAATGCACGATCAACGGCATCGGCGAGCGCGCAGGCAATGCCTCGATGG
>Ga0105248_10009056_pt1 | contig 10948 bp, 8 predicted proteins | sample KBSS34metaG_FD_81524 | JGI IMG/M metagenome (GOLD analysis project Ga0105248, IMG submission 81524) | Switchgrass rhizosphere microbial communities from Kellogg Biological Station, Michigan, USA - KBS S3-4 metaG | ecosystem: Host-associated > Plants > Roots > Rhizosphere > Soil | place...
CAATCTCGCGCCTTCTCTGCGAGACCGCGTAGGAAATCACCCCGTAGATGCCGACGACGCCCAACACCAGAGCCATCGACGCGGCGATCGCCAGCATCACCAGCGTGAACGAAGTCGGGGCGAGTGACTGATCGTAGACCTCACGCATGGTCCGCGGCGACACCGGCAGGTTGGCGTTCACCGACCAGACGGCCTGCCGCACCCGACGGCCGCCGAGCGCGAACTGACGTCGCACCTTCCTGCTTGATGGTGGTCGTGGCCATGAAAACGCTGGCGGCGGCCGCGCGGCGCCGACCTGCCGCCCCATCATGCTTGGCTACGGCTACTGGCAGCGGCGTTTTGGCGGCGATCGCGGGCCACCATCATTTCGCACTGCGAGAAGGTCAGTCATTGCACGGCGATGGTGACTTCGTTGCTCGGCCGGTCCACATAGGTCAGACGCACAGGCACCGCAGGTCCCGGTTCGATGCCCGTTGGAACGCGAACGCGCACCTGTTTCACTCCTGGAACGCCGGGCACCTGGCTCACGCTTTCGACGATGGCCATACGACCAGCGATGGCAACCTGTGGAGGAATCGCGCTGTCGACGCTCAGGCCGGTGCAGTTGATGTCAACGTTCTCGCCGGCAACGGCGGGATCCTCGGGTGCGGCCACGTGCGTCGTGCCGGCGTGGAAGATCGCGCCTTGCCCGTGCCCATCGCCTGACACGGAAACAAGCGCAGGACCCGGTACCAATACGTCCGGATCATAAAGTTCTGCGCTCGCGAGACTTCCGCCAAAGATGCCTATGCCTCCGTACGAAACACCTCCGGCCACCAACACGCGCCCGGACCCAAGCAGCGTGGCCGTGTGCGTCTCGCGAGTTGCGGCCATGCTGCCGGTCGGGAAAAACCCTCCGGTCGACGGATCGTACAGTTCCGCGCTCGCAACACTCCCAGCAAACCCGCAAGCATTGCCCGTGCAACTATCCGTTTCACCACCTACAGCCAGGACCATGCCATCGGGGAGCCAGGTGAGCGTGTGCCACACTCGCCGCCAGGCCATGTTGCCGGTCGCGGCAAATGTGTGCGTCAGTGGCTCGTACAATTCAGCGCTGGACGACCGGCCCAAATCCACTCCTCCGGCAAGCAGCACCTTTCCATTCGTGAGCGGGGCAGCCGCAGACTGATCGCTGACCAGCATGCCGCTCGGACTGAAGGAATCTCTTGCCGGGTCATAGATCTGGGTCGGGTACTGGCCGGGAAACAAGACCGTGCCGTCCGCCAGTAGCATCGCTGGAGCGCAAAAGTCGCATCCGTCCCGGGCGACATAGGCGCCGGCCGCGCTGAACTGTCTCGAGGCCGGATCGTAGAGCTCAGCCGGTGCGACGTTCGGATAGGCGCGGTCCCCATATCCGCCGATGACGAGCACTTTGCCCGTCGGGAGCAGGATCGCCGTGTGCCCACCCCGCGCCGTGCTCAATGGTCCGGTCGCGCCAAACGTGCGACTGACAGGATCGAACAGCTCGGCGCTTGCCAGCGCACCGCCGTCACCATAACCGCCGACAATCAAGACCGTGTTGTCCGGAAGCAACGTCGCGGTGTGCATCCGCCGCGCCGTCGTCATCCTCCCGACCGGGCGAAAGGTATTGGCGTCTGGATCGTAGATCTCCGCACTGGCCAGAATCCCGCTCGATGAGGAGGTCGACGCTCCGCCGACGATGAGCACCTGGCCGTTGGCCAGCAACGTCGCGGAGTGGAATGACCGAGCGATGGTCATGCTGCCCGCCGGGGTGAACGTGCCTGAGGATTGTGCGGTCGCGATCGTGGAGCCGCCGGAAACTCCGAAAACGAACAGACAGAGCAGGCGAAGCTGGAGAGACATCCACTGTGCATTAGCGGCGCGCTCCATATTTCGCCTCCCGGCTCGGATGATCATCGACTCGCGACGTTGAACGCTGACGCTGACAACATTCGTGTTCATGCTACCCATTTCCACAGTCGGATTACCAACCGAACGCGCGCGCGATCCCGAGTAGGTACTGATCAATGCCACAGGATCGATCTGGTCTGAGTTCGGGGGTTCCCCAAACAGGTCCGCCTTTCCGAAAAGATTGCTCGGCGGGACGGGCTGGGCAGCTGCTCACAGCCTCGACGACACTCCCCCCCGAGAGCCGTCTTTGCTAAGCTCGTTGAACGGACGTTTGCGAGACCCGAGCTCGCAGCCGGGAGCGACCGCGCCGAAGGGCGTTTCGGTGTCGGCATTGCCCGAGTGGAGCGTCGCGAGAGCCGGCGCTCAGCAGCGTCCGTCGATCCGCACTGGTTCCTGGAGGAGAAGGCGCTCAAGGCTGATCACTGTCAGTACTTCTAGCGCGGTTTACCCGCTCGACACGTAGGGCGGGTCCTTTCGGACCCGCCACATGAGCCGGATCCAAAAGCACCCGGCCTACAAATGTCTGCTGAGAACGTAATCGGCGTGCCGCGCGTTTCCGCCGCGCAGCCTGCTAGAGCATTTTCAGTTTGCGTGTCGCGCAGGGATGGGGGGTTGGGGCTTAAAGATTCGACAAGGGTGAGACGCTGTCCACCGGCGTCCGTATGGAGTACGTCGAACAGGGATCAACCGGCGGCATACCGGTGGTGTTCCTGCACGGTGTGACCGATTCGTGGCGTTCGTTCGAGCGCGTCCTCCCGCCAGCCCGGGTCTGGCAGGCGGCATTCGCGGGATTTTTCGACACGCCGGACTTTTCGGGAGACCTCGCGAGCGTGTCGGCGCCGTCACTGATCATGTGGGGCGACAAGGACGCGTACGCCCCGCGGGAGCACCAGGATCGGCTGGCCGCCCTCATTCCCGGTGCGCGGCTCATCGTCTACGAAGGTGCCGGCCACGGATTCCACTGGGAGGATTCCGCGCAGTTCGCGAAAGACCTGTTGGTATTCCTCGCAACAGTGTCCCCGCGGTCGGCACCAGCGAGGAGTGATGGCAGTCAACGCGTCAAGGCCATTGTCTGAGGATGTCGTCCGCTTTGGCAGTCGCGGGCGCGCGGTGATCGCGTACGTCACACGACTGCGCAGTGACGTGGCTGGTCCCCGAGCGTCGGGCGCGCTACTTGATCGTGATCTTCTCCACGTCCCAGAGGGTGCACGACCCCTTGTAGAGGACGTTGTCGCCCTCGGCGTGCAAGGAGTGAATGAGGCAGCCGGCTTGTCCGCGGCCCAGGCTCGTCTGCGCCCAGCCGAGGAGCTTCCCGGTGTTCTTGTCCAGCTGATAGATCTTGCCGTTGCCGTCGCCGCTGTAGATGTATTTGGCGGTGACCTGCACCGACCACGGTGCGCCGATGCCGGTGATGGTTTTCTTGAAATTCAGGTCCGTGTCGTAGACCTGGATTCGGAAGTTGCCCCGGTCAGCGACGTACACGAGGCCCTGCGACGCATCTACGGCAATGCCGTGTACGGTGTTGAACTGGTTGGCTCCGGCGCCGCGAGTGCCGACCGTCTTGATCCAGCTGCCGTCCTTGCCGAGCTTCACGACGCGCGAGTTGTTGTAGCCGTCGGCGACGAAGATGTTGTCCTGTGCGTCCCAGGCCAGATCGGTTTCGCGGTTGAACGTGCCGACACCGGCCGGAGGGACGTGCTCGGTGTCCTTCTCGCCTCGCTCGAGATATTTCTCGAGATAGTCGATCGCCTCGGGTTTGCGGCCAAGCACCATCTTCACCATGGCGTTCGGATCGAACTTGACGATCATGTTCGACCCTTCGTCCACCATCCACACGTTGTCGTACTTGTCGACGCGCACGGCATGCGCGAAGGATGCGGCGTAGTTGCCCGGTCCCCACATCTTGACGAACTTCAGGTTCTGGTCGAATTCGAAGAGCTCGGCTGCCGTGCCGCCGCGCGAGCTGCCGCCGGTGCCGGTGCGCGAGTACACGAACAGGTGCCCCTTCGAGTTCCTGGATACCCCCTCGGTCTCGCCGATCGTGTGGCCGGGGACCGAAAGCGCAAGGACCTCCTCGGTGATCTGCAGCTTCGGCGTCGAAGTCTCGAGCTCTTGTTGCTGCCGCTGGCGTGCCTGCGCCTCGGGATTGCCGCCGCCGCCCTGCCCCTGCAGGACCACGCCCGTCGTCACCACACACAGGGCTGATACCGAAACGATTGCTGACCAATGTGTCATAGCATCACTCTCCGTGGGGAACGGTACCCGCAAAAGGCCGCCGGGACAACCCCCGGGGGACGAAGGTAAGGCTCGGGCCGCGGTGCCGGTCATGAGGTCTCGAAGCCGAGAGTGTCGAATCGACGGCAGCGTCAGCAAACGGTCGTGGGCGGCGCGGCCACGCGTGCGTAGCTCAGCGAGCGCAGACGTGACAGACAACTCGTTCGCCGGCACGCAGCGTGACGCGGCATTCTCGCTCTACCCGTCTTGATCGACAGCCGGGTCTGACCGTGAAATTCGCGACGGACAGATTTCGTCGGGTGAAGTTCGGCATAATGGACGGTATGAAGATCATCCGCAACACTATCATTGTCGTCGCTCTGTCATCGGTCGCGCTCGCCACGAGTGCGTGTCCCGACAAAGGCCCTGCTGAAAAGGCCGGCGAGAAGATCGACAAAGCCGTTGACAAGACGAAGGACGCAGCAAAAGACGCGACCAAGTAGGACGTCTCGTCCTCGGTTTCCCGCTGGACGAGCGCATCGAAGAACTTTCCCCGAGGATTGGAGAGTGGGCTGGAGTGGTCCACTCTCGGATCGTCGTCGGCGTTCCTACTCCGATGCACCACCCGAGCTGACCATGCTGATGGTCTTTCTCCCAGCCAACCCAGGAGCACTTGTGAAAGCGATTCTGCACAGCCAATACGGATCGCCCGATCTCCTGCAGTTCAAGGAGGTCGACAAACCTGCTCCCAAGGACAACGAAGTGCTGATCGCCATACGCGCGACCACCGTGTCAACTGGTGACTGCAACGTCCGCAATTTCACGTTCGTCACCAAGTCGATGCGGCCCATCGCCAAACTGATGTTCGGTATCGGCAAGCCTTGGAAGGCCCGCATCCTCGGGACCGAGCTGGCCGGGGAAGTGGCGCGAGTGGGTCGAAACGTTACGAAATTCAAGAATGGCGATCGAGTTGTTGCCTCGACCGGCATGGCGGGCGGCGGGCACGCTCAGTACGCGTGCCTTCCTGAAACCGGGGCTGTGGTGATCAAGCCGGATTCGCTGAGTTGGGAGGAAGCCGTTGCCATTCCATTCGGAGCGAACACCGCGTTGTATTACCTTCGAGACGTGGGACAGATCCAAGCCGGGCAAGACGTCGTGATCGTCGGCGCTTCGGGAGCGATCGGCTCGGCCGCCGTGCAGCTGGCCAAACACTTTGGCGCGACGGTCACGGCGGTCTGCAGCGGCGCGAACATCGAGTTGGTGAAGTCCCTGGGGGCCGACACGATGATCGACTACACCAGGGAAGATTTCACGAAGAGTGGAAGAACCTACGACTTGATCTTCGACGTCGTCGGCGCGACGACTTTTGACCGCTGCCAGCACTCGCTGAAACCTGACGGTGTCTTCCTGCAAAACATCATGGAGTTGAGCGACGTCGTTCGGGCCCTTTGGACCTCCGTCGCCGGGAGAAAGAAGATCAAGGGCGGTGTGGCCATCGGAAACCAGCAAGGCATGAGGCTGATCGCAGAACTTGCCGCCGATGGGACACTCAAGCCGGTCATCGACAGAAGCTACCCGTTGGAGCAGATCGCGGAAGCTTTCAAGTATGTGGAGCGAGGGCACAAGAGGGGAAATGTGGTGATCACGGTCGGCTGACACCACCCCGGAGTTTGACTGGCACAGCCGAGATACGCGCCGCCAAGCGCGCGCTGTGTCACCGGACCGGCTTCCAATTCAGGATCAACCTGACAGGCGTCGGGCCGGCAGGCTCAACGAAGTTGCTCATCAGAAAGGATTGCCCATCGGCGGACACGACGTACTGTGCGCCCCATACCCACGGTTGTATGACATAGCCAACGCGCGTCGCGAAGAGAGCGATCGCGACGCCGACGACGGTCGGGCGGTCGGCACTCAGCTGAATGGGAACCGCCATGAGCCGTCCGTCGAGGCCGATGTAGAAGAGTTCCCGACCATCCTGCCGCCAGCGCACCTGTGCGCCGCCATTGGTCGACACCCGGACCGGCGCTCCCGGACCAGGAAAGGGCTGCAGGTACACCTCGAACCGGCCCGAGTGGTCGGAGTGGTACGCGATCCATTTGCCGTCGGGAGAGAACTGACCGTCGCGCTCGTCGGATTCCGTCTGAATTACCGGGAACGGTTTACCCCCTCCTAGCGGCACGACCCACAAGTCGAGGCCCATCTCTGGACCAAGCCTGTCGTATAACAGGAACTTGCCATCCGGCGACCAATCGGCTGCGAGAACAGCGACAGAGCCGGGCGGCAGCAGCACCTCTTCATCGCCAATTCCCGTGTCCGCCTTCTGATAGAGACCAAGTTCGCCGCTCCGGTTCGACGCGAATGCAATGCGGCTCCCGTCATGGGACCAGACCGGGAACACATCCTCGGCAGGGTGAGTGGTGAAACGGCTGAGTATGCCGCGGCGGGTCTCCATCAACCACACATCGGCATTTCCGGTCCCGTCGCGCATCGCAACGGCGAGGCGGCTCAGGTCGGGAGAAGGCGATGGAGAGTTCCAGTTGCCGGGATTGCCAACCGTTCGGATCTCTCGGCCGGACCGGTCGACCCAAACGAACTGCCGATCTCCGCGCGCGGATCCGAGGCGAAAGGCGATCGCGCCCCCCGCCGCAGCGGAGATCGGAGCATGTCCGGAAAGGGTGATGACACCAGTCATGCCGTCTTCCACCAGAAACGGCGTCCCTTTCAGCTCGAGCCGCTCTGCGTCGAACTCTTGCGCGAACACGGTTTTCTCACGGACGAAGAAAATATGACCGGAGGCGTACGCCGCGGCTGAATCCGCATCGATCAGCCTGCGCGCCAGCGGCCCATCGATCTGTCCCAGCCAGACGCCGCGAGCCTCGGGACTGGCGATCACGTAGTACAGAAAATGACGACCGTCGGGCAGAAACTCTGGATACGAGTGACTCGCGTGATTCTTCTCGAGCCGTGTCACAGCCGTTCCCGCGCTCTGGCCGGAGGCGGACATCCGAACGATCGCGCTCGCCGGACTCGGAGCGAAAAGCATCGTGCCGTCGCGATTCCACGCACCGCCTCCGTACCCTCCCTGTGTCAAGGTCCGCACCAATCCGCCGTCGAGATCGATGCGCTTGACCCGGCCGTCCGCAAAGAACGCGACGGAACGGCTGTCCGGCGACCAGAACGGCGACTCTGCACCGCCGGTTCCCGGCAACGGACGTGACACGACCGAGTCGAGCGGACGCACCCACAAGTGCGGCTGGCCGTCCACCGACGCGACAAACGCCAGCGCGCGCCCATCGGGCGACAAGGCGAGCGAGGCGAGATCGTCCGGCTGCGAGACAGGCGGTGTCGTGATCTCGAGGCGCACTGTGGCCGGCGCCGCTGTTGGACGAAGAGCCAGGGCGAACACGCTGACAGCGATCAACGCGACACCCGCGACCGCTGTCATCCAGACGATCCGCTCCGTGCGGCGGTTAGCTGTCCTCGTGGGAGACCGCGCCGCCCATTCGCCTCGCGATTCGAGCTCGAGACGCGCATCCCCGACGTCGCGGAGACGCTGTTTGTGGTCTTTCTCCAGGCAGCGTCTCAGAAGAATGAGGATCGGCTCGGGAACCCGCGGCCCCAGCAGGTCCCAATCGGGCTCGTCGCGCAGGATAGCGGCGATCGTGTCCGACATCCCGTCCGCCGCGAATGCTCGCCTCCCGGTCAGCATTTCGTACAGCACGCAGCCAAACGCCCAGATGTCGCACCGCTTGTCCACCGGCCGTCCCTTCGCCTGCTCGGGACTCATGTACGCCGCGGTGCCCAAAACGACGCCCGTCGCGGTCATGGCGGGCGTTGTGATCGCGGGTGTTATCTCCGACCGCATTCCCGATGCGGGCTCCAGCGCCTTCGCCAATCCGAAATCGAGCACCTTGACGGTGCCATCAGGTCGCACCTTGATGTTCGCAGGCTTCAGATCGCGATGAATGATCCCCTGCTCGTGCGCGGCGTCGAGCGCCTCGGCGATCTGCTTGGCAATCAGGAGCGCCTCGTCGAACGGAATCGGCCCCTTCGCGATACGGTCCGCGAGCGTGGGGCCCTCGACCAGCTCCAGAACCAGCGCCTGGACGCCATTCGATTCCTCAAAGCCGTAGATAGCCGCGATGTGGGGATGATTGAGCGCGGCCAGGACGCGGGCTTCACGCTCGAACCGGGCGAGACGATCGGGATCAAGAGCGAACGCGGTCGGCAGCATCTTCAGGGCGACCTCACGATGCAGCTTCGTGTCCCGCGCCCGATATACCTCCCCCATGCCGCCTTCGCCAATCTGTGCCGAGATCGTGTAGGGACCGAGCGCCTGGCCAATCCTGATCCCCCCGCCGATACCGTTCGCGACCGCCGGGGTACTCAGGAACGCGGCGCCGCCCTCCTGTGCGAGCAGCGACTCGACCTCACGGCGCAGCGCGTGATCTCCTGCGCACGCCTCGGCCAGAAATGACCCGCGTTGGTTCGCGCTGTACCCGAGCGTCTCGTGATACAGCCGCTTGATCCTCGCCCAGCGCTCAGGTGTCATCACGTGGGGAACCGCCCAATTCGCGCGCCAACCACGCTTTCGCCAGCAGCCAATCGCGCTTGATGGTACCCGCGGAGAGATGAAGCGCCACCGCGGTCTCTTCCACGCTCATGCCGGCGAAGAAACGCATCTCGACAACTCTGCACATCCGGGGGTCGACCGCCTCCAACGCATTCAAGGCATCGTCGAGTGCCACGAAATCCTGGGAGGGCGTGTCCGCGACCGCGACGGCTTCGTCAAGCGAAACCTTACGACCGCCCGGGTCGCGCTTCTGATAACCCTTCGCGCGCGCGGCGTCGACCAGTATGCGCCGCATGAGGCGCGAGGCCATCGCAAAGAAATGCGCGCGGTTTTGCCACTGAACCTGCTTGACCTCAATCAGCCGGAGATACGCCTCATTGACCAGCGCGGACGCCTGAAGCGTGTGCCCGGCGCGCTCGTGGCGCATATGGCGGCCCGCCAAGCGCCGTAGCTCCCGGTGGACGAGGGGCAGCAAGCGGTCGAGCGCCGCCATTTCACCCCGTCCCCAGGCCTGCAGCAGAGCCGTGGGGTCGTGCGAGCGACTGAGAATGCGCCGATTCTACACCCGCCTGTCTTGACCCCCGTACGCCATCCGCGTTTCTTGGCCGCTTTCTGAAGACTTTGGCCGTTCTCGACGTCGTTCTCGCCTCCGGTGATTGGGACCGGCTCCAGTTGGTCCAGCGAGGTGCAGACGATGACGCTCAACGACTTCCTGTTCCGACTGGCGTTCATTCTGTGTATTCGAGCCTCCTTCGTCGCCATCGCGTGCTCGGTCGGTGCCCCGGCGTCTGCCGCCGACGTCGATGCACTCTCCCACAGGCGACCCAACAATTCGGTCATGCTGTTCCAGACTCGGACGGAGGGATCGCGGACCAGGCGGCCTGCCGAAGCCGGTGTCCGAGCCCAATCTCGGCAGGTCGCTGCGCAGGGCGGGGTTCTTCAGCCAGCGCCGATTCAGGCCGCGCTCGACCTGCTGAAATGGTCTTTCGACCACGTGCCCATGATTGAGGTCGTCGACGTGTGCCCGCCCGGGGTCAGCCTCATCGCTGAGGGCTGGACGGTCTATGACGGGAACGGGAAGGCGCGGCCCACGATCTACGTCGCGGGATGGTCGGCGCTCTACCGCGCTATTCTTGCGAATCGGCTCGATGTTCAGTACAACGTGATTCGCCTCGCGGGTGTCCTCGCCCACGAACGCGCGCATATCGAACATGGCCAGAATGACGAGTTGGCCTACCTCGCGCAGCTGACCACGCTGGAACACCTACGGGCACACGACATCGACATCGCCAACGTGCGACGAGCACTGGAGGCTGTCAAGCGTCAGCAACACGGGCGCCATTGAAGCCCCCGCGCGGGATCCTTGTCGCTCCGTACGGGCGCAATGTGTACAGATACGCGGAGTTCTCGAGCCAGCCGCTCATCGTTCGCTGATGCAACATTCCGCGCCTACGCTGTCGCGAGGCGACGTTCAAGGGATTGGAAACCGAGGACTGTCCGCTCACGAACCTTCCAGAGACGAAGAGCGGACCATGAGGACAGGGCCTGAACCAGGAAAAGATGAAGGACTGGATTTGGCTGAGACCAAAAGTCAAGGGACAGAGAGACCTGCTCTCTGTCCCTTGACTGCTGCTGTTGGCCAGTCTCAGTGCCGAACCTGACTCGTTTCGTTGCCCCCTTCGTACACTTCGCAATTCGCGCGCTCTTGCAGCATGCCGCCGCCACCCCCCTGCTGCTCCACCAGGGGCAGGACGCGGGTCGGCATCACCCAGGGTTCAATAAACACCTCTGGATCCTCGATTGTCATGTCGTAGCGGAGCTCATTGCCGACACGCGTGAGTTTCTCGATGATATGCATGCTGCCGGAGTGGAACAGGCCCCCTCGTCCCAACCACGTCGAATCGTCGAAATTAATGGAGTCGATGACGAGCGTATCCCCTTGCCAGGTTCCTGTGCTCTGTCCGTAGAACGTTGCGAGGTTCTCCGCCCGCCGGTTCCGCGCGCGACCATCCGTGGGGATGGCGCGGTATTCGTTGTTTCCGCCACCGTAATCGGAATTTATTGGGTAGAAGAAAATGAGGTCTCTATCGGTTTGGACGATCCGCGTGGGCGTGCCGTGCCGCGGGAGCCCGAGCGGCTTGCACGTCATGACAGGATCGTACTTGTTCGTCCACTGGTCGAGTTCCTGAATCTTGTCCCAGAACTCGGGTTTGTAAATCGGGCGACCGAGCACCCCAAACCGAGAAGGCG
>Ga0105248_10009057_pt1 | contig 10948 bp, 10 predicted proteins | sample KBSS34metaG_FD_81524 | JGI IMG/M metagenome (GOLD analysis project Ga0105248, IMG submission 81524) | Switchgrass rhizosphere microbial communities from Kellogg Biological Station, Michigan, USA - KBS S3-4 metaG | ecosystem: Host-associated > Plants > Roots > Rhizosphere > Soil | place...
CGAGCACCTGGCGGCCAACGCGGGCGACTACGTGTACGTGCCAGCCGAGACGCCGCACCTCGTGATGAACCGCTCCGACTCGGTGTGTCGCGCCGTCGTGGCGCACACGGCCGCCGACGACCAGGCGGGCATCGTCATGCTGCCCGAGCTGGACACTAGGGTGTGACCGGTCTCGATCATCTCATCTACGCAGCGCCTGACCTCGCTTCCGCAGTGGGCGACATCGAGAAGCGGCTCGGCCTGAAAGCGACACCTGGCGGCCGCCATCCGCAGTGGGGCACGCGCAACGCGATCGTGCCGCTCGGGCCGGACACCTATCTCGAGATGATCGGGCCCGACGATCCCGTTGCTCCGCGGCCGACGCTGTTCGGCATCGATCGACTCACGGCGCCGCGACTCGTGACCTGGGCGGCGAAGGGTGCCGATCTGCCATCGCTTGCGGCGCGTGCACGCGCGCATGGGATCGACCTTGGCGCCGTCACCCGTGGAGAGCGCGCACGGCCGGACGGGACGCGGCTGACATGGGATGCGACGGATCCGTTCGCGGATCGAGAAAGTGGCGTCATCCCGTTCTTCATCGATTGGCGCGACAGCCCCCATCCCGCCGCATCAGCCTCGCCGACGACGACACTCGCGCGCTTGCATGCGGAGCATCCGGAATCCGAACGCATCGCAGCGCTGCTGCGTGCTCTCGACATCGCTCTCGACATTCGGCCGGGCCCAACCCCCGCGCTGTTCGCCGAGCTCCACGCTCCTGCCGGGGCGGTGACGCTGCGCTAGACGGGCGCCAGATGGCCCGTGTACAGCGCGCGGGTCACATCCGCGTAGCGCTCGGCAACGACGCGGCGTTTCACCTTGAGCGACGGTGTGATCAGGCCGTTCTCCTGCGTCAGCTCCTGGTCGAGGATGGCGAAGCCCTTGATGGTCTCGAACCGCGCGAGCTCGGCGTTCACGCGCTCGATCTCGCCCGCGATCAGCGCGTGCGCCTGGGGGCTCGCGACGAGCTGCGCGTGCGTCTCGCCCGTCCAGCCGGCGGCGCGCGCTGCGGCTTCCAGCCGTTCGAACGCCGGCGCGACGAGGCACACGATGTATGGCTTCGCCTCGCCGAGCAGCACGGCCTCGCCGACGAGCGGACTGCGCTTCAGCTTCGTCTCGATCGGCTGCGGCGCCACCTTCTTGCCGCCGGCCAGCACGATCAGGTCCTTGAGCCGGTCGGTGATGTACAGATAGCCGTCGTCGTCGAAGCGTCCGATGTCGCCGGTGTGGAACCAGCCGTCGCGCAGCGCCTCACGCGTCGCGGTCTCGTCCTTGAAGTACCCGCGCATGACGTGCGGGCCCCGCGTGATGATCTCGTCCTGCTCGCCGAGCTTGACCTCGACACCCGGGATCGGCGGCCCGACGGAGCCGGGCTTCTCGCGGCCCGGCGGATTCAGGCAGATGACCGGCGACGTCTCGGTCAGGCCGTAGCCCTCGATCACCGTGATGCCGAGCGCGAAGAAGAACTCCAGCGTGTGCGGGCTGAGTGGCGCGCCGCCCGAGATGCAGATGCGCAGCCGCCCGCCCATACCCTCGCGCACGGTGTGCGCGATCAGACGATCCGCCAGCCGCATCGCGAGCGTACGCTCGTCGCGCCGCTCGAAGTGTGCGCGAGCGCCCTGCTCGAGGTGACGCATGCCCCACGCGAACAGCCGCTGGCGAAATGCCGGCGCCTCCTGCACGCGCGCGAGGATGCGGGCATGCACCTTCTCGTAGAAGCGCGGCACGCCATTGATGATCGTCGGCCGCACCTCGCGCACGTCGGTCGCCACGGTGTCCATGCTCTGCGCATACGCGATGGTGACACCGCCGCGCAGCATGCCGTAGAGCCCCGCCATGCGCTCGAACACGTGGCAGAGCGGCAGGAACGACAGCGACACGTCCTCCGACGTGATCGTCACCAGCTCGTAGCACGCCGCCAAGTCGAACGCGATGTTGTGGTGGGTGAGCATCGCGCCCTTCGGCTCGCCCGTCGTGCCCGAGGTGTAGATGATCGTGGCGAGATCCTCGGGCCGCACGGCGGCCGCACGCTCACGAAACGCCCGCGGCGCGGCCGTACGCCGCTCACCGCCGGTCGCGACGACGTCGGCGAACGCGCGCTCGCGCGGCGCGCGCAATTCCATGGTGTCCATGCACACGATCGCGCGCAGCGACGGCAGCTGCGCCTGTACCTCGCGCAGCTTGGCGAGTTGCTCCTCGCTCGATACGACGACGACGACCGGGTCGGCATGGCCAAGGATCTTGCCGACCTGCGCCGCGGTCAGCGTCGGATACACCGGTACCACGACCGCGCCCAGTCCGAGCGCGGCGAGATCGGCGACCGGCCACTCGTAGCGGCTCTCAGCGAGCAGTCCGACACGCTCGCCCGCGCGCACGCCGAGCGACTCCAGCCCGAGCGCAAAGCTCTCGACGTCGCCGAGGGCGCGCTCCGCGGAGATCGATTCCCAGCTCCCGCCACGCTTGCGCATGAACTGCGCCGGCTTGTGGAAGCGATCGACGGCGGCGAGGAAGATGCCGATCAGCGTGTCCGACATGCAGAGATTTTCGGCTAACGGCTCGGCTTGCTGAACGACGAGTCCTCGATCGGCGCGTCGAACGTGACCTGCGTCACCTTCGCCTCGAGGTACGGCTCGCCGTCGATGAGGACGCGCCGCCCGTACGGGTACTGCACCTTCCCTGCGCGTCGCCAGTCCGACAGGATCTCGGTGTTCAGCGCGGGACCCTGGGGACCGTCGCCCTGGTACTCGATGCGCGCGAGCCGGCCGTCGGGCGCGAAGTACAGCGAGAACTCCGGCACCGCGCCGCCGCGCACGCGCGCCACCCGATAGTCGACGCCATCGATCGTCTGCGGCTCCGCGGCGGCGACCTGGATCTGATCCGCGTGGCCGAACAGATAGAACAACGAGCGCTCGTACTCCTCGCGCACGGACTTCGCGAGCTCGGGCTCGTCCTTGATCGTCGCACCCATCGTCGACCAGCCGTTCTTGCCGTCGAAGCCGATCTTCGTCTCGCCGAACGGCAGCGTGCGCACCGACACGATGCGATCGGGCAGCTTCCACGCGAGCTTCGAGCTCGCGGCGATGTTGCGTCCGCCCATGACGACCGTGCTCGACGTCTCGAGCCGCTGCGTCTTCACCTGCTGCCACGCCAGCGGTCCGCCCGCTACGTCGGCGGCCTGCCGCAGCCACTCGCGGCCCTGCTGCTCCGCGCCCGGCGCCGGCACGACCGAGCCCTGCTTCGTGCGCGAGGGTGGCGGCGGAATCGAGATGTCGGCGCGCTCGACGGGCAGTCCCGCCGATGCGAGCGGGCGCTCGAAGTCGTGCTCGCGCCCGACGACGACGGCGACCAACTGCTCGGGATGCACCTTGCGGCGCGCGGCCGCGGTCACCGCCGCGCCGTCCACGCTCTGCAGCGCCTTTTGGTACTTCTGCAGGAAGTCCTGCGGGTAGCCGATCGCCTCGTAGTACGCCGCGCGGAACAAAATGTCGGAGGGCTGCGCGAAGTTGAACACGAACGTGTTCTCCACGGTGTTGCGCGCAATGCGCACCTCGTCGTTGGTGAACGGCTCGGTGACCGAGCGCTTCACCTCGTCGCGCAGCAGGCCGAGCGCGGTCATCGTCGACTCGCTCTTGGTGAGCGAGTACGCGATGAAGATGCCGGGCCGCACATAGCCGTCACCCGCGACGGCGCCCGTGGCGTACGCGAGCCCCCGCTCGGTGCGAATGCGGTTCACGAGCCGCGATTGAAAGCCGCCGCCGAGCGCAGTCTCGAACACGCTCATTGCGGGATAGTCGGGATCGTCGGCGCGGAACCCGGCGTGGCCGAGCAGCACACCGCTCTGCGTGACGTCCTCCTTGTCGGCGAACACGAGCCGCGGCTTGCTGTCCGTCGGCACCGGGGGAATCGGCGGGAACGGCTCGTGTGCGCCCTTCCAGTCGCCGAGCTTGGACGTCAGCAGCTTGGTCATGTCGGCGGCGCGGAAATCGCCGTACAGCGCGAGCACCATGCGCGAGGGCTCGAACAGCTTGCGATGGAGCCCGATGCAATCCTGCCGCGTGACCGCCTCGATCGTGGCGTACTCGGGCTCGCGCGACCAGTACCAGATGTTGTCCTTGCCGTAGACCGCCTGGCGCATCACGCGGAACAGCACGTCGGACATGTCGTCGTTGCGGCTCGCGATTTGCCGCCGCAGCCCGACGCGCGACAGCTCGATCTTGGTGTCGGGGAACGCCGGCTCGCGCATGATCTCGGCCCACAGGCCGACGACCTCGTTGGTGTTGTCGGCGAGGCAATGGAAGCTCGCGTTCGCCATCTCGCGGCCGTCATATGACGTCTCGACCGCAGCGCCGATCGAGGCGAGCCGGTCGTCGAGCGCGTCACCGGGATGCTTCGCGGTGCCGCCCGAGCGCATCACCTCGCCGGTGATCGGCCCGAGCCCGACCTTCCCGCGCTCGACCCAGAGCGGCGTCCCCTTGGCGTAGGCGATGCCGCGCACGATCGGCAGCGTGTGGTCCTCGAGCAGGTAGATCACGATGCCGTTCGCGAGCGCAACCCGCTTGGGCGTCACGGTCGCGATGGGACGGAGCGGCGGCGTCGGCACGTTGGCCGGGTTCCACTTGGCGTCGTCGGCCGCGAACGCGATCGTCACGACGCACAGCGACAGTGCGGCGACGAGCACGGCGACCGAACGGAGGAAATGCTGCGTGCGCATGATCACTTGCCCTCCTCGTTCGCGGCGCCGGTCGTCGGACTGGTGAGGATGCCGACGGTGCGGTTGCTCTTGATGAACGCCGTCTTCATCGCGTTCTGCAGATCGGACACCTTGAGCCGCTGGACGCGCTCCTGCTCGCGAAAGAACTCGCGCCAATCGCCGTACAGCGTCTGCGCCTGCGCCAGCTCGTTCGCCAGATCCTCGTTGCGCTCGACCGAGGCGATCTTCTGCGCCTTGACCCGCACCTTGTAGCCGGCCAGCTCGTCGTTCGTGAACGGCTTCGTCGTCTCGATCTCCTCGAGCGCTGCGTACACCTCTTGCTCGACTTTGAGCGGATCCTGCCCGGCCGCGGGCGTCACGAACAGCGTGAACAGGTTCGGATACTTCTCACCGGGATACCCGGGGCCGGCATCGATGCGCGTGGCGACGCGCTTCTCCTTGACCAGCCGCTTGATCAGCCGCGAGTAGTCACCACCCGCGAGCAAATCGGCAACGGCCTCGTACGCCGGATATGTCGGGTCCGATGCGGCCGGCACGTGCCAGCCGATGATGATGAGCGGCTGCCCCGGATCCTCGAGGATCACACGGCGCTCAGCGTGCTGCTCGGGCTCGACGGTGTCGATCGGCGGCGGCTTGGGCGCGGACGACAGATCCGAGAAGTACTCCTTGGCGTAGCGCTGGACATCCGCGAGCGTGACGTCGCCGACGACGGCGGTCACCATGTTCTTCGCGACGTAATGGGTGCGGAAGTACTGCTCGCCCTGCGTGCGGCTGAACGTGCGCAGATCGGATGGGAAGCCGATGCCGCCGAAGCCGTAGGGATGCGCGGCGAACGCGGCGTTCGTGAACTCGAGCAACAGGCGGCCGAGCGGCGACGATTCATAGCGCATGCGCCGCTCTTCGTAGACCACGTCGCGCTCGGTGTAGAACTCGCGAAACACCGGATGCGACATGCGGCTGCCCTCGAGCAGCGCCCACAGCTGCAGCCGGTTCGACGGCATCGAATAGAAGTACGCGGTGATGTCGTCCGCGGTGTAGGCGTTGGAGTTCTCGCCGCCCGCCTGCTCGATCCACTTGCTGAAGTCGTTCGATACGACCAGATCGCGCGCGGAACGCTGTGCCGCGTCGAACGACTGCTCGAGCTGCTTGAGCCGCGTCGTATCCGCGCGCGCGCCCTTGCGGCGCTCGTCGAGCAGCGCGCTCCACGCCTTTTCCTCGGCAGCCATGCGCGTCTGCTCCGTGGCGGCGTTCGTCGTGCCGATCCACGGCGTCCCCTTGAACGCCATGTGCTCCATCATGTGGGCGAGCCCCGTCGTGCCAACCTGATCGCTCGAGCTACCGGCATCGACGATCGTGATGAAGCTGAACACCGGCGCCTGATGCCGCTCGACCACGATGAAACGCAGGCCGTTCGGCAGCGTGAACTCCTTGACCTGCTTCTCGACCGACTCGAGACCGGTGCGTACGTGCGTCGCGGGCGTCTTCGTGCTCGACTTCGAAGCGGCGTGCGACCGGGCGGCGGGAACGATGGCCATCGCGAGCGCGACAGCGACGACGAGCGCGCCGCGCGCACGACGCTGCGGCCGAACGAAGAGGGGTGGGCGTTGCATCGAATCTCCTGTGATGACGGCAATGTCTACGTGTGGCAAGTCGGTCGACTATGGCACCCGGCGTGAGCCGCGGCAATCGGGTACGCTGAATTCGTGACTGATCTGCGCATGGTGCCCGCCTCGTCGCTCGACCGAGCGACCGTGCTCGAAGCCTTCAACGGCGGCTATCGCGGCTACGCCGTCCACACCGAGCTGGATGCCGCGACGTTCGACCTGATGGTCGACATGGTCGACATCCAGCTCGACCGTTCGCTGATCGGCTACGTGGGCGATCAGCTCGCAGGCATGGCCATGCTGGCGCTGCGCGGCCAGCGGTCGTGGATCGGCGGCATGGGCGTGCTGCCGGAGTTCCGCGGTCGCGGCTTCGGCGTCGACCTGATGCGCGCCGCGATCGGGAATGCGAAGAGCGCCGGTGCGCGCGTCATGAACCTCGAGGTGCTCGTCGACAACACGCCTGCGCGCCGCATCTACGAGGCGCTGGGATTCCGGCCGGTGCGCGGCCTGGTCGTCTGGCTCGCGCAGCCGGATGCCGCCACGCCTGCTGCGAGTCGAAGCCTCGTCCCGATCGCGCTCGATCGCGCGCTGACAATGATCGCCACGTGGGTGCCCGAGCCCTGGCCGTGGCAACGCGCACCGGAGACGATCGCACATTTGCCGGTGCCGCCCTCCGCACTGGGACTCGAGCACGAAGGGGCGCTCGTCGGCGCCGTCATCTATCGCGCGCTACCCGAGCGGGCGTCGATCCTGGCGCTCGGCGCGGCCGACGGCAGAGCGGGCGCGCTGCAAAGACTGGTCCACGGCGTGCGCGCACTCCATCCCGTGCCGCTACGCTTCCTCAACCTGCCCGAGGGCGATCCCGCGGAGGGGGTATTCGAAGCTCTCGGCGCACAGGTCGAGGCGCGGCAGACCGAGATGACGCTGCCCATCTAGAGGTTTCTGGGAGCCGCATCAGCGCAGCTCAGGCCGCCTGGCTCAGCTCGCCTTCCGCATCGCCCGCAAGCTCGAGCTTCCGCCACGCGATCCAGTCGGCATAGCCCTGCTCGAACACGGGCGCGGCATCGAGCCGGCCGACCGGGCGGAGATCGCCCTGCGGCCGGTCGCCGCGGGCGCGGCCGAGCAGCTCGGCGACGCTCGCGCCGGGAAGCGCGACGAGCACGTTGCCAGGCCGCGTCGCGAAACCATCGCCGCCGAGCGTCGTGTGCGTCCAGCGCGTGCCGTTGCGGTAGCGGGACACGATCTCCACCCACACGCCGGCGCGCACGTGATCGTAGATCACGGCGGTCATCGCGTCGCGCGAATTGACGGCAAGCGCCACGCATACGCCGGGCAGCTCGTCGATCGCGAACGACTCGGCGCCGGCGAAGCCCTCGGCGCGGAGCGCAGCCAGGCCGCGCTTCACCTCGTCGGGGCGGCCGAACGCGGACGGCGCGCAGCGCGACAGGTGAATGCGGTCGGGGAACACCGACACCGCGCCGCCGTCCAGATGCAGCTCGGCGGTCAGCACGGTGGATTGGGAAGCGGACAAGTCGTGGTCGCGCGAGAGCAGCACGACGACGAACATGGCGGCGAGCGCAACGGCGAAGAACGGCATGCGAGTGCCCTCGATCGGCGTGTCGGTTTCGAGCGTTATCGGCGCGCGCGCCAACGGACTTCATCGGCCGCGTCGTTCGGGCTTGCCGCAGCGCGAAGCGACCGTTAGCGTGCGCGACCATGAGCTCCGCAGCCGACACCGTCCGCGTGCGCATCCGGCGCCTCGACCACGCCACCGACCTGCCGCTGCCCGAGTATGCATCGGCCGGTGCGGCGGGCATGGACGTGCGCGCCGCCGTCGCCACGGCGGTGGACATCGAACCTGGCGCGATCGCGCGCGTCCCCACGGGGCTCGCGGTCGAGGCGCCCGAGGGATTCGAGATTCAGCTGCGGCCGCGCTCCGGGCTCGCGATGAAGCACGGCGTCACGCTGCCGAACAGTCCGGCGACGATCGATTCGGACTACCGCGGCGAGCTGATCGTGGGGCTCATCAACCACGGCGCCGAGCCGTTCCGGATCGAGCGCGGCATGCGTATCGCCCAGTTACTGCTCGCTCGCGTGCCGCGGATCGAGTGGGACGAGGCCGACACGTTGACGCCGACCGCGCGCGGCGCGGGCGGCTTCGGACACACCGGCGTCGACTAGCCTCGCGGTCTCCCCCAGCCAGCGACGAATTCCTGCAGAGTGCGGCCGGAACGGCCGATAACGGACGCGTCCGTCACCCGACGTCCCCTGAGGATCGGTCATGGCTCGCCCGTTCGAACAACTTGATCGCCAGCGCCGCGCGATGCTGTGGCTCGTCGGCGTGCTGCTCGCCGCGTTCTGTGCCGCGCTGATGCTCACGACGTGGACCGTCGGCGAGACCATGCCGACGATCGAGCTGACGGATCGCTGGCCTTCGATGGCCGGGCTGTCCGGCCTGATCGTGCTGTTCGTACTCTATGTACAGCACAAGAGCCGCCAGCTGTCCGCGCTCGAAACCCAGCTGCGTGATCATGCCGTGCGCGAGGCCGCGCTACAGGCTCGGTTCTCCGAGCTGTCGTTCCTGTTCGACACGAGCACGCAGATCCAGCTGCGGCTCGACCTCAACAGCATGCTCGACCTCGCGGCACAGCGTCTGGTGCCATGCCTCGACGCACATCAGTCGTCGATCATGTTGTTCAACGAGAAGACCGGCGAACTCGAGGTGAAGGCGGCGGCAGGCATCGATTCCGAGCGCGTGATCGGCGCGACGGTCCGGCCGGGCGAGGGCGTCGCGGGCCACGTGTTCACGACCGGCGAGACGCTCAACGTCACGCCCGAGATCGTGAAGCAGCGCTTCCCGCAGGCCATCGAGTACGGTCGCCAGATCGTCGCCGGGCTGTGCGTGCCGATGCGCTTCCGCGGCAACCCGATCGGCGTCGTGAACGTGACGCGGACCTCGGGCGAGCCGTTCAGCGACATGCACGCGAACATCCTCGCGTCGTTCGCCGAGCATTGCGCCGCGACGGTCGTGAAGACGCATCACCATCACGAGCTGCTGCAGACGGTCCGCCAGGCGGCGTAGCCGTTCCGTCGTTCGAGTCGACATCTCGAGCCGGGCCCACCGCCCGGCTCGTCGCGTTCGCGGCGGCTTGCGTCCCGTCTGCCGATGTCGTCGTATCTGCCAATGCCCGCGCCGCGCCATCCGCTCCACTGCATCGTTCCGCCGTACCTGCTCGCGCATCTCGCGCGCCGCTCCGAGCCGCGGCTGCGCGCCGTCGCCGAGGCCGCGCTCGCCACGCTCGTTGCAAGCGAGCAGCTGCGCGGCGAGCGCCGGGCGCTCGGCGGCGTGGCGCCGCTGCTCGCGACGCCGGCCGGCGCCAAGCGACGCACGATCTACGACGCGCGCGGCGGCTCCACGCTGCCAGGCCGCATCGTGCGCGACGAGGGCAGGCCGCGGAGCCGCGACGTGGCCGTCAACGAGGCGTACGATGGGCTCGGCGCGACGTTCGACCTCTACCACGACGCCTACGGCCGCAACTCGATCGACGACCGCGGGCTACGCCTCGACGCGAGCGTTCACTACCGCGAGCGCTTCAACAACGCGTTCTGGAACGGCCGTCAGATGGTGTTCGGCGACGGCGACGGTGTGATCTTCGGGCGCTTCACGCGCTGCATCGACGTGATCGGGCACGAGCTGACGCACGGCGTCACGCAGTTCGAGGCGGGGCTCGACTACGAGGGCCAGGCCGGCGCGCTGAACGAGAGCTTCTCGGACGTATTCGGCTCGCTCGTCAAGCAATACGCGCTCGGCCAGACCGCGGAGCAAGCGGACTGGCTGATCGGCGCGGGGCTGTTCGCGGCGGGCGTGAAGGGCCGCGCGCTGCGTTCGATGCGAGCGCCCGGCACCGCCTACGACGATCCGCGCATCGGCCGCGATCCGCAGCCCGCGCACATGCGCGACTACGTCGACACGACCGACGACAACGGTGGCGTGCACATCAACTCGGGCATTCCGAACCGCGCGTTCTGCATGGCGGCGACGTCGCTCGGCGGGCAGGCGTGGAAGCAGGCGGGCGCGATCTGGTATCGCGCGCTCACCGACGTGCTGCGTGGCGCGTCCAATTTCCAGGAAGCCGCCGCGGCGACCACCAGGGTCGCGGGCACGGACTTCGGCACGGACGCGGCCGCGCGCGTGCGCGAGGCGTGGAAGGCCGTGGGGGTCGTGGTGCGCGCGCCCTCCGGCACGCGGCGAAAGGAGCCGAGCAGTGCGAATTCGAATCGTGCAGAGCGGCGGTCTCGCCGGCCTCCGTCGCGAGCAGATCGTCGAAACGGAGCGTCTGCCCGCCGGCGTGCGTGACGCGTTCGAGGCACTGGTCGGCGCGTCGTCGTTCTTCGCGCTGCCGGAGCGCCATGTGTCCGGACTGCCCGACGTGATCCAGTACCGCGTGACGATCGAGCAAGCGGGCGTCGCGCACGAGGCCACGTTCGACGACGAGACCGCGACCGAGCCGCTGCGTGAGCTCGTGACGCGCGCGTTCGCGGAACCCGCGAGCTGATGCGCGCGCCGCTGCGCATTCGCCGCCACGTGTCGCCGGCC
>Ga0105248_10009059_pt1 | contig 10947 bp, 9 predicted proteins | sample KBSS34metaG_FD_81524 | JGI IMG/M metagenome (GOLD analysis project Ga0105248, IMG submission 81524) | Switchgrass rhizosphere microbial communities from Kellogg Biological Station, Michigan, USA - KBS S3-4 metaG | ecosystem: Host-associated > Plants > Roots > Rhizosphere > Soil | place...
CGGTCCACTGCTTCTTGTCGTAGTCGCCCTTGGATTCAAACTCCAGCGCCTTCTTGGACCGCGGCAGCATGACCTTCACGGTGGCATACTCGGCCGTCAGGCCGCGCGTCAGCTCCACCCGGTCTTCCCAGGTCAGTTTGTTTCCCGCCGGCAACAGCCCCGGCGAGAGCGTCAGGATGGCGATGACGGCGTAGCCTCGCATACTTCACTCCCAGCGGACGGATCGGTCAGCGGTGAAACCTGCCGGCGGATGGGTGCCTTGAGGAGGTAGAGAAACAACGCCAACAGCATCACGGAAGTCAGTATGCTGGCTTCCGGGCCGTACTCCCCGCCGCTCCACAGGCTGCCGGCGGTCCACGACATCTCGTAGCCCGTCACCTTCATTCTAAGCCCGCTGACGTTGACCCCGAAGAGGGTCAGTGTAAAGTTCCACCCGAAATGCAGCCCCATGGGCAGCCAGAGATCCCGGCTGCGCAGGTAGGCGAACCCGAACAGGATGCCGAAACCCGCCGTATTGGCGGTGCTGAACCAGGTTGCGCCGGGGTTGGACCCATGCAACAGCGCGAACAGCACGCCCACCGGAATCACCGTGGCCCACGGGCCCACCGATGCCAGCAGTTCCTGAAAACCGTAGCCGCGAAAAAACAGTTCCTCCCCGATGGAGCCGGCCGCCAGCAGGATGCTGACAAAAATAATCGTGCCCACGGTGGGTTGGTCGTCCGGTGTCATTTTCAGATGAGCCGCACCCACCAGCAGGGCGGGGGCCAGGACCAGGGCCGCGGTTCCGACGCCCCCGGCCAGACCCAGCAATAGTTTATCGGCGGAACTGCGATTCACCCATAGGCCGATTTCGACGATTTGCCGGTTTTCATAAATGCGCAGAGCCAGCCAGTTGGCGAAGACCGCGGCTAGAAGCGTAACGCCAGTCACTCCCGTAAGATAGCCGCCCAGCCAGACCAGAAGTCCGCTGAATAGGAATGCTGTGGCGTAGAATAGAGCCACGTAAATGGTGACGTGGATGCCTAACCGCAGGGGGTCTTTGCCGGGTGCCACTCCCTCAATATACCGGACGCAACCGCGCCACCCCACCCCGCATCCACATATACAGATGAATGGAAGCTGTGTTGTGCGGGACGTCAGGCACCGGATTCCGGCTGCACCGCATCGCCCGGACCCGCAGGCCTGGCCGGACACGGGCCTTTACGCTGCGTGGCTCGGCCATACCACGGTCCTGCTCAAGGTGGATGGCGTTACCATAGTCACCGACCCGGTCTTCAGCCGGCGGGCGGGGATCCGGCTGGGGCCCGTTACCCTGGGGCTGAAACGCCTGGTGGCCCCGGCGCTAACGATCGCCGAACTTCCGAAAATCGATGTAATCCTGCTCTCCCATGCGCACATGGATCACTTCGACATCCGGAGTTTGAGGCGCCTGGAAGGCCGGGAGACCACCGTGGTTACCGCGTCGCGCACCGCGGATCTGCTCCGAGTGCCGCGCTACCGGGCGGTCCACCAGCTCGGCTGGGGGGAGAGCGCCGGCGTTGGCCCCCTCGAAATTCGTGCCTTTCCCGTCAAGCACTGGGGTGCCAGGATGCGCAGCGACACCTGGCGCGGGTACAACGGCTACACCATCCAAGCCGGCCGCTACCGAATTCTCTTCGGCGGCGACACCGCCATGACCACTTCCTTCCGTGCCTTGAAAACGGCGCGGCCCTTTGACTTGGCTATTATGCCCGTGGGCGCGTACAATCCCTGGATTCATGCCCACTGCACCCCGGAGCAGGCGTGGCGGATGGCGGAGGATGCCGGCTCGGAATTTTTTTTGCCGGTGCACCACCAGACCTTCCGCTTGAGCCGCGAGCCCTATTTCGAGCCGATTGAACGCGTCCACGAATCGGCCGCCCACCACCCCGACCGCGTGGCGGTGCATCGCATCGGGCAGCAATTCCAGCTCCGCTAACCATCTCAGGACCGGAAAGCAAGCCGGGCGCCGAGATCTTGCACGCGGAAGTTCCGGGCCCTAGCCACGTCCGGGTGTTCCCGCCATGCTCTATTTCTTCGCCGGATGTCAGAAGCTGGTCAGCACCAGTTCGTCCCGCGCAGTTGCGCCGCGGGTATACAATCGTCGCATGCCACGCTTCACGCGACGCCAGATTCTCGCTGCCGCGCCGTTCCTCGCCGCTGCCGCGCCCTCAAGATTACCCATTCGGAAGGCCGTTGAATTCAGTATGCTGCCGGGCAAGATTCCGGTCCTCGACCGCTTTCAGATGGCCCGCGATGCCGGGTTCGAGGCCATCGAGTGCCCGACCACGCCAGACCCCGCGGCAGCCGAAGAAATCCTGGCGGCTTCGCGCAAAGCCCAACTGCCCGTTCACTCTGTGATGAATTCGGAGCACTGGCGAAGTCCGTTGTCTTCCGCGGATCCCGCGGTGGTGGAAAAGAGCATGGAGGGCATGCGGACCAGTTTGCGCAATGCCAAACTCTGGGGCGCGGATACCGTCCTCCTGGTGCCTGCGGTGGTCAATCCGGAAACCAGCTACGCCCAGGCGTGGGAGCGCAGCCAGGTGCAGATCCGCAAGCTGATCCCACTCGCGCAGGAGCTTAAGGTCATCATCGGCATCGAAGAGGTGTGGAACAAATTCCTGCTCAGCCCGCTGGAATTCGCGCGCTACGTGGACGATTTCAGGTCCCCTTGGATCCGGGCCTACTTCGACATCGGCAATGTCGCGATCTCGGGCTATCCCCAGGATTGGATCCGCACCCTCGGCAAGCGGATCGTAAAGATCCACGTGAAGGATTTCCAGTTCAAGAAGAGCGTGGCGGAATTCACCCCGCTCCTGGAAGGCGCCATCGATTGGAAAGCGGTGCACGCCGCCATCGCCGATATCGGCTACCAGGGCACCGCGACAGTGGAACTCTCGGGAGGCGATGCCGCCTACCTGAAAGAAGTGAATTCACGGTTTGAGAAGATCCTCGCGGGGGAAGCCTGATTCCGCCTGCGGCGATTCCCAAAACTGTCCTTGCTACTGGTTTTGATTTAGTTATAAATATTTATTAGAAGAACCGTAGTCATAGGGGCTGTGGAAGCTGTGGAAAAGCATCCAAGCTGGCATGGGGGTTGGAGTTCCGAGTGCGGCACACGAGGATAAGCGGTGGCCTGCGGAAAGCATAACGCAGCCTGTCAACCAATATTCACAGTTTCCCCATGCCCTGTGAAAGGGCAATTGTGGAAAAGTCTGCAAGCCTTTTGCAATGATGAGTTTCGATTGTGGACTACTCTGTTGATTACCTGCCAGCGGCGGTTTTCGGCACAAAAAGTCTCCTGAGAATCCTGCCCCGAAAGCAGCACTACTGTCTCTCAGGCAGATGTTCGTTCTCATACTTTTCGCTGCCGGCACCGTGCTGCTTAACGCCCAGCCGAGCGACCTCGTTTTCGCTTCGCTGGACCGGGCCTATGCGGCTGTGCGCGCCCGCGATTACGATGTTGCGGTACCCTCTTTCCTCAGCGCGATAGAGGCGGCGCCGGCGCGGGCGGACATACGGAAGGACCTGGCATACGCCTACCTGAAGATGGGTGAGCCGGACCTGGCGCGCGACCAGTTCGGCGAGGCAATGCGCCTGAACCCAGCCGACACGCCGGCGGCGCTGGAGTACGCCTTCCTCTGTTATGAGACCAAACGGCAGGCAGAAGCGCGACGAGTGTTCGACCGGTTACGCCGTTCTGGCAACGCTACCGCCGAAAAGGCATTTCACAATATAGACGATCCCCTGGCGGCCGGAATCGAGCGCTGGCAAAAGGCCCTTCAAATGGGCGGCGACAACTTCAGCGGTCACTTCGAACTGGCCACGCTGGCCGAACAGCGCGACCAGTTGACGCTAGCTGCCACGCATTTCGAGCGGGCCTGGAAGATTCTGCCGGATCGACGCGCGGTGCTGCTGGATTTGGGCCGCGTGTGGCAGGCGTTGGGGCGCAAGGCCGACGCCACTGCGGCGCTGCTGGCGGCTTCCCGCGGCGGCGAGGCGCGCGCGGCGGAAATGGCTCGCGAACTGCTGCCGGCGCGATATCCCTTCGTCAACGAATTTCGCCAGGCGCTGCTGCTGGATCCGGGGAATCACGAATTGCGCCGCGAGTTGGGTTACCTGCTGTTGCGGATGGATCGGGAGGACGAGGCGGAAAGCGAGTTCCGCATCCTCGGCCAGAATGCGCCGGAAGATCTGTTGTCCGCCACCCAGTTGGGCTTCCTGCTCTACGCGCGAGGAGAAAAGATCGCGGCCACACCTCTGTTCGACCGGGTATTGTCCGGCGCGGACGACGATTTGGCGAACCGTGTTCGCGCGGTCCTGCGTATGCCGCAGTTGCTGCGGACGCGCGCAGCGGCAGGTCCCCAGTCCATCGACGCCAAAATCATGGCGGAGCGCAGCATCAAAGCAGGCTACATGAAGGACGCGTTGAAATACCTTGAAGCCGCGCACGAAAGCGATCCCGGCGATTTCGACGTGATGCGCAAACTCGGTTGGACCAACAACATCCTGCGGCGGGATAATGTCGCGTGGCGCTGGTTCGATCTGGCGCGTCGCAGTCCCGACCCCACCATCGCGGCCGAGGCCGAGAAGGGATTTGCGAACCTGCGCGCCGGGGCGCAGAAGTTCAGTACCACAGTCTGGATGTATCCCCTGTTTTCCACCCGCTGGCACGATCTGTTCGCCTACGCGCAGGTGAAAACCGAAATCAACCTCGGGTTGCCGGTGCGGCCCTACCTGAGCGTCCGCTTTGTGGGTGATACCCGCGGGACCATGGGGGCCGGCATTCCGCAGTATCTCTCGGAGAGTTCGGTCATTTTCGGCGTGGGGGTGGCGACGGTGCCCTGGCGCGGCATCGGGGTGTGGGGCGAAGCCGGCACCGCCGTGGGCTATCTGACGGGCCACATGCTGCCGGATTATCGGGGCGGAGTCTCGGTGGTGCACGCCTGGCGCCGCGAAGGCTCCGGCTGGCTGGCTGACGCCGCGGTGGACGCCCTCTTTGTGAGCCGCTTCGATAACGACTTTCTGGCGTACACCCAAAGTCGCGCGGGCTACAACTTCGGCCCCCTGCAATTGCATTGGAACTTCAACGTCACGGTGGACGCCAAGCGGCAGAATTGGGCAAATACCGTGGAGACCGGCCCGGGCGTGCGCGTGCCCATCGCGCAATCCATGTATGCCAGCTTCAATGTGTTGCGCGGCGCCTATCTGATGGAAAATCAGGCGCGGCGCCGCGCTTTCAATGATGTTCGCGCAGGGTTGTGGTATGCGTTTACTCGCTAGCGTAATCGCCTTTGCGGCCGTGGCTGCGGCCGCTGAGCTGCCTTATTTCAGCGTGCTCTCAGACGACGCCGGCGCCTGGCCCCAGGTCCTGGACTCCATCGGGCTGGAACGGCATCCCGCCGGCGTATCCAGAATTTTCGTCGCGCGCACCGGGCAACGGCCAGCGCAGAGTGGCCCGCGCGCGTGGAGCGAGGAGCCATTCTGATCCTGGAAGGAGAGTCGTCCCTTGCCGGCCTGTTCGGCTTCCGGCGGTCGGATAAGGACGCCGTCAAAGTGCGGAGCCTCATTGACACGCACCGTCCGGCGCTGCCGGTGATATGGGAAAAAGGGCTCGAATTGCCCTTTTTTGTTATTCCCGACGGCGCACGCGTATTCGCGCGCGAACGTTGGAGCGGAGCGCCGCTGATCGCCGGGTTCAAGCGTGGTTCCGGGGCTGTCCTGTGGGTGGCGGCGCCGCCCGGAGAGCGGGGCTACGAGCGCTTTCCATACCTCCTGAATGCCCTGGTCGATTTGGGTCTCGAGCCGCCGTTCCGGTCCAACCGGCTCTGGGCCTTTTTCGACTCCGCATACCGGTCGAGGGTCGATGTAGAGTATTTTGCGGCACGCTGGCGGAAAGCCGGAATCGCCGCTCTCCACGTGGCGGCATGGCACAATTTCGAACCGGACGAAGCGCGCGACGCCTACCTGCGCGGCCTGATAGAAGCGTGCCACCGGGAGGGGATTCTGGTCTACGCGTGGCTTGAATTGCCTCACGTCAGTGAGAAGTTCTGGGCGGATCACCCCGAATGGCGGGAACAGACCGCAGTGCGGCAGGATGCGCAGTTGGATTGGCGGCTGCTGATGAACCTCGCCAATCGGGATTGCTTCCGCGCGGTCAGCGCGGGCGTGCGCGGCCTGCTGGGGCGCTTCGATTGGGACGGTGTGAACCTGGCGGAATTGTATTTCGAATCGCTGGAGGGAATGGCGAATCCGAGCCGGTTTACGCCGATGAACGCCGACGTGCGAGCCCAGTTCCAACTGGACTCCGGGTTCGATCCCTTTGAGCTGTTCGCTTCCCGCAAGGACGAGGCTTCACGGCGCAAGTTTCTGGATTTCCGCGCCGGCCTGGCGCGCCGCATGCAGGAGGAATGGCTGGCCGAAATGGACCAGGTCCGCCGCGAGAAGCGCGACTTGGATGTAGTGCTGACCCATGTGGACGACCGCCTGGACACGGGAATGCGCGATGCCATCGGGGCCGATGCGGCGCGGGTGTTACCTCTGCTGGAGGCCCGCAGCTTTACCTTTATGATCGAGGACCCGGCCACGGTGTGGCACCTGGGAGCGGAGCGCTACTCTGCCATTGCGGCGCGCTACCAGGCGTTGACGACGCGGCGGGAAAAGCTCGCCATCGACGTCAATATCGTGGAGCGTTATCAGGACGTGTATCCCACGAAGCAACAGACGGGGATCGAGCTCTTCCAGTTGGTGCACCGCGCCGGAGCCAGTTTTGCGCGAACTGCCCTGTACTCCGAGAATTCGCTGCTGCCTCCGGATTTGGCTCTTCTGAGTGCGGCCGCCGCCACGGTGACGCGGATCGAGCACCTGGGGCCGAAAACCGTGATTGAGTCCGTCGCCGGCGTGGGCCTGCCCTGGAAGGGCGGCGCCACCGTGGACGGGCAACCCTGGCCGGTTCTGGATGACGATGTAATCTGGCTGCCGCCCGGACCGCATGCCCTCGAACCGGCGCCGCCCGGCAAGGGGCCGAGGATCGTCCGCTTTACGGGCGACCTGAAAGGCGCTCGGGCGGTGGACCTGAAAACCGTGGAGTTCACGTATCAGGCTGCGTCGCGCGCCTTGGCAATTGTCAGCCGCACGCCGGTCAGGGTGGAGATTGACGGGGTGGTAGAGCCGCTCCGGCTGGCGGGCAAAATGACGCTGCTGTTGCCCCGGGGTCAGCATGTCGTGACATTGACGACTGACTGAGCTAGGATTACGGATGGCAAATGACAGATGTTGCGTTGCAGCCGGGTCCGGAAATTCCGGACAAGCTGTACTTCAAAATCGGTGAGGTGAGCGAGCTTCTGGGAGTGGAAGCTTACGTTCTGCGGTACTGGGAAAGCGAGTTCCCCGTGCTATCGCCGAAGAAGTCTGGCACCGGTCACCGCCTGTACCGGCGGAAAGATGTCGAATTGCTGCTCCGCATCAAACACCTGCTCTACGACAAGCGGTTCACCATCGAAGGCGCGCGGCAGAGTCTGCACAGCGAGGCCAAGGCGCCCAAGCCGGCACGCGCGCCGAAACGGGTGCAGCAGGAGTTGTTCGCGGCGGACCCGTTACTGGATATCCGCCGTGAGTTGCAGGAAATCCTTTTACTACTTAAGTAGTAACTTGACCCTTTTTAGGGTTCACCCATGATCGTGTCGTAGATCCGGTCCAGGTCTTCTGCCGAATAGTATTCGATTTCGATCCTGCCCTTGCCGCGAGCGCCTTCCTTGACGTGTATGCGGGTGCCGAGTTTGCGCTCCATTTCCTGGATCGCAGCCTTGACGTTCGGGTCGATCTTCACTTCGGTGAAGTGCTTTGGCGTTTTGCCGGCAATTATGCGGGCACAGGTCTGTTCCACCTGGCGAACAGACCATCCGCCGGCTATGGCGCTTTCCGCGACCTCACGCTGGAGGTCTGCATTGGGCAATGTGAGCAGGCACCGGCCGTGTCCGGCGGAGAGCTTGCCGTCTGAGACGAGTTGCTGAATGTCCTGCGGCAATTGGAGGAGGCGCATCAGGTTGATGACCGTGGTGCGGTCCTTCCCGGTGCGCAGTCCGATGGTCTCGGCATTCAGATTGAGCTCGGCCGACATGCGGGCGAAGGCACTGGCGGTCTCGATGGGGTTGAGGTCTTCGCGCTGTATGTTCTCGATGAGGGTGATTTCAAGGAGGCGGCTCTCGGGGATTTCGCGGACCACCACAGGCACGGTATCGACGCCGGCCAGTTTGGCGGCGCGCCAACGCCGCTCCCCGGCCACCAATTGGTAGCGTCCCTCCACCCTACGCACCACCAGGGGTTGTATGATGCCGTTGGCGCGAATGGATTGGGCCAGTTCCTCGAGGCGGTTGTCCTGGAAGACGCGCCGGGGTTGGAGGGGATTAGGGTGGATCTCGTCGATCTTTATGTGGAGCGAGGCCTCACCGGTTTCGGCGGTGGCGGCGGGGACGGGCACGGACGCAGGCGGCGGCGTATGGCGGGTGGGCAGGAGCGCCCCCATTCCCCTACCGAGCGCTTTGCGCGGTTGTTCGTTTTTGGTCATGATCGAGGATTTCTTTAGCGAGTTTGATATAGCTTTCGGCCCCTTTGGAACGGGGGTCGTAGGTGAGGATCGGTTTGCCAAAACTGGGCGCCTCCGCCAGGCGGACGCTGCGAGGAATGACGGTGCGGAAGACTTCCTCCTTGAAAAACTCCCTGAGATCGGCGGCCACCTGGCGGGTGAGGTTGGTCCGGTCGTCGAACATGGTGAGCAGGATGCCCTCGATTTCGAGCGGATGTTGGAAGGCCTCTCGAATGCGGTCGATCGTATCCATCAGTTCCGAAACCCCTTCAAGTGCGAAGAACTCGCACTGGATAGGAACGAGGACGGAATCGGCTGCGATCAGGGCGTTGAGGGTCAGGAGGTCCAGCGCGGGCGGGCAATCGATGACGATGAACTGGTAGAGATCGCGAACTTCGGCGAGTCGGTCGCGCAAGCGGTATTCGCGCCTCTCGAGGTCGATCAGTTCGAGGTTGGAGCCCACCAGGTTCTTGTCGGCGGTGATGATATCGAGGCCTTCAAAGTCGGTTGATCGGATGGCGTCTTTGAGGTGGGTGTCGCCCAGGAGCACGTGGTAGAGGCTGGGCTTGTCTGGATCCTTGGAAACGCCGAGGCCGCTGGTTGCGTTCCCTTGGGGATCCGAATCGATTACCAGGACTCGGATATCGTTGGCTGCCAGGGAGGCTGCGAGATTGATGGCGGTCGTGGTTTTCCCGACGCCGCCCTTCTGGTTGGCTATAGCGAAAACTCTGCTCAAGCGCCTAGCCTAACACGCTGTTTCACGTGAAACAAAATAGGCCGTTCTCTTGTTTCACGTGAAACAGGCAAAATCAACGTTGGCCCAAGCTCAAATAACAGTCCAATACTGCAACTGCCGCCGGGGTTACCCCCGGAATCCGCCCTGCCTGTCCCAACGTCGCCGGGCGAACCCGCTCCAACTTATCCTGTATTTCCCTCGAGAGACCCGGTATCCCCTGGAAGCCGAAACCCGCCGGAATCGGGCGGCGTTCCGCGCCCTTCATCCGCTCCATCTGGCGCTCCTGTTGCTGAATGTAACCGCCGTACTTAATTTCCGTTTCCACGGTTGTGAGCAACCCACGCACCGGAGCCTCCCCAAGAACCTCTTCAATCCAAGGCGCAATCTCTGCAATTGAGGCCTCGGTCCGCTTCAACCACTGCCCGTTCTTGTGCTTCTCCAGGGCTGCATTCAAGAGTTGCCTCTGCGCTTCCTTGCGAACGAAAATCGCCCAACGCTCGTCACTCACCAAACCCGCCCGGCGGCCCAGTGGCGTGAGACGCGTATCCGCGTTGTCAATTCTGAGATGTAGACGGAACTCGGCACGAGAAGTGAACATCCGGTAGGGCTCGTCTGCGCCCTTAGTGATCAGGTCATCAATCAGGATCCCGGTGTAGCCCTCGGTGCGCGCCACAATTACCGGATCCTTGCCCGCCAACCGCACGGCAGCATTTAAGCCCGCTACCAGACCCTGGCAAGCTGCCTCCTCATAGCCCGAGGTGCCGTTGATTTGCCCGGCTAAATACAAGCCAGGAATCGACTTAACTTCCAGCGTGTGGTGAAGTTCCCTGGGGTCGATCGCGTCATATTCAATGGCGTAGCCCGGGCGTATCATCTCCGCGCTCTCCAGCCCCACCACCGAAGCCAGCATCGCCGCCTGTACATCGATCGGCATGCTGGTAGACATCCCGTTGACGTAAACTTCATTCGTATCCAGCCCCTCGGGTTCGAGGAAGATCTGATGACGCGGCTTGTCTGGGAATTTGACTACCTTATCCTCGATCGACGGGCAGTAGCGCGGTCCGACGCCTTCAATCTGGCCGCTATAGAGCGGCGACCTCGGAATCGCTTCGAGGAGCACCCGGCGGGTCAATTCCGTCGTATACCCTATGTGGCACTGGATCTGTGGCCGGTCAATCCGCTCCGTCAGGAACGAAAATGGGGTTGGGACCGCATCCCCGGGTTGAGGCTCGAATTTGGACCAATCGATGGTGCGGCCGTCCAACCGGGGCGGCGTGCCGGTCTTCAATCGGGTCCAATGCAAGCCCAATGTGCGCAATTGGTCGCCCAACAACTGGGATGGCGCCTCGCCATTCCTCCCACAGCTATACGTCATCTCACCGACATGCGCCAGACCATTCAGGAAGGTGCCGGTGGTGATGATCACCGCGCCGGCTTCCACCACCCGGCCGTCCCGCAACCGAACTCCGGTCACCCGCCGGTCCTCGCCGATCACCAGCGAGGCCACTTCGGCCTGTCTGATGCGCAAATTGGCTTCGTTCTCGAGCACCTCGCGCATCCGGAACCGGTACAGCCTCTTATCCATCTGGGCGCGGGGCGACCAGACCGC
>Ga0105248_10009061_pt1 | contig 10946 bp, 10 predicted proteins | sample KBSS34metaG_FD_81524 | JGI IMG/M metagenome (GOLD analysis project Ga0105248, IMG submission 81524) | Switchgrass rhizosphere microbial communities from Kellogg Biological Station, Michigan, USA - KBS S3-4 metaG | ecosystem: Host-associated > Plants > Roots > Rhizosphere > Soil | place...
CGCCGCCGAAAAATGGCGGCATGTCGCGCAACAATTCCTTGCGCGCCCACAACGCGCCGGTGCCGGTCGGACCGAACATCTTGTGGCCGGTCAGCGCATAGAAATCGCAGCCGATCGCGGGGATGTCCACCGTGCGGTGCGGCAATGCCTGCGAACCATCGATCACGGTGATGATGCCGCGACGGCGCGCCTCGCGGCAGATATCGCGAACCGGGTTCACGGTGCCGAGCACGTTCGAGACATGGGTGACGCCAAGCAGCTTCACGTCGGGCGTCATCGCCTTATGCAACGCGTCGAGGTCAAGCACGCCGTCGGGCGTGATCTCGGCGACCTTGATCGTCGCCCCCGTTCGCTGCGCGACGAGCTGCCACGGCACGATGTTCGCGTGGTGCTCCATGCGGGTGAGCAGGATCGCGTCGCCGGGCTTGAGTTGCGGCAGTGCCCATGAATAGGCGACCAGGTTGATCGCCATCGTGGTGCCGCTGGTGAACACGAGGTCGTTGCGCTGGACGTTTAGGTGCGCGGCGAGCCTGTCGCGGCTCGCTTCGTACGCCGTCGTCGCCTGCTCGCCGAGCGTGTGCACCGCGCGCGAGACGTTGGCGTTGTACTCGCGATAGTAGCGATCCACCGCGGCGATCACGGATTCGGGTTTCTGCCCGGTATTCGCCGAATCAAGGTAGACCAGCGGCTTACCGTGGACTTCGCGCGAGAGCAGCGGGAAGTTGGATCGCACGCGCGCCCAGTTGACCTTGCCGTCGTTCATGGCGCGAGCTCGATCCTGGCAAGCGCCGCATCGAGTTGCACGCCCAGCACATCGATGAGGGCTGCATCGTCGAGTACGGACAAGGTTTCGCGGCAGAATGCAGCAGTCAACAGGCGACGCGCTTCGGTCGCAGGCAATCCGCGCGAACGCAGGTAGAACAACGCGCCTTCGTCGAGCCGTCCGACCGTTGCGCCGTGCGCGGCCTTGACCTCGTCGGCGTGGATTTCGAGCACGGGCTGCGCGTCGATCTCGGCGCCCTCGGAGAGCAGCAGGTTCTTGTTCGACAGCCGCGCATCGCTGCCATCGGCACCGGCGCGGATCGTGATGCCGCCGTGGAATACCGCGCGACCGCGACCTGCAGCCAAGCCGCGCCACACGAGGTCGCAAGCGGTATCGCGTGCGATGTGCTCGATGCCGAGGCGCGTATCGAGATGCCGCCTGCCATCCGCGAGCAGCACGCCGTTCGCGGCGAGCCGCGCGCCTTCGCCTTCGAGCCGCACGTTCAATTCGTGGCGCGACAGCGTTGCACCGAGTTCGAGGTCGACGCGCTGATACGTCGCGTCGCGGGCGAGCACGGCATCGGTGCGCGCGATCAGCGTTCCCCGCGAAGCATCGTCCTGGACGCGCGCGTGGCGCAGTTGCGATCCGGCCGCGAGATGCACGTGCATCAGCGCATTACCGAGGTGGGCATGATCGCCGCATGCGAGATGGTGCTCGACGACCGCAAGCATCGCGCCGCGCCGCAATTCGATCAGGCTGCGGGCGTGCCACGCGATGTCGGCATTCGCAGGCGCGCCGATAAACACCACGTGCACGGGTTCTGCGACGCGAACGTCCTCGGCGACGCTGAGCAAGGCGCCGTCATTCGCCAGCGCGGCGTTGAGTTTCGCGAAGGTCTCGTCGGCACGGCTGAAGCGGCGCGCGAGAAAGCTGGCTTCGCGCGCGTCGCCATCGGCGAGTGCATGAGCGAGCGGGCGTAGCGCGATGCCTTCGGGTAGGTTGGAGATATCGGACAGCGATGCATCGAAGCGCCCGTTGACGAACACAAGGCGCGGTGCCGGAATGCCGGCGAGCAGTGCGGCATCCACCGGCGAGAGCAACGACGCCGAGGCTACGAGCGATCGCCGCTCGAGCGCGCGCAGCGAGGTGTATTTCCAGCGTTCGGCGCGCGTGGTCGGCAGGCCATCGGCGAGCGCGGCCGCGAACGCCTCGCGACGCGCATCGTCCTGCGTCGATGGCAACGCATCGAAGCCCGCTTTCAGCGAATCGAGCAGGGCGACGCCCATCACGCGGCCGCCGTATTCGGTGCGATCCGATCCTTCAACCACGCGTAGCCATGCGCTTCGAGTTCGAGTGCGAGCTCCGGACCGCCGGATTCGACGATGCGGCCATCCGCGAGCACGTGCACGACATCGGGCTTGATGTAGTCGAGCAGGCGCTGGTAGTGGGTGATGACGACGAACGCGCGATCGGGCGAGCGCATCAGGTTCACGCCTTCGGCCACGAGTTTCAAGGCATCGATGTCGAGGCCCGAATCGGTTTCATCGAGGATAGCGAGCCTGGGTTCGAGCACGGCGAGCTGGAAGATCTCGTTGCGTTTCTTCTCGCCGCCGGAAAAACCTTCGTTGACTGCGCGGTTGAGCAGGTCGTCCTTGATGTGCAACACCTGCAGCTTCTCGCGCACGCGCTTGAGGAACTGCATCGAGTCGAGCTCAGGCTCGCCGCGGCGCTTGCGTTGCGCATTCAGCGCGGCGCGCAGGAAGTAGGTGTTATTCACGCCCGGGATTTCGACCGGATACTGGAACGCGAGAAACACGCCCAGCGCTGCACGTTCCTCGGGTTCGAGGTCGAGCAGGCTGACGCCGTCGAGCGTCGCCGAACCTTCGCTGACTTCATAACCGTCGCGACCCGCGAGCGCATAGCCGAGCGTGGACTTGCCCGCGCCATTCGGCCCCATGATCGCGTGCACTTCGCCCGCTTTCACTTCGAGCGAGAGGCCCTTGAGGATGTCCTTGCCGGCGACGCGGACGTGGAGGTTTTCGATTTTCAGCATGATCTATCGCTCATTTTCGTGTGCCAACGGAGCTTCTTCGTTTGAAAGTCGTGCAAGCAACCATCCATGGTGGGCTACGTCCGGCCCGGCCATCCGTGGCCGTGCGTTCGCCGGGGCGAAATGCGCTTCAACGCATCTCGCGAAATCTCCGGCTCACCCCACTGCTCCTTCGAGGCTGACTTCCAGCAACTTCTTCGCCTCCACCGCAAACTCCATCGGCAATTCGCGGAAGACCTGCTTGCAGAAACCATCGACGATCAGCGACACCGCGTCTTCCTCGCTGATGCCTCGCGCGCGACAGTAAAAAAGTTGGTCATCCGAAATCTTGGAAGTCGTCGCTTCGTGCTCGACGGTAGCGGTCGGGTGCTTGACCTCGATGTACGGGAACGTGTGCGCGCCGCAATGTTTGCCGATCAGCAGCGAGTCGCACTGGGTGTAGTTGCGTGCGCCAGCGGCGGATTTCTCCATCTTCACCTGGCCGCGATAGGTGTTCTGGCCGCGTCCGGCGCTGATGCCCTTGCTGATGATCTTCGACTTCGTGCGCGCACCGATGTGGATCATCTTGGTGCCGGTGTCGGCCTGCTGGCGGTGGTGGGTGAGCGCGACCGAATAGAACTCGCCGGTCGAGTCGTCGCCGATCAGCACGCAGCTCGGGTATTTCCAGGTGATCGCCGAACCCGTCTCGACCTGCGTCCATGAAATCTTGCTGCGCGCGCCACGGCACTCGCCGCGCTTGGTCACGAAGTTGTAAATGCCGCCGACGCCGTTCTCGTCGCCCGGATACCAGTTCTGCACGGTCGAGTACTTGATCTCGGCATCGTCGAGCGCGACCAGTTCCACGACCGCCGCGTGCAGCTGGTTCTCATCGCGCATTGGCGCGGTGCAGCCTTCGAGGTAGCTGACGTGGCCGCGTTCCTCGCAGACGATGAGGGTGCGCTCGAACTGGCCGGTGTCGCGCGCGTTGATGCGGAAATACGTAGACAGCTCCATCGGGCAGCGCACGCCGCGCGGGATGAACGCGAAGCTGCCGTCGGAGAACACCGCCGAGTTCAGCGCGGCGAAATAGTTGTCGCCGGTCGGCACGACGGTGCCGAGGTACTTGCGCACGAGCTCGGGATGCTCGCGCACCGCTTCGGAGAACGAGCAGAAGATCACGCCCTTCTCGGCGAGCTCCTTGCGGAAAGTGGTGCCGACCGAGACCGAATCGAACACCGCGTCCACGGCGACGCCGGCCAGCCGCGCGCGTTCGTGCAGCGGCACGCCGAGCTTGTCGTAGGTTTCGAGCAGCTTCGGATCGACCTCGTCGAGCGAGGCATATTGCTTCTTCGGCGCCGCGTAATAGCTGATCGCCTGGAAGTCGATCGGCTTGAGTTCGAGCTTGGCCCAGTGCGGCGGCGTCATCGTCAGCCAGTGCCGATACGCCTTGAGCCGCCATTCGGTCAGCCACTCCGGTTCGCCCTTGCGCGCCGAGATCGCGCGCACGACGTCTTCGTTCAGCCCCGGCGGCAACGTGTCCGACGCGATGTCGGTGACGAAGCCGGCGGTGTAGCGCCGATCCAGTTGCCGCTCGATTTCCTTGCGTTCGATCGCCATGGGATTCAGGCCGTCGAGACTTGCAGGGGAATGGTCTTGCGCGCGCGCGGCATCCGCGTTGCCGGTGCGAGCATCTGTGCGAGCGTGACCTCGCGCAACGCGTCGGCAACCACGTCGTTGATGCGCCGCCAGTTCGCGCGCACGCCGCAATGGTCCTGGATGCCGCAATGGCTGTCGTGCAGGCTGCATTCGGTCATGCCGAGCGGGCCTTCGATCGCCTCGACGATCGCGATCAGGCTGATCGCGTCGGCTGGTCGCGCAAGTCGATAGCCGCCCGTGCTGCCGCGGAAGCCTTCGACGAGCCCGGCCTGCGCGAGCGACTTCAGCAACTTGCTCACCGTCGGCACCTCCAGGTGCGCGCGTTCGGCGAGCTCGGCCGCGCTGTGCACGCGTTCCGGCGCGCTGGCCAGCACGGTCAGCACGAGGCTGGCGTAATCGGTGAGTTTGGTAACGCGGAGCATGGCGGCGGGCCGGCAGGAGTGGAATTCTGAATCCGTACCGAAATTGTACGCTTTGAATCGACTTGGCTCAACGTGATGCCTGGAAGCCACTGCCGGCCTTGCGCATGCAATTGGTCGCATCGACCCGCGGATCGGCGACAATATCCAATCCAAATCGCACGGAACCGCCATGCCCCTGAAGATCGCCGCCCGCCGTTCGTCCATCCACGGCAATGGCGTGTTCGCCATCGCGCCGATCGGGAAAGGCGAGCGCATCGTCCAGTACAAGGGCAAGCTGCGCGGCCACGCGGACGTGGATGCCCAGCACGCCGAGCAGGACGAAACCGGCCATACCTTCCTGTTCACCCTCAACGACGATTACGTGATCGATGCCAATTACGGCGGCAACATCGCGCGCTGGATCAACCACAGCTGCAAGCCGAATTGCGAGGCGCTGCTCGACGAGCACGACGGCGACGACCGTCGCAAGGATCGCGTCTTCATCGAGGCGATGCGCGCGATCAAGCCCGGCGAGGAGTTGACCTACAACTACGGCATCGTGCTGTCCACGCCGCATACGGCGAAGGAAAAGAAGCTCTGGGCCTGCCGCTGCGGCGCGAAGAACTGCACCGGGACGATGCTGCAGCCCAAGAGCAAGAAGTCCACCTAGACCGCCGGGGGAGGGCCGGAGGCGCCTGCCATTCGCGCGGGCAATCGGCTTATGCTGGCCTCCCTTTGCAGCGGCTGGTCGGACAGCATGAGCAAGCCATCGGCACGGCGTCGTCGCGGCGTCACGGTCACGCTGGGCAAGACCGAAGTCACCAAGATCGGCGAGGACGGCTTCAGCTGGAGCGACGTCTACCACGTCATCATGTCGATGACCTGGCCGCGGTTCTTCCGTTGGGCGCTCGGGATCTACCTGTTGGTGAACCTGGTGTTCGCGAGTCTTTATGCGCTGGGCGATAGCGCGGTGGGCAACGCGCACTCATTCGCGGACTGCTTCTTCTTCAGCGTCGAAACGCTGGCGACGGTCGGCTACGGGGTGATGAGCCCGGCCACGCGATATGGGCACGTGGTGGCGACCTGCGAGATCGTCACCGGGATGATGAGCATGGCCGTGATCACCGGCCTGCTGTTCGCGCGCTTCTCCAAGCCGACCGCGCGCATCCTGTTCAGCAGGGTCGCGGTGATCACGCCGTACGACGGCGTGCCGACCCTGATGCTGCGTGTCGCCAACCAGCGTCGCAGCTACATCCTCGAGGCGACTGCCTCGATGGTTCTGGCGCGCGACGTGGACACCGCCGATGGGCACAGCCTGCGCCGGTTCTACGACCTGAAGCTGGAACGCGCGCGCTCGCCGATGTTCGCGCTGAGCTGGCTGATCATGCACCGCATCGACGCCGACAGCCCGTTGTCGGGCATCACCGAGGATGCGTTTCGCGTGGGCGACATGGGGCTGGCGATCACCCTGTCGGGCACCGACGAGACCTTCGCCGCGAGCGTGCATGCGCGCCACAGCTATGCGCACGAAGACATCCTGTTCGGGCGGCGCTTCGTCGATGTCTTCGTCGACGACGATGATCCGCGAAAGCTCACCCTCGACATGGCACGTTTCCACGACGTCGAGGCGGGTTAGGGAAGCACTGAAGACACGATCTCCGTAGTGACAGTGACTTCCGGCAGGCTCGAAATCGCGCGGGCGCGTTCTACGCTGCGGCTTCCCCAGCGGCGATCGAAGCCCTCCATGCGCATGCTGCTCCCGCCGCTGCTGTTCCTGTGCGCCAATGCGGCCTGCGCTGCGGACACGCCGATCAAGGTCGACGGCCATATCGACCCGGCCGAATGGGCCGGCGCGCAGCACATCACCGATTTCCGCCTGACCCAACCGTTGTCGCGCGCGCAGAGTCCATATCCCACCGAGGCATGGATCAAATCGACCCCCGAGGGCCTGGCGGTCGCGTTCCGCAACACCCAGCCGGCGAGCGTGCCACGCACCCGCCAGTCTGCGCCGCGCGATGCCGGCGGTCCCTACGACCGGGTCAATCTTTACGTCGATTACGACGGCGATGGGCACGTCGGCTACAACTTCATGGTGATGCTGTCCGACAGCATCCAGGACGAAACCATCACCAACGAGAACCAGTTCAGCACCGACTGGGACGGCAACTGGAAGCATGCGGTGTCCGAAGACGGCGACACCTGGTCGGTCGAGATGCTGATTCCCTGGTACATCGCGCCGATGAAGAAAGGCCACGACGGCAAGCGCACGCTCGGCATCCAGCTCGATCGCGTGATCGGAACCACTGGCGAGCGCGTGGGTTGGCCCGCGATCTTTGGCGGCGAGACGCGCTTTCTTTCAGCGTTCACCAAGGTCGAGGTGGCCGATTACAGCCAGTCGTTGCTCGCGGTCACGCCGTTCGTGAGCGCGGTCTACGACAACATCGCGAAGAAGGCGCACTTCGATACCGGGACCGACATCTTCTGGAAGCCCAGCGGCAGCTTCCAGCTCAGCGCAACGCTCAACCCGGATTTCGGCCAGGTCGAGAGCGACGACCTGGTGGTGAACTTCAGCGCGGTCCCGACGTTCTTCAGCGACAAGCGGCCGTTCTTCACCGAGAACCAGAGCTTCTTCAACGTGCCGTTCGGCTCCTACAACAACAACGACCAGTTGCTCTACACCCGGCGCGTGGGTGGCCCCACCGACGATGGCTCGGGCCTGGCCGGCGACGTCACCGCAGCGGTGAAGGCGAACGGCAGCCTCGGCAGTTTGAACTACGGTGTGTTCGCGGCAAGCGAAGCAGACGCCGTGGGCCGCAATTTTGAGGCGGTGCGCATGACCCGCGACTTCGCGACCCAGGGATTCGGGGCGATGATCACGAACGTCGACCATCCCTTCTTCGATCGCACCGCGACGGTGTATGAGTTCGACCACCGCTGGAAACCGAACCCGCAATGGAACGTGCGCACGGTGGTCGTGGGCTCGGCGATCGACCAGGCCGGCACGCACAGCGAGGACAGCGGCGCGCAGGTGCAGGTCGACTACGACATGGGCAAGGGTTGGCGGCAGCAACTCTACGCCGAACACCTCGGCGGTAACCTGCAGCTCGATGATTTCGGCTTCCTCGACCGCAACAACTTCAACTACGCGCGCTACGACCTTGGCAAGCGCATCACCGACTTGCCCAAGGACTCGATCTACGCATCGCACGACTGGCACGCCGCGGTTTCGCGCCGGGTCAACGACGATGGAGTCAAGATCGCCGACGCATGGAGCCTCAATCGCCAGAGCGACACCCGCAATGGCGGCAGCGAGTATCTCGAATTCACCGGATTCTCCACAGGCAAGGACGACCTGATCACGCGCGGCAACGGCGTGGTCAACGTGCCCGCCAAGCTGTACGGCTACTACGAGCGCTTCTGGCCGCACGGCAAGGGCCGCTGGTCGTTCTACGGCAACGTGCGCTATGCGGCCGAGGGCCTGCACGGGCCAGGACATGGCTCGATGCAGCTCGACCTGAATCCAACCTATTTCGTCAACGACCAGCTGAGCTTCTACGGCGAGTTGATCGCCATCCACAATCCGGACTGGCTGCTCTGGCAGAACGGCAACCTGCTTGGCACCTTCCGTTCCAACCAGCTGCAGCTCAACGGCGGCATGCAATGGACGATCAGCTCCAGGCAGGAACTACGGATCAAGCTGGAGACCATCGCCCTCGACGCGCATGCGCAGCAGGCGTGGCGCGTGGCGGCGGACGGAACGCCGGTTGCGACCAACGACCCGGTCAGCGATTTCAACCTGCGCAACCTCGGCTTCCAGATCCGCTACCGCTACGAGCTCGCCCCGCTATCGAATATTTACGTCGCCTATGTGCGGGGCGGCTTCGACTTCGAGGATTTCCCGCAGGACGTCGGCACCTTGCTTGGCAACGCATTCAGCCTGCACGACTCCGAACAGTTCCTGGTCAAGTTGAGCTATCGCTTCGAAATCTGACCAGTGCTGGCGCGATCCGTCATCGCGCGCATCAGGGCGGAATGATCTTGGCCTTGCCGTCTTCGACCAGCACTGAATCGCCGTCGCCCAGCTTTCCGTACGATTCCCCGTTGACGAAAAGCATTCCGTCCTTGATCACGACGGCCGCATTTTTGCACGGCGTCCAGCTATCGCCGTCGTCGGTCGAGAGCACCTTCGCCAGTTGCTTCGTGTAGCAATGGGTGACGACGACCTGGTGGCGGTCGATGTCGGCCTCGACGCGGCCGATCAGCTGGTTGTTCTGCACGTCGCACGCGGAAAGGGCAGCACAAGACATCGCGATGATCCCCACAGTGGAAATCGTGCCTCTCGTTGGAAATGCCATGGCGCCTCCTTCGATCCATGAATTTGCGTTACCGTCACCCAACGACCTTCGGCGACGGGTTGAGGAAAGCCACCAGCACGCCGAGCAGCAGCATCTGCACCGTCGAGAAGACCAACTGCTTGGCCACGAGCATGCCGGGTAGCGGTTCTACCGCGTAATAGATCAGGAACATCGGGATCGTGCTGACCAGCGCGATCGCGAAACCGCAGCGCAGGCCTTGCGCGATCGTCGTTCGTCCGGGCGTCCAGCCCTGCCGGTAGATCCAGGTGATGCCGAAACCGTATGCAAGGTCCGCCAAAACCATCCACGGAAACATGTAGTGTGCGGAATCCTCGTCACTGCGCATGATCGGGCCGAGTGCGGCGTAATCGGGCTTCAGAAGCAGCCCGTGGATCACGAAGCCACATAGGCCTGCCGCGAACGTCAGCGCCAGACCGGAAATCCAGAATCTCTTGTCCATGGCCACGTCCCGATTGGATGTAGTGGCAACCCTATCACTGGACGGAGGCGCTTGCAGTGGAACAATTTTCGTAGATCGACTCGCCGTGCGCGCCGATGCGCTTGCAGGCCTTCGCGTCGATGATGATCGGCGCGGAGACTTGCGAATCACGGTACAGCCGCTCGGTACGCGCGTTGCTTTCGGCTTGCGCGGCTTTCTGCGCCGTCGCGAAGTTCTCGTTGGATGCTTTCTCGATGATGACGCGCGTGGGCGCCAGGACGACCGCCATGGCCTTTGATGGCTTGCGTGCCTTGCGCGCCGCGCGCGTCAGCGCATGAGCTTGCTTGCGATTGGCGCTGCAAGGACGCGAGGTGGGTGCCTTCTCGCTGGATGCTGTCGCACTCGTCGCGACAACCGGGGCGGCCGCGAAGCTCGCGAGACGGCCAGCAGCCGATGCGCTGGAAATTGCGAGTGCGCCGAAAGCGACGCAGGCGAACAAGGAAAGCGAGATGCGCTGCATGGATCGTCCTGTGTGGTGAACCGTGGACGCAGTGTCGCGCCCCCACGATCCAGATCACATCGGCCGATCCAGCGATGCGGTGTCGGAAAACTCCTACAGGGCCGTGGATGCGGTTCGGTCGGGCCGCCGTCCAGCTGGCGCGAGGTTCAATCCTCCTCGTGTTTCGGCTTGTACGCTTCCATGAGTTGTTTCTGCACGTTCACGGGCACCGGTTCGTAGTGGCTGAAGTCGAGGCTATAGCGGCCGCGGCCGGCGGTGATGCCCTTGAGTTCGGCGGCGTAGCCCTCGAGTTCCGAGAGCGGCACCTGCGCCTTGATCACGATCTCGCCGCCGTTACCGGCGTCGGTGCCGTTGATGCGCGCGCGCTTGCCGGCCAGCGCGCCGGTGATGTCGCCCATGTGGCGTTCGGGCGCGGCGACCTCGACGGTCACGATCGGTTCGAGCACCTGCGGCTGCGCCTTCGTGATCGCGTCGAGGAAGGCTTTCTTGCCGGCGGCGACGAACGCGACTTCCTTCGAATCCACGGTGTGGTACTTGCCGTCGTACACGGTCACGCGGATGTCCTGCAGCGGATAGCCGGCGACCGCTCCGCCTTCGAGCACCATGCGCACGCCTTTCTCGACGGCGGGAATGAACTGGCCCGGGATCGTGCCGCCCTTGACCGCGTCCATGAACTCGAAGCCGCCGCCACGCGGCAGCGGCTCGATGCGCAGGAACACCTCGCCGAACTGGCCCGCGCCGCCGGTCTGTTTCTTGTGCCGGTGGTGGCCTTCGGCCTTCGCG